>Ga0163149_10005962_pt1 | contig 12676 bp, 13 predicted proteins | sample OliLakLV19MP5G1_FD_148604 | JGI IMG/M metagenome (GOLD analysis project Ga0163149, IMG submission 148604) | Freshwater microbial mat bacterial communities from Lake Vanda, McMurdo Dry Valleys, Antarctica - Oligotrophic Lake LV.19.MP5.G1 | ecosystem: Environmental > Aquatic > Freshwater > Lake >...
GATAAACCCGACTCACACTAGCAGAGGCATACGGGAGAAGATTATAAACTTTAAAAAGATTAGAGAGAAAATGATTGACGCCCACCATAAATAAATATCATACAACCAGACTCATGCGTGTTTAGGTTGCCCATTCGGGGCAAGCAAAACTGACAGCGGCAAAGACAACTCAAAATCTTCGGGACAATTTTCAAACGAGCAACAAAATAACTATCATTGACGATTGACTTAGAAGTTTCTTATAAGAAATCGAAAGCGTTGTAAGACCTTGTGAAATGACACCACGAAATCGCACACACTTTGCCAGGCCGCACATGCAACCCACATCCAAAGCCAGTCAAAGAGTGTGCGCAGTGTAGTGTAGGTGGACAAGTTGGTAATGAAAAAAGCCCCACCGCACCTCTACTAAGAAAGATTCGTGTAAATTATTGGGTGACAGGAATTCAGGCTACGAATGAAGTGCGGAGAAGACCCTACGGCTGGCAACAAAATGTTTCTGCAATGGTGGGGGGAAGTGTAAGCTATAAGTTTTTATTTTCGTTCCACGTTTGGTTTCGTGGGACAGGACGCGGCTTCGGAAGCGCACCACTGCAGAAACATAAACGTTGTGCGCTCATTGCCCAAAACACTACGCTAATAAACTACATTCAAAAAATAGAGGCCAAATTTTCAAGGGCAGAATCTTTAAAAAATTCTCTTATAAAGGAGCTAGGCGGATAAGAAAAAGAATTTGGCTAAAATTGGAAAACCGTTTTCAGAATACAGCCTCATACAACTGGGGCAATTTTTTGACCTATGCATTCAAGGCATCCAATCGGATGATTAATAGTAAAATTAAAGATCAGACCCGTAGACACTGGAATATTCTGAATGCATTAATTAAGTATAGGCTCTATGTTTGATGAACTTAATAGGTACAAAGAGAGAGGTGATTTCATCTTTAAAGCATCGGATTCCTTAAGAGATGTTTGTAATGCACCGAATCATTCGAGCGGTATCTATTTCATTTACGCAAATGACAGGGCCACACAAAACCTAATCTACATCGGTATTTCGGGTAGAAAGGATATAACGAGGAATATTGAACATCGCAAAGATGGCTTGCGCGGAAGATTTATAACCGGAAAAACGGGCGCAGAATTGCGGAAAACATATTGGCCTAAGAAAATGAATCTGGAAGGAATTAAATCCTTACACATTTTTTGGTATGTTAGTCACGGGGAGTTTAATAAAGATTTCCCAAGAGATTTAGAGATTTTATTCCTTACAAGATTTCTAACTAAGTATGAACGATTGCCGAAGTGGAACAGGAAAATATAGAGTAAAGCGAAAGGCTTGAATCAGCCTTAAAAAGCATTAGTTTTGTGTTGTGTTTTACAGACGAAAAATAATACTCTCCCTCTTACAACTCTTTGACGGCCAACTTGATAAAATCCGTTTACAAAAGTTGCTCTTCCTGTTTACTTTGAAACAGACCAAAACTGAATACGATTTTGTACCCTACAAATACGGATGTTACTCCTACTCGGCCAATGCAGATTTAACCACAATGGTTTCCAAAGGTCTTTTGGCAGAATCGCAAAAGCATTTTGCCAAGCTGGATAAGACGGATTATCTGAAATTGGTAAAACCCGAAGACCTGAAACACTTGCAACAGGTAAAAACTGAATACGGAAGAATGAGTGCGAATACGCTGATGAAGCACACGTACATTAATTATCCGTTTTACGCTACAAAAAGTGAAGTAGCTGCCGATATACTGGACAAGACCGAACTGGAGAAAGTAAATGCAGCCAAGCCCAACGGCACGAAAACAGTTTTGTTTACCATTGGCTATGAAGGCATTTCGCTGGAAGAATATTTAGTGCGCTTATTAAAAAATGATGTGAAGGTTTTAGTGGACGTGCGCAACAACCCGCTAAGTATGAAATATGGTTTTAGCAAAACACTACTCAAAAGATATTGCGAGAGCTTAGGAATAAAGTATGTACACATTCCGGAGGTTGGAATCCAATCCGAACAACGTCAGGAATTGAATACCCAAGCCGATTACGATAAATTGTTTACGGTATATCGGAATCAAAATCTTACTAAGACAACAAAAGCGCAGAATGAGATTTTAAACTTGTTGAAAGAAAACAAACGTATTGCGCTTACCTGTTTTGAAGCCAATATTTGCCAGTGCCACCGTAAACACTTGGCCGAAGCCATTGAAACCCTTCCGGGCTTCGAATATAAAGTAGAACATATTTAATCTATGGCGAGAAAGAAAGTCCTCATATCTGTAACTACCTATCCGTTACCATCAAGAAGTTATGATGAATTAGTTTGTACTGCAGGGCTTTTAGAGAATGGTGAGTGGATACGAATCTATCCAATTCCATTAAGTTTCTTAATTGACCTGAAAGGTTCTGGAAAATTTAATAATGTAAAATATACTTGGATAGAACTTGAATTGAATAGGAGAACCGATGACTTCCGTCCTGAAAGCCATTCACCACAGCATTATGATTTTCGTGACATCGTTGTCCATGAAGGATTGAATACGGATGGAAATTGGTTAAGACGGAAAGAAATTTGCCTTCGACATGTTTATACAAATAAAAGTCAACTCCTTAAAGACTCAGCAGCACCGACCAATCGGTCATTGGCAACCTTCAAACCCACAAAAATTCTATCCTTTGAAATAGAAGAAGATACCAGAGAATGGAAAGACGAATGGCTTGAACTTCGAAAGCAAGGCGACTTATTCGCTACAGATAAAACACCCGAATCACTTATTCCTAAACTTCCTTACAAATTTTTCTATCGTTTTAGCGATGATGCAAGAGAAGAAAGCAGGCTAATGATTGAAGACTGGGAGATTGGAGCCTTGTATTGGAACTGTTTGAGAGCAGCAGAAGGAAATGAAGCAGCAGCTTTAGCAAAAGTGAGAGAGAAGTACGAGCAAGAATTTTTGACGGAGAAAGATATTTATCTGTTTCTTGGGACAACTAAGGAGTGGCATATGCGCAGAGCCAAAAATCCATTTGTGATAATTGGTGTTTTCTATCCAAAAATTGAAACCCAAATGAAACTGTTTTAATCAACCGCCCGAAATCATCGGACAGATGAGACTCAACTAATCGCACACACATTGGCAGGCCGCACATGCAACCCACGTCCAAAGCCAAGCCAATAAGTGTGCTTAGTTCAGAAAGTAGACAATGAAAAATGCCCCACCGCACCTCTACTCCCCCACCTCGGTCTGTCTCCACAGATCGAAGCGTTTTTATAATCGTCAGGGTCTGGCAGAATTAGACCAGCGGTACGTTCTTCACCGGTGAAAAATGATATAATGTTCTTATATTTAATCGTATTGATCATTAGATAAAAAAACAATCATGAAGTTTACAAAACTCTTACTGGCGTGTGTATTATTCGTTCTCACCACACAGGGTGTTGGTTATTCACAGGTCGCGGATAAAGTTACTGCGGGAGTTTCAGCTGACCGGCTCAAGCGCTATGAGGGGTATATTAAAAGTGAAATAGATCAGAAGCGTATTCCAGGAGCGGTGTCGCTGATCATGCGCAATGGAACCATCGTTCATAAGGGTGCCTTTGGCAGCAGCAACCTGGAGGATAAAGCGGCTATGAAAGCAAATGGAATATTCTATATTCAGTCTATGACCAAGCCCATCATTGCCGTAGCATTTATGATGCTCTATGAAGAAGGTCACTTCATGCTGACGGATCCAATTTCAAAATATCTGCCAGGCTTTACGGACTTGCGCGTGATCAAAAACGTAGATGAAGGCATCAAGGGAGAGACTGTACCTATCAGTAAGGAAATTACCATAGCTAATTTGTTAAGCCATACGGCAGGGTTCTCGCATGGTATTGGAGCCACCAATCTGGACAAGGATATTGGCAAGGAATTGTTCTGGAAACCGTATCCAGATATTCAGAGCCGGGTAAACAGTCTGTTGAAACTGCCGCTGGTGGGCCAGCCGGGTGAGCAATGGTATTACAGTTCGGCTCCGGATGTGCTGTCCGTTTTGATAGAGAAGTTCTCCGGCATGAGTACAAATCAATTCCTGACCGAGCGGATATTCAAACCACTGGCAATGAATGATACAGGATATAATCTCTCGAAGGAGCAGCAATCGCGGGTTGTTCAGGTGTATAATCAAACTAATGATGGGCTTGTGAAAAATGCGAATCAGCCAAAGATGGAAGGCAACACCCTCTGGAGTGGCGTGAATGGTTTGTATTCTACGGCTGCTGATTACATGAACTTCTGCCAACTGTTATTGAATGGAGGAAAGTTTAACGGCAAACAGCTATTGAGCCGCAAGACCATCGAACTGATGACCGATAACCACACGGGAGATTTATTTGACAAACCAGGCGAAGGTTTTGGGTTGGGCTTCGCGGTGCTGGAAGATGTAGCGGAAAGAAGACTGTTGGGATCTGAAGGTCTTTTTTACTGGGGCGGTGCTTTTAATACTCACTTCTTTATCGATCCGAAGGAGAAAATTATTGCTATCCTGATGATGCAGGTAAACCCGTTTACCTGGAATTATCATGACAAGATGAGGTTGTATGTTTATCAGGCGCTGGTGGATTAAAATTATTGAAAGCGATGGTTTATAATTTTCAGACAACAGCCTACTGATAGCTCACTGGAAATGGAATATAAACCGAACACCGATAGCAAAAACAATCAATCAACGAATGACCGTACAATTGGAAGGCGACTTTGTTGTCTTTTAATTGGGAGGAATTAAACGATTCCCTCGCCTTTGCTGGTGTTCTTCACCAGCAAATTGACACATCATAACCCATCAACCTTCTATTATTGCTTATCTTTCTTATACGAGCAGATTTATTCTAACAGATTAAAATTAGCTTCCGTTTTACTAATTTCGTTTATGCTCAATGGAGATGGAATATAAACCGAACACTTATGGCAAAAACAATCAATCAACGAATGACCGCACAATTGGAAGGCGACTTTGTTGTCTTTATAATTGGAATGAGAATTAACCGCTTTTGGAAAATTCATAAGTGGTGGCCGGTGGCGATGGCCATGCCAAAGATGTTGAATGAGCTTTCTAAAAAACCTGAAAGCGGATTTCTAGGATATGAAATGTCGGGCGGCATGTCTCCCATAATTGTTCAGTACTGGAAATCATTTGAGCATCTTGAGGCCTATGCAAAAGATCGGGACGGCTTTCATTACCCTGCCTGGAAAGCATTCAATACAAAAATAAAAAGTAATGGCGATGTTGGCATCTGGCATGAAACCTATAAAGTGAGAGCCGGAGAATACGAATGTGTGTATAACAACATGCCCAAATACGGTCTTGGCAAAGTCGGAGATTTAATTCCTGCTACGGGAAAAAGAGAAACAGCGGCTGAAAGGATTTCTAAACAGTCATAAATATCAATTATCTTTGATTATAATTAAGACTCAAATGACTGCGATCGAAATTAAATCTGAGCTTCAGAAAATGATTGAGAATGAAACGGATTTGAGGCTATTAGAGGCCATTCGAACTCTTTTACAAAAAGCCAGTCTGAATCCACTACTTAAAGAGAAATTGACTGAGCGCGCCTTAAAATCGGAGGAGGATATTGAGGAAGGAAGAATATTCAGTAAATACGAAGCGATTAGCCGCTCCAATAGTTAGAATACTAATGATCATGACTACGAAGGAATATATACTTTCCACAATAAGATTTAATAAGCCGAAATTTGAAAAGCTTGGTGTTATAAACATTGGTTTATTCGGAAGCTATTTACGAGCGGAACAGTCAAAAGATAGCGATATTGATATATTACTTGATTTTGAACCCAGCAAGGAAAATTTTGATAATTACATGGATGCCTGTGATCTGTTCGAAGAGCTATTTAAAAATGAGAAAGTAGAGATAGTCACAAAGAACGGCTTAAGCCCTTACATAGGACCGAAGATATTAATGGAAGTAGTTTATGTCTAAGGAGTCGATTGAATACCTCAAACACATTAAGGATGAGTGTTCATACATTTTGTCGGTATCAGGAACTGAGTTAACCTGGGATTTATTTTTTAAGGATGAAACCTTAAAGAGAGCTGTTGCGCGAAGTCTGGAGATAATCGGAGAAGCGTCAAAGAAGATTCCTGCTGAACATAAAGTAAAATGGAGTTCAATAAGGTGGAAGAACATGGCTGGAATGCGAGATCGTCTTATACATGATTACATGGGTATAAATTATTCTATAGTATGGGATGTTATGAAAAACAAAATTCCTGAGCTTGACGAACAAATCTCCAAGGTATTGGAGAATGAATTGCAATAAAGGCCTGCTAGCTATTAATTATAACTCATCACCCTTGTGCCATTGCTGGTGTTCTTCACCAGCAAAATGATATATTTTAAACTCATTCAGTTTTGTTGATTTCGTTAGAGTCGATGGCATAAATCGAATACCCATGACAAAAACAATCAATCAACGAATGACCGTGCAATTAGAAGGCAATTTTGTTGTCTTTTTAATTGGGACGAGAATTAACCGCTTTTGGAAAATTCATAAGTGGTGGCCGGTGGTAATGGCTATACCAAAGATATTGAAGGAGCTTTCTCAAAAACCCGAAAGCGGATTTCTGGGATATGAAATGTCGGGCGGCATGTCTCCCATAATTGTTCAGTACTGGAAATCATTTGAGCATCTTGAGGCCTATGCAAAAGATCGGGACGGTTTTCATTACCCTGCCTTGGAAAGCATTCAATATAAAAATAAAAAGTAATGGCGATGTTGGCATCTGGCATGAAACCTATAAAGTGAGAGCCGGAGAATACGAATGTGTGTATAACAACATGCCCAAATATGGACTTGGCAAAGTCGGAGATTTAATTCCTGCTACGGGACGGAGAGAGACTGCCAAGGAAAGAATTTCTAAACAACAATAAATTGTTTGCACGTTGTTGGTTGATCATTTTAAATATCATCCATACGTGGTCAAATGTTTTGAATGAAACAAAGACCGTAACCTAACGATATTTTGGGTGTGTGCTTTTCTATAATTATGAGGAATAATGACAGGTAAACTTTCACAAGTGGAATATTTTGTAGAATTTTTGGGAAATGAGCTTAAAGCCTTCCGGTAGAATTTCCAGTGTTATTTTATGGTCAGTAATTTCTGCTGCCTTCATTGGGCCTGGCACTGTTACCACTGCCGTTACTGCCGGATCACAATTTCAGATACAATTATTGTGGGCAGTAGTGTTTGCTACCATTGCCTGTATTGTGTTGCAGGAAGCATCTGCACGCATCGTTATTGCCAGTGATTTAAATTTTGGTCAGGCACTTGAAAAGAAATTTGGAAGCAGGATTGGGTTTTGGATCAAATGGATTGTTGCTGGCCCTGTATTGTTAGGTTGTGCTGCCTATGAGGCAGGAAATATTTTAGGTGCTGTTTCCGGATCATCCATTCTATTTGAAGGTGATGGAAAAATATATACGATCATCATCACTTTATTAGCGGGATACATTTTATGGCAAGGCGGTAGTAAATGGATATCAACCATTATGACGGTGCTAGTGGGATTGATGGGTGTAGCATTTCTTTTACTTGCTGTGAAGAGCAGTTTCACTTTGCCGGAATTAGTACGATCCTCAATAGTCCCAACCATTCCACAAGGATCAGAGTGGATTACCCTGGGATTGGTGGGCACCACGATTGTTCCTTATAATATTTTTATTGGGTCGGCAATCAGTAAAGGTCATACCATTCCACTCATGCGCATTGGCCTTACCATTTCTGTTTTGATCGGAGGTCTTATCACCGCGTGGATTATGCTGGCAGGAACGATGGTTGGAAATTTTTCTTCCTTTGGTGAGTTGGCTACGCTGTTTCAAAATAAGGTTGGTGTTGTTGGTTCGTTGGCGCTGGGTTTAGGATTATTTGCAGCAGGATTTTCTTCCTCTATTACATCACCTTACGCAGCCTCTTTAATTGTATCTACTTTTTTTGGATCAGAGAAGAAGAGTGTTGTGAGACTCGCGTGGATGTCTGTGTTATTGACAGGCTTTGCGTTTGGTATCAGTGGCATCAAGCCGATTCCGGTGATATTGGCGGTGCAGGCATTGAATGGGTTGATCTTGCCGTTGCTTACCTACTTCCTGATTTTAATCGTGAACGATTCGAAAGTAGTGCCGGATCAGTATCGTCATGCTGCCTGGTACAATCTTGTTTTGCTGGCAATACTTGGCACCACGTTGATCATTGGTTTTAATAATGTTGACAAAGCACTTACAGGTGCCTTAGCACTGGCATCGGGTAACCATTTTAAATTTATCGGGTTGTTGACCTCTGTCATCTTACTGGTAGCTGCGGTGCAGCTGATGAGGATGCGAAAGAAATCCACTCAATAAAATCTTACTTCACCTGAATATTCACTAGTTCAATCTTACTGAGTTCTTCCAGTTCACCCTTTTTATAAAGTTCTTCCAGCGAAGTAAAGGGTGTTTCTCCTTTCGGTTTTAAGTTGATGTAATCCAGAAAAAGAATTCCGTTTACGATACGAGGGTTATATGCTTTTCTTAAACGCAATCCAACGCCATCACTTTCAACATAGGAGTAGGACATATATCCAATCGTAAAATCTTTTTTATTGATCCAGTAGTTGAATAGATCCTCATGATCTTCGCCACCACCTTCTTGTGCAAATGTCACTTCGATTTTATAGTAGGCCACACTGTCAATAGTAGTTTCGCCCAAAAACTTCTTTTGTACGGCTGCATCATTTAATCCGTAGGGTAGAAGAGCAAAGTAAATAACAGAGTTAACAGAGGAGGTATATTTTACTTTCATCGTATCGGCAACCTCTGCGAGTGCATTATTGATTTCTCTTTTGAATCCATCGTTGGTCACGAAATCGTGTGTGGTTTTGACACTGTCTTTAAAGATTCGCTCATAAGAAAATTTACCGCCATCTCGTTGTGCAACATAGTGTCGCTTGCGGAAATCAAATTCAATGGTGCTGTTTAGATATTTTTCTCCACCGGCTGCTGCTATGGCTTTATCAATAATTTTCTGTGGATCATTTAATGAAGTATTGCAGGAGACGAATGTGATCGCCAGTAGCATTAGAATAAGTTTAGTCATCGTATTAAATTATTTTCGCTAAGGTATTTATATATCGCTCAGGCACTTCACCCTTTGTGGCGGTCTGATAATCGGCATAGCTGCAAGGGACGATATTGTTACGAGCATATCTTGCCCCTGGACGGTGATAGGTAATTTCCATCCACCACTTCTCAGTCACTTTGCTTTTATAAAATGTAAGTGTCTCTGGTTCTACCGGCATGGAAACCACATACTTCAGGAAGTCATTACTCTTAAAATTGCTTTCATTTTTACGATTGTAGAATCCTTCTACAAAATACCAGATCATAGTGGCCACCACAGAAGCAGTCTTTTTATGAACATCATCAAAGTCAGGATTGTATTCATAAAAACCAGCCGAGCTTAATTTTTCATTTTGTCCTGCATACCAGCAAAGCTGGCAAGCTTCTTCCCCGGTTAATCCGAATGGCTGTGCATTGGCATTGCCTGGAGCATCTGATGATTTTATAGAAGTGATGTCAAAAGATAAGAGGTCGGCATTGCGAATGGCGGGTTCCACCTCGGTGATATCGGTGCGTATTTGTCCTATGCGGAAAGCTTCAAAATTTAATTTCTCCAGCACAGACGCTGATGATGGATCGATGAGATATGATTGATGAGCCAGGTGTGTATAGCTGAAGAGATAATTTGGTTCGTACACTAATATTTTATGAATGTGCTGAAGGGCAGGTTTGGTGTCCTTGTTGTCTTCGAGATCAAGAAACGCATCGATGTTTAAAAAGCTGACAAGCTTTTCCATTTCTTCATAGCTTTTGTATTGACCATAGTCAAGATCGTGGGTGCCCCCGAGAATTACCGGCATCACGTTGTTTTCTAAAAGTATCCGGCACACTTCACTGATTCGTACATAGCTTTCATCCAGATCGATGCCCGGATTAAGATTGCCCAAGTCAACAATCCGATAGCCACCATTCCCTTTTTTAAGATTGTACAGTTTCTTACGGATTTCATCAGGACCTTTTGCGCATCCTTTATTGGTATCGGTGCCACGTTCTTCATTCACTCCAAATAGCGCAATGTGTGCTCCTTTGTAATCGGGCATCTTGTCGCCAAAAACTTTTATGTATTTGAAGAATGAGTTGACAGGGTAAGGCTTGTTGTAAATGGATTCGTCAAGTGGTGAGAAGAGAATGGTTAAGTCCATGGGTGAGGCTTTAAACAAAACTAAAAAAAGGGAAGTAGAAGACCTATAAAAACAAGAAAGGAGAGTGTTTAGCTCTCCTTTCGATAAGTTTTGTTTTATTATCCGCCAAAGTCGTCAAAACGGACATTTTCTTTTGGAATGCCCATATCATCGAGCATTTTCAAAACCGCTGCGTTCATCAAAGGAGGGCCGCACAGGTAATATTCTACATCTTCAGGTGAAGGATGGTTAGCCAGATAGTTATCAAAAAGACTCTTGTGAATGAAGCCGATGTAGCCATCACCTTCTGTATCGTCCAGGCTCTTGTTCACTTTCCAATTGTCATCAGGAAGTGGTTCTGAAAGGGCGATGTGAAATTTGAAGTTAGGGAACTCCTTCTCAATTTTTCTGAAGTGCTCGGTATAGAATAACTCTTTCTTGGAGCGACCTCCATACCAATAGGATACTTTGCGGCTTGACTTTTCTGTATGGAACAAATGGAAGATCTGAGCGCGGAGAGGGGCCATACCAGCGCCACCACCGATGTAGATCATTTCACGTTGTGTTTTATTGATATGGAATTCACCGTAAGGACCAGAGATCGTTACTTTATCGCCAGGTTTGCGTGAGAATACATACGAAGAACAAATACCAGGATTCACATCCATCCACTTGTTATTGGCACGATCCCAGGGTGGTGTAGCAATACGAATGTTCAACATCACAATGTTTCCTTCGGCAGGGTGGTTGGCCATCGAGTAGGCGCGAAAGATGGGCTCTTCGTTCTTCATCTTCAGATCCCACAACTTGAACTTATCCCAATCCGACTGGAATACATCCTGCTTGTGACCGAGTTCTGGATGAGGAGTGATGTCCATTGTTTTGAAATCCACTTTCACTTCAGGCACATCGATCTGAATATAACCACCGGCTTCGAACTTCAAAGTTTCGCCAGGAGGCAGTTTCACTACAAACTCTTTAATGAATGTGGACATGTTGTAGTTTGAAACCACTTCGCATTCCCACTTCTTGATACCGAAAATTTCTTCCGGAATATGGATGATCAGGTCTTGCTTTACTTTCACCTGGCAGCCTAAGCGAACGTGTTCTTTTTGCTCTTTGCGGCTCAAATGACCCACTTCGGTAGGCAAAACATCTCCACCACCGGACTCCACCACACATTTGCACATGGCGCAAGTGCCTCCGCCACCACAGGCAGAGGGTAAAAATATCTTCTCGTTAGCCAGCGTAGAAAGCAATGAACTTCCAGCCGATACCGTAATGGTTTTCTCCCCGTTAATTATGATTTTGACGGGGCCCGACTGAACCAGCTTTTTCTGCGCGAAAATCAACAAACCGACCAGCATCAGAATGACTACTGTAAAGGCGACAATTGAAGTGAATATTAACATGGATAGACAAGATTAACTTGGGCCACAAATATAGGGATCATAGTTAAAATCATTCCATTAACCGAGTCTTAAAATTATGAAGGGTGAGCAATAAAAAAGGCAACCCATGGGGCAGCCTTAGTTTTGTTTAAGTTTAAAATCAGGAGTTTAGCGAAATCCTTAATTTTTTAAGCGGATAAGAGCTCCGCTTTTTTAAGTTGGCTGCCCCCAACCAGGTTGAGGGAAGGTGCCAAAATTACGCTCACATCATCCCATTGCGACCATTCTTTCAGCTTTTCAAGGCTCACAGTGCCTTGCAGATATTGGTATCCCTTGCCCTGATAGCCTCCTTTGAAGTTTTCAAAATCACGGTTTGTAATCAGGTTGCCTTCCGGGAAGCTGATCACGACATCTACGTAGGCATCGTTTGAAAAGGGCAAGGCATCGCCTTGTGTGAATTTTTTATATTCATAGCGATAGTCGAAAGTGAGAGCCGAAATATCGGATAATACGGCTGACCCGGTAGGATAGCTGCCGGCCCCCTTTCCGATAAACACCTGCTTTTCCGCGAAAGCGCCTTCTACTAAAACGGCATTATACTCGTTACGCACGTTGGCCAGCATGTGATCGGCAGGGATAAACTGGGGAGCCACGAAACCGTAAATTTTCCCATCAATTTTATAGGCGCGGGCCACCAGTTTGATGGTGAGGTTGTTTTCTTTAGCGTATTTCAAATCCACCTCAGATATTTTTTGTATACCAATGTTGATGATGTTTTCAGGCCTAACAAAGGCGCCAAAGGTGTGGGCAATGGCAATGGTGAGTTTGAATTTCGGGTCATAGCCTTCTACATCCAATGCGGGATCACTTTCGGCAAAACCTAAATCCTGTGCGGCCTTAAGTGCTTCGATATAACTTTTTCTTTCTTCAAATACTTTGGTAAGGATGTAGTTGGTTGATCCGTTGAAAATGCCTTCGATGCTCGTGATCATGTCATTGTCATAGTA
>Ga0163149_10005965_pt1 | contig 12673 bp, 14 predicted proteins | sample OliLakLV19MP5G1_FD_148604 | JGI IMG/M metagenome (GOLD analysis project Ga0163149, IMG submission 148604) | Freshwater microbial mat bacterial communities from Lake Vanda, McMurdo Dry Valleys, Antarctica - Oligotrophic Lake LV.19.MP5.G1 | ecosystem: Environmental > Aquatic > Freshwater > Lake >...
GTCATCGTCGATGCTGGGGTCGGCACGCCGAGTGACGTGACGGTCGCGATGGAACTCGGTGCCGACGGCGTACTCCTCAACACTGGCATCGCGCATGCCCGCGACGCCGTCGCCATGGCGCACGCGATGCGACTCGCCTGCGACAGCGGATTCCTCGGCGCGCGAGCCGGACGCATTCCCATGAAGAAGTACGCGACTGCGTCGAGCCCGTGGGAAGGCGTCATTTCGTGCATACCGGGTGAGTGAAACGCGCGGCGGGACGCAACAGCAACGGCGCCCGAGCGTACGCTCCCCGTCATGCGTGTCTCCGTTAGAACATCCGAGATCCAGTCCGCCTTCGCCGCCGTCAAAGACAGTTCGGCATTCGAAGAGAGCGCTCGGCTATTCGCAGCGGGAAAACTTCCCGTCGAGATGATCCAAGCGATGGCGCTGCGGCCCGAACTGCTGCGCGCGTTCGGCGCTGTTAGCGAATCTATCTACCCCGGTGGCATCGTCGAGCGCCGCACGAAGGAACTCATCATTCTTGAGGCATCGCGGCGGAATGCGTGCCAATTCTGCACATCGTCACACGTCTCGATTGCCCGCATGCTCGGTATCGGCGACGACACCGGTAATCCACTCGCGCTACTCGATCGACCCGACTTGATGAATGAACGCGAGCGACTCGCCGTGGAATACGTCCGATCAGCGCAGCGCGACAGCAACCGAATCGCCAGCGAGTTCTTCGACCGATTGCGTCGCGCCTATAGCGACGCCGAAGTGGTCGAGCTGACCGCGACGATCGGGCTGATCACGATGCTCAACCTATTCAACAACTGCCTCCAAGTCACGTATCGAGGCGAGTACGACGCGGCCTAACACCTGGTATTTTCGACAGTCGGTCTACCGCGTCGCCGGCGCAACGTATGGTGTCGCGGGTTCAGCTTTCACACCCTCTGCTGGAATCGCCGACTCGTCGCCCATCGCCCACAGCGCCATCTGTTCGACCAGGCGGCGCACTTCGACATTCGCGAAGTCACCGGGATGACCGAGCGTGGTAAACGCCATGCGTCGCGCGGGCTTACCCACCGGGCTTGACGACGCCGGAAACGGAGTCGGAGTGGACTCGCTCGCTTGGCGAACCCACACCAGCGGTTGCCGGGGGCGCGGATTCGAGGCGCCGTTGTCATCGACAACTTCGCCCCAGAGCAAAACGGTGCACTCCTTCGGCAGCGGCTCGACGTCGTAGAGCCAACTGGGGACTTCGAAGCCACCACGAATTCCGCGAAGGATCGGGTGCTGAGCAGCGTCGCCTTCTGGCAGTAGCACTCGCGTGCGGGTTGCGTTGCCAGCGTGCGAGATCCATCGTTGTCCGAAGACGCGCGCTGGAACTTCGTTGTCAAGAGTGCGATCCGCGGCGCCCTCCTTCGTGCGAATCATGTGCGTGCTGGTGCGCAGACCAACAATGGGTTGACCAGAGCGAAGATAGCTCGCGAAGTCGCTCCAGCTCTCGCCTTCGAGTTCGCGCCAGCGCATGAAGACGACCGCAAGATCTGCGTCGCGCAGCGCATCAAGCTTCTCGATATGGTCGCGCCGCGCCACATCCAGCGCGTGCGTCGCTGGATCGGCAGGAAACGCAATCGTCGAACGCACGGCGCCATCGCGCGCGAGGCACTCGGCGATGAGCGGCATCGAGACCTCGCTGCGATATTCATCTTCAGCGCCAATGAACACCACGCTGCGCTGCGCCAGCTGCCACCCGTTTGGAAGCATGACGTTCAGGATGAGCGCGTCACCATTGGACTTGGTGCGTTCGGACTTCGCCACCGACACGCTCCCCCCGATGTACACGCGGCGCCGCTCACCTACGGCTGGCATGCCGCGGTGACCACTCCCAAAGGGCGGCGGATCACCCGCCCCCTTCCACGCGGCGGTCCACGACATGAGCACGATCTCGTCGCCAGCCTTGATGTTGTTCGTCGGGTCGCGCTCCACCGTGTCAACTCGGAAACGGTGCGACCACTGCCTGCGCTCCAGGTCGTCTGAGGTCTCAGCCTTCGACTCTACCTTCGTGCATTCGCCGACAACAATCGCAGCGGCATGCTGGACGAGCGCAGCACGAGGAAGATTGGCGATCTCAGCGCCAGCGTTCGACATGACGAACAACGCGCTGAACAAACCGGCAACAGCGGATACGAGACGCATAATGATTCACTCCGATGAGAGCTACGTTCGACAAGGTCTCGACGAGGCGAGCGGATCAATGCACTCGAGAGTCCCGTGCCAAAGCGGAGATTACTACCAACTCGCATGCCGCAACCGAGATCTCGGCATTCATACAGCAAACGGGTCGCAGATCGCGCACCGGGTCTCGAAGACAACAGGGTTGCCAAGCGGCGGAGTCGAGATCGGTCGGGCGGACAATGGAGTCCGGGCCGTGAGCCTCGGCTGGACGCGCAGTCGTTCGAAGTGTGCACTGAGCGAAGACTAACTTCCCATCATCTTTCATGTCCACAGCGGTCCAGCCGTTAGCGCTCGCCTCATCCAGACCCTTGTCGAGCTTGCCAACGGACGAGGCGCGGTCGTAGGCCCATTCACGAGCGGCGTCGGTGTGATGCACGTACAGGCAGAATCGCGGTCCCGCGCTAGCAGCCGTCCAATGGAGCATCTGGAGGTCACCATCGGAGTTGCCGAAGGCAGCGATCGGCCTACCTCCGATGTGCTGATTGAAAGCGATGGGTTTGCCATCCTTGTCGTCAAAGAAGTTGACTTCGGGCAGGCGCATGAGCACGGGGTTGCCATCGCGCAGGGCAAACTTCGTTTTGATGCTGCTGCCGATGACCTGTTCTGGAGGGATGCCGTAGACGCGTTCTACCCAAAGGGCGCATGAACTCGATGCCGCCGCCCGAGACGATGAACGTCTTGAAACCGTTACCCCGCAAGTAAGCGAGCAGTTCGAGCATCGGCTGGTAGACCATCTCGGTGCAGAGCTTGCCGGATTTGGGATGCTTCGCCGTGGTGATCCAGTCGGACACTGTTCTCTCGAACTCTTCTGTCGTCATGCCCGCGTGCGTCGCCATGACCATCTCGATCAGTCCGTGCTCGCCCGCTGCGGCGACGGCCTTGATGTCGTCTTCGAGAACGCCTTTGAAGGGCTGCTTTTCTTTCCATTCTGGGTGTTGTGGTGCGATGGCTCGGACACGGTCCATCGCGAAGAGGGCTTGGAAGTACATGGGCTGCTCGGCCCAGAGGGTGCCGTCGTTGTCGAAGACGGTGATGCGTTCAGCGGGTGGCACGAAGCCGGGCGCGCCGGGTTGGGTGCGAGCGGCGACGAAGAAGATCCGGAGTGTGGTGCCGACGTCATAGTGACGTTCAACCTCAAGGACTTTCCAAACGGGTCGCTCGATCCATACGGAGTCGAGGCGCAGCACCCCGACGACTTCATCGCCCACCTCCTCGATCTCAACCAAGCGGCGGCGCTGCGCTGTGTCCGCGACCAGCGTGCGGCGCTGCGCAATCCGTCGAAAACTGTTGATGAGTTGCTCGACACTCTGCGCGAGCAAGGGCTGCCGCAGACGGTGTCCGTACTGAAGAAGTTTGCAGCGGAACTTTGATGGAAAACCTTCGGGCTCGCACACGATTCGTGGCCGGAGAGTCATCCACGACAGACACCTTGAGAGTCATGCAGAGTCATGCACGACACACACGTTCGCGTGGGCTGCAAGGGACGTGCAGTCGAATGTGTGTTGTATGTTCCAATCCCGCTCACGGGTCATTGCCCACGCCATCACCTAACACGGCCGCCGCATGCAGAGATCGGCCCGGCGAGCCACGCTCCGAGGCCGTCGAGGCCATCGACCAGCTCATAGTCCGCCGCCGCCAGCTTGTCGACATGCGCACGATGGAGATGAACCGCGAGCAGCAGGCGACTGCCGCACACGCCCTGCGCCGAGCTGCACTCGAATGGGTGTGGCACTATGGCCCTCTCGAGTGCGGCGCGGCGCAGACTGCGCATGGACCGGATCGAGAGTGTTCGCGCTGCCACGAAGTGGTGCCATCGAGCTTTGACCTGTGTTGGAACTGCGGTGCGGAGATCAGGGCGCCGCCGGCGCCGGGACCCTCTAAGCTCTGATTACGTCGTCGCCAAGTCACGCCGCGCGAAGATCACGCCAGCAACCGACCAGAAGACAATCGCAGCACCAAGCAACGTGGCGATGTCGCGCCATTGAATAGTTCCAGTCTGCAGCGCTGGCAACGGACGGTGATACTGCAGCGCGCTCATCCATTCGACCGACTTGGCCGGATCCCAGAACTGCGCCAAGTAGTTCAAGAGGAATGAGACGAGGATGACGAAAATCGTCGCGCCGAGCGCTCGGCCGCGGCGATCGCTGAGCGCCGAAATGAGCAGCGCAAAGCTGCCGACGGCGATGTTGAGCGCGAAGAGATTCATCGCAACGACGACGAGATGCGCAACTGGAATGCGCAGCACATTGCCGCCGACGCCAGCGCCGAGCGCATTGCCAGCGAGAGCAGTCGCAACGATGAGAGCGCCAGCCAAGAGCGCGATCAGAGTCTCGGCAAGGAAAACCTTCCCGCGCGACACCGGAAGTCCAAGCAACACATCGATCGTGCCTCGATCAACTTCACCGGCGGGCACGCGGGTGCACAGCACCGTCGCCTGCGCCCACAGGAGCGCCAGCACCACCGGATGCACCCAAGGAATCGCAGCGAACATCGCTGGACCGATCGGTTGATTCGGATCGCTCCCGATCATCGCCGCGATGATGTTCTGAAGGAAGGGCATGCTCTTCAAGGGTGCAGCGACCTGCTCCTGAAGCTTCGGCAGCGCGAACGAAAGAACGCCTTCTACGAAAAAGATCGCCGCGCCGATGCCAAGCGTCGTCGGCCATGCTTCGCGCCACGATTTCGAAAGAAGCCCGATGCTCATGCCCGCTTTTCCTCGGACGTGTAGTAGCGCTGAAAGAGCGCCTCGAGTGTCGGCGGTGCAATCGTGAGATCGTCAATCGGCGCAGCCCGCAGCCACGTCAACAGGTCATCGATCGCGCCGTCATACGAGGCGACCCATTCACCGTCGTGACGTTCGAAGACATGCAGCGAAGGTAACGGCGTGGGCGGGGTGGCGCCTGGCTTCCAACGAATCGTGACTTCGCGCCCTGCCTTGCGGCGAATCTCCTCGAGCGGTGCGCACGCGACCAGCTGTCCGTCGCGCACGATCGCAATGTGATCGCACAGTTGCTCGACCTCCCCCAAGGTGTGGCTCGAGAAGAAGACCGTGCTTCCACTGCGCACGACGTTGCGCAGATGCTCGCGCAAACGTTCCTGCATCAAAGGATCGAGGCCGCTGCTCGGCTCGTCGAGTACGAGCAAGCGCGGGTGCGGTGCCAAGGCCATGATGAGCCCGAGCTTTTGCCGCATGCCGCGCGACATGCGCCGCACCGGGACCCGCATGTCGAGCTCGAAGCGCTCGGCCAAGTCGCGTCCCGCGCGAGAGAGATCCATGCGACGCACGGCGCCGACGAAGCGCAGGGCTCGCTCGCCGGTGAACCAGGGATAGAGGCGAAGGTCGCCGGGCACGTAGCCGACGTCGGCTTTGACGCGACTGGAACTGCGCCAGCAATCGAGCCCGTTGATGCGGGCAACTCCCGATGTCGGACGCAGGAATCCGAGCATCACTCGAATCGCCGTCGTCTTGCCCGCACCGTTTGGGCCGAGGAATCCGAAGAGCGAGCCCTCGGGGACGCTGAAGGACAGATCGGTCACGCCGCGGCGGCGACCGTATCGGCGAGTGAGGGAATCGAGTTCGACGACATCCATGGACGACCGGGAGAATACGGACTCAAGTCCGGAACGGGAAAGTGGCCACACCCATTGGACCCACGAAGAGATTCAACATGGATGCACAGGATAGACAGGATGATAAGGCAGGTCGCTTGTGTGCGGCGGCTCACGCGCGGCGGCGATCGTTGCGGGCGTCGCAGTGCGCTGGATCATGCACTCGAATTGGTGTAGTCACGATGGCTTTCTGTTGATCCTGTTCATCCTGTCCATCCATGTGAATCCATAAGTTCGTCGTACCAAGGGATTCAACATGGATGGACAGGATGATGCGGCACTTCGTTTCCGCGCCGCGGCTCAAGGCGAAGGGGAAGCCCCACAGGCTCGTCGTCGTCGCATGCATCCGCAAGCTCTTCACCAACCTCATTGCGCTCCTAGAGCGAGGCGAGAAGTGGAACCCCGACCGCTTCGCGATTCCAACTTAAAGAGTTGACATGGGACACAGCCGCTGGCCACTGTGGCTTCTCCCGCTTCCTCGGCTCTCTCAGCTAGATTGGTCGCGTTTCCTTAGCCCATTTGGACATCGCACATGTCGACTTCCGAAACGCTCCAAGCGCAGGCTGCGGAGCTGATCCGCAGCGACGATGAAGGCCTTCTCCGCTGGATTGCGTCGATAGCGAGCGATCCGACTGAGGCTCGCATCGTGGCGGCGACCGAAGTGGCCCTTCATCTGGTTCAGTGGGCGTTTGCTGCGCTCGTGGCGGTGGAGCGTTCTGCGGCGCAGCGCGGCGCCGAGCAGGTGCTGACGACGGCATTGCAGCGCATTGGCGGGACGCTTGCGGCCACTTCCGGCAACGACCTGCTGGAAGTATCCTGTGTCCCTCGTCGCGTGATAGGTACCGGATACCTCGCTGCGCGGGTCTGTCAGATTTCGAACAGCGTGAGCCCGCCCCTCGTCGTCGGCGACCTTGATGAGGCGGCGTCGTCGCTCGCCGCCTTTTCAGGGCCCGCCATTGCAGAGCAGGTTGAAGGGGTCGTTCGCGAGATCCAAGTCGGGTCGCTGGCTGCGCTCTGTAGCGGCGCGGGAATCACCGGACTCTTCACGGCGTTTCTGGCGAGATCAGCAGCGACAACGTTGCAGCTACCGTCGCTCGTTCCGCCGGACCAGCGCAGCGAGGACGCGACGGCGCCCGCAACAGCCAGCACAGTGCCGCACGTTGACAATCGAATCGTTGGCCGATGGGAGCCGTGCAGACTCGAGACCTATTCGTCGGGCCAAATGATGTTCACGACGGTGAGGATCTTCCGACCCGATGGCACCCTTGTTGAGCGCGACGGCTCGTCGAGCAGCGTGTTCGGAACGGACGGGTACGGACAGCAGTTCGACCTCGGCAGTTCAGCTCAACAAGGGCGAGAGAAGATCGGCCGTTGGACCGCCGACGGGTCGATCCTAACGACAATCCTCCCAGGAGATTCGAGCATGGAGACCTACACCTAGCATGACGCGTCGTTGGTATCGCGCCAAGGCGGCCATACTCGCATCTGGAATCGGTAGCGGACGAGTGGCGGCTGCGATCGCTGCTGCGGTGGACGATTCGGCATCTCGTTCGAACAACCAACCAGTCAGAACGCGAGCCGTCCACCGGATTAGACAACTGGCGTTTGACTTCACGTCGGCGCTACCCGACTTCGTCGTGAGGGCGATCGGGGCGGTTTCTGACAAGGAGTTGCGCCGACTGTGACCCGCGGGTGTGTCCACAGCGATACATCGAGCGTCGGCACAGTGGACAACACCCTTTGGACCCACTGCGGCTTCCCCAATCGCATAACCCGTCTCTATCGGCACGCAGGGCGCTGCATGGGTCACCACAGGGCTCGACGAAACCGCAGCGCATGGACGCGTCCGGAGCGATCAGTCGTGACGCGGGTCAACGAGCGCTGGTCGATGGTTGCCATGGCCGACCCTCTGTTCCGCTCCCATAGAGAGGCAGCCCGAAATTACGGTTGGTGACCGCGGTGAACGACTTCCGCCGTGCGCCCAAAGCGGCGGGCTGCGCGGCACGGACGGCCGGGGCGGCCGCGCGAGTTCGCTTCACGATGCAAATCGTGGCTTCGGTCTTGCGTCGACGGAGGTGCGCGGGACGATGCGTGAGGAGGAAGCATGAATCGACTAACGTCATGGCGTCTGCCACGAGCCTTCTCGCTCGTCGAACTTCTCGTCGTCCTCGGCATTATTGTCGTCGTGGTGGTCGTCTTCTTCTCGGCACGCCCCATGCGGGCGGCGCATCGGCTTGAGCTCATCGCTGGCTCGAAGAAGATTGCCGAGTGGAACGACCGGGCGACGCGTAAGAATCCGATTTGGGAGTTCAAGATTCCGCACTGCGAGCGGCTCGTGAACTACTGCAAGGGCGACCCGCGATATAAGGAATGGTCAAACCCCGACGGCACGCGCGAGGATAAAGATGTCGTTCGCCTCGACGAACTGATTGACCTCCGCGCCGCGGCCTATTCGTATGATCCGCCGAAGCCGTTCACACTCGACAACCAGATCGACGCTCTGCGTCAGACGCTTGAGGACCGTTACCTGAACCCGCCACTGCCTCAGTAGCCGGGTTTGGCGGGCAGGTCGCTACCCCGCGCCGCTCGTCGCTTTCTTCTGCAGCCCCGGCTCCGGCAGCGCATCTATCTGCTGCTTGAACCGAGCCCGCGCCGCTTGTTCGAACGCTGCTCGAAGTGGCATGAGCGTCGGACATCTGCCGCTCAAGACTACATGGGTCGAACCATTCGGCGCGACGTACTCAATAGTTGTTGCGATCGACTCCTCGCCGTCGACGAGCGCTGGCTCGCACGCCGGTTCGCCGTCAAGGAACCGCGCCGCCTTTACTGCCGAGAGAATCGCCTCAAGATCTTCTGGGCTCGGCGTACCACTCCAGGTCGTCGTGCCCGCCTGCGCTGCACGCCCACCGCCGACGCGAAGCGTCCCGTCCGAGTCGAGCTCGTAGCGACGGAAGCTCTGAGCTGGAAAGTTACGCTCGTCGTACATGATCGCGACGCCGCCGGTCGGACTCGAAATTTCACCGGCCTTCAGGTTCACTCGCGGCGAGCAACCAACGACGCTTCCGAGCCCGGCCAACAGCATCGGGAGAAGCACGATAACGAATGGGCGAATCCACTTCATCGACACGACTAAAGGCTCCTACTTCGTGACCGGCGGCGCGGGCGCTGGGCTCGGTTTCGGCGACGCTGGCTTCGTTGGCGGCTTCGCTGCCGGTCGGAAACGCGCGTACGGATCGGGACCAAGGTCGTAACGGAGGGGCAGCACCATGGCCTCGGTCGGCATGTCGTCACTCGCCCACGCGAGTCGAGCGATCGCCCGCACGAGACGACCCGCCGGGGTCACGTCGGTCACATCCTCGCTCGCCGACGGGCTCAACGTCGTGCGTTCGACGAAGACGCCCACTTGACCGTTCGCGCGGACCCAGACGATGGTGAGAATCTCTGTTGACGCTGGTTGCAACAGCGCCGGATTTCCTTCGAAGTTCGCCGCGCTCAGCTCGCCGAACCCCGACTGCCGCGCGATCAACCAGAGATCGGCGAGCTTCTCACGCGTGACTGTTCTGACCTGCGCCGGACGCGTGAGGAAATCGACGGAGCGTCCGACGTCACCGCGGAGCGAGCCGTCGGGCAGGACGATGTATCGGCTGCGGACGTGATGGGCGAGGTCACTGTGGCGAGCGTCAAAACCTGCCAATACCGTGACGTCGAGCACGAGGTCGTTGGGCAGCGAACCCAGCGGGTCGGCGTCGGTGGCGATCGCCACCTGACCACCGCGCGGGTCGCTTGTCGTGGGCTGCGCGTCGCCAGCGTGCACCTCGTTGGCGCTCGGCTGGGGATCACTGGCGCAGCCAGCCGCCGCTGACGCCGCGACGACGAAGAGGACGATTCGGACTGCCACACATCGACCCATATCGGCAAAGACTACCGACGATTGGGCGAGCCGGGAAGCCGTGCGGTAGTGTGCACGACGTTCTTGTGCCTCAACTCCTCTCAGGTGCCTCCGCGCCGATCGTGCGACTACTCCGATGCGAACCAGTGTTACTTGGCTCAACGACTATCTGGATCCGCCTGCAACCGCCGAGGAACAGGCCGAGGTTCTGACGAACGCAGGCTTTCCGCTCGACGGCAGGGATGTCGCGGAGAATGGCGAGCCGTGGCAAGAGATTGAAATCACGAGTAACCGCGGCGACTGCATCTGCCACGTCGGATTCGCTCGGGAAGTGTGCGCTGTCACTGGTCGACGTTTGAAGTTCGCACTGCCAGCGGCGAAGGCGACGGGCCCAGCAGCGTCGAGCATCATCCGCGTCACGAACGAGCGGACCGACCTCTGCCCGCTCTACACCGCGCGGGTCATTCGCGGGGTGACAGTGCGACCAAGCCCGGACTGGCTTCAGCGCCGCCTCATCGCGATCGGGCTCGTGCCGCGCAACAACTTGGTGGACGCGACGAACTTCGTTCTTTTCGAACTCGGCCAACCCACGCACGTGTTTGATCTCGCGACGCTCGCGGGCAGCGAGATCCGCGTGCGTCTCGCGTCGAACGGCGAACCCCTCCTTCCCATCGGCGACGCCGCGACCGAGATCAAGCTCCGCGAGAATGACCTCGTCATTGCGGATCGCGACCGCGCTATCGCGATCGCCGGCGTCAAAGGCGGCGTGCTGACCGCAGTGCGCGACTCTACCCGCGACATTCTGATCGAAGCGGCCACGTTCAGCCCGGTCGCCGTTCGCGCTACCTCGCGAGCGCTCAAGATCTCGAGCGATTCGTCCTACCGCTACGAACGCGGCGTGCATGCAGCCGAGGTCGGTCCGGCTGCGGAGCGACTCGTCGCGCTCATTCTTGAACTCGCGGGCGGCGAACTCTGCGCCGGTAGTGTCAGCGCTGGGGACGCGATTGCAGCGCCGCGCATCGTCGACCTCCGACCCGACCGCTGTCGAAAGATCCTCGGCATCGATCTTGCGACGGACGTGATGGCGCGGCGACTTGAAGCGCTCGGTTTCGCGCCGAAACTCTCCGGCGATCGACTGGTGTGCACCGTGCCAGCGCGGCGCATGGATATCGCCCGCGAAATCGATCTCATCGAGGAGGTCTGCCGCACGAACGGGCTCGCTGCCATCGGCGTTTCCGACACGATTCCAATTCGCGTGACGCCAGTGCAGCCCCAGATCGCTGCCCGGAAGGCGACGAAGGACCTGCTTGTCGGCCTCGGATTCGTCGAGTGCGTAACGCACACGCTCGTGAGCGAAATAGCCGCAGCACCGTTCGTGCCCGCGAACATTGCGACACTCTCGGTTGACGATGAGCGTGCTGGCGGCGAGCCGACGCTGCGACCGAGTCTCGCTCCCAGCCTGCTGCGAGTGCGCCGTCACAACCTCGACAACGGCCTCGACGCGCTCGACCTCTTCGAGTGCGCGTCTATCTTCTCGCTCCACGGTGAGTCGCATCGAGAGACGCCGGTAGTTTCGTTTCTCGTTGACGGAGTGAGTTCGTCGGCTGAAGATCGCGATACGTGCTACCGCCGCGCGCGAGGCACGGTCGAGCGCATCGCGGCGCTACTCGCTGGTCCGGCCGCGCCGGTCGATGTCGTTGCCTCCAATCACAAGAGCTGTTCTCCATCGGGCGATGTGTTCGTCGATGGCACCATCGTGGGAACGATCGGGCTCGTCGCACCGGCAGCGTTGAAGCAGTTCGGACTCGAGCGTCCGATCGCTTTCGCAGAGCTCGCGCTCGACCCGCTCTTCCGCCGCTACCCGCCCGAAACCCGCGCCGCCGCGATGCCCGCGTTTCCCGCGAGCGATCGCGATATCTCGGCGATCGTCGACGAGCGCGTCACGTGGAAAGATCTCACGACGGTCGTCAACGATCTCGATCTTCCTAACCTTGAGAGCGTCGCGCACGTTGCGACCTATCGCGGCAAACAAGCGGGCGCGGGCAAGAAGTCGGTGTCGATGCGCCTCGTCTTCCGTGCTGGCGATCGCACGCTCACGCACCAGGAAGCGGACAGCGCGCTCGCGACCGCAGTCGCGGCGCTGCGCGGGAAACTCGGCGCGGAGATTCGCAGCGCATGACCAGCAGCCCGAACGGCCCTTCTACGCACGACTTCGCCGCTATGTCCGTGCGCGACTTCTGCGCCGCGCTCGCTGCGAAGACGTCCGCTCCTGGTGGGGGCGCTGTCGCTGGGGTGACGGCGGCGCATGCAGCGTCGCTACTCGCCATGGTCGTCGAGTACTCGCGCGGGAAGCCGAGCTTTGCGGCGCTCGAGTCCGAAGCTGACGCGATCGTGGCGTCACTCCGAATCGCGGCCGAGGCCGGGCTTGTCGCCGCCAAGAGCGACGCCGATGCGTATGCGGCACTGAGCGGACTGTGGAAGAAACCGAAGGACGATCCCGAGCGGATTGCCCGCTGGACGAGCGCCGTGCGCGACGCGATCGCGGCGCCGCATCTCATCGTCGAACTCGCCGCGGAACTCGCCGCCCGCTGCCGCTTTCTCGCGGGTCGCACGACGAAAGCCCTCGACAGCGACCTCGCGATTGCCGCCGATCTCGCCGCGTGCGCCGCCCGCGCTGCAGGTTGGAATGTGCGAGTGAACGCGCCGTCGCTCGCCGATGCTGGCGAGCGGGCAGCGCTCGTTGCGGCGCTCGATGCCCGCCTCGCGACGATTCGGAGCGATCTTGCTGAGGTCGAAGCGGCGCTCGTGGCGCGAAGCTGACTTCTACTCCGGATCTGGCCTCTCGATCTGGGCTGGCGCGTTTTCGCCGTGAAATCGCGTTCAACGATCGGTAGGTCGTTCGCCGATAGTTGATGCATGGATCGGCGCGATCGCGTGGATATTTCCGGAATC
>Ga0163149_10005967_pt1 | contig 12668 bp, 10 predicted proteins | sample OliLakLV19MP5G1_FD_148604 | JGI IMG/M metagenome (GOLD analysis project Ga0163149, IMG submission 148604) | Freshwater microbial mat bacterial communities from Lake Vanda, McMurdo Dry Valleys, Antarctica - Oligotrophic Lake LV.19.MP5.G1 | ecosystem: Environmental > Aquatic > Freshwater > Lake >...
ATACAAGAGTCAGGAGTATTGATGATGGCAGTAAATTCTTCTATCCCAAACATTCCTAAATTAGAAATGGTAAATGTATTTCCTTCCCAATCGCTTGGTTGTAATTTTTTCTCACGAGCTTTTACTGCGTAGTTACGAACTTCCGTTCCAATTTGCGTTAATGTTTTACCATCAGCAAAACGAACAACAGGAACTAATAATCCTTCTTCAACCGCAATTGCAACACCAATATGAATGTGATTGTTGTAGCGAATTTTATCTCCTAACCAAGACGAATTTACTTTCGGGTGTTTACGTAAACTTGCAGCCACCGCTTTTATTACAATATCGTTGAATGAAATTTTTATTCCGGCAACAGTATTTATTGCTTCACGTGCTTTTATGGCTTCGTCCATATCAATTTCCATTGTTAAATAGAAATGTGGAGCAGTAAATTTACTTTCAGCCAATCGTTTTGCAATTACTTTACGCATTTGCGAAACTGGTTCTTCTGTAAAACTTTCAACACCAACAAATGTTGACATCGCACCATTTGATTGGAAATTATCAATATCTCGTTTGATAATACGACCGTTATCTCCACTTCCTTTTAAAGCAGAAACACTTATGCCTTTATCTGCTGCTAATTTTTTTGCTAAAGGAGAAATTTTTGTTCGCTCTCCGTTATTAGCTATAGCAGCAACCTTAACTTCCGATTTTTTTTCTGCGATTGGCGCTTCAGACTTTGAACTTTCCAACTTTGAACTTTGAACTGCTGCAATACTCTCAGCTCCTTTATTAGCCTCGGATGCTATTATTGCAGCAACATCTTCCCCTCCTTTTCCTAAGATTGCCAAAATAGATTCTACTGGTGCACCTTTTCCTTCTTCTACTCCAATGTATAATAATACGCCTGTTTGAAAAGATTCAAATTCCATGGTTGCTTTATCAGTTTCAATATCTGCAAGCAATTCACCTGACTTCACTTTATCACCAACTTTTTTATGCCACTTCGCAACTACTCCTTCTTTCATTGTATCACTCAATTGAGGCATACGAACAATCTGAACTGTATCAGGAATTTTAACTTCTACCGCCTTTGTCACACTGAGTGTAGTCGAAGTATCTTTCTTTGGCTCTTCCTTCACTTCTTCTTTCACAGAAGAATTTTGTTTTGCCTCTCCAGCCAATAAAGCAGAAATATCTTCGCCTTCTTTTCCTAAGATCGCCAATACGGAATCAACAGGCACAGCTTTCCCTTCTTCCACACCTACATGCAACAAAACTCCCGTTTGAAAAGATTCAAATTCCATGGTTGCTTTATCTGTTTCGATATCTGCAAGCAATTCACCTGACTTTACTTTGTCTCCAACTTTTTTGTGCCATTTTGCAACAACACCATCTGTCATGGTATCACTTAATTTGGGCATTCGTACTACTTCAGCCATACTCTTTTTAAAATTATAAATTTCTTTAAAACAAACAAGTCTTCGACTCCGCTCAGACTGACTCAGCAATGTCACACTGAGCGGAGTCGAAGTGTGTGCTAATTAAAAACTCTATTTACTCTATAATGTAAGGATAATCCGTTTGAGTATAAACGTCTTTGTAAAGTTCATCAGGAGTAGGATAAGGAGAATCTTCACCAAACTTCACCGACTCTGCAACAATGTCTTCTACTTTTTGTTCAGCTGCTTCAATATCTGTTTCAGTCATCCAATTATTTTTTCTGATAGTCGCTAAAACTTTTTCAATTGGATCTTGTGCTTGGTATTCTTTCACTTCATCTTTTGTACGGTAGCTTTGAGCATCACTCATGGAGTGACCTTTGTAACGATAGGTTTTCATTTCTAACAATGTTGGACCGTCACCTTTGCGTGCGCGAGCAACAGCCTCTTCAATTGCTTCGTGAACCGCTTCGCAAGTCATACCATCAACTGGATATGCAGGCATTTCATACGACAAACCTAGTTTCCATAATTCATGCACGTTGGAAGTACGTTCAACTGAAGTACCCATTGCATAATTATTATTTTCGATGATAAAAATTACCGGTAATTTCCAAAGCATAGCCATGTTGAATGTTTCGTGCAGTGCGCCTTGACGAACTGCTCCATCACCCATGTAACAAAGTGTTACATTATCATTCCCATTATATTTATCTGCAAAAGCAAGACCAGCTCCCAAAGGAATTTGTCCGCCTACAATACCATGACCACCAAAGAAATTAAATTCTTTGGAAAAAATATGCATAGAACCACCTTTTCCTTTTGAGCAACCAGTAGCCTTTGCCATCAATTCTGCCATAATATATTTTGGATGCAATCCTCTTCCAATGGGATGCGCGTGATCGCGGTATGCGGTAATAACTCTGTCTTCTCTTCGTAAAACCGATTCTGAACCAGCTACCAATGCTTCCTGTCCGATGTACAAATGACAAAAACCACGAATCTTTTGTTGGATGTATAATTGTCCGGTTTTCTCTTCGAATTTGCGCATTAACAACATGGATTCATACCACTTGATATACGTTTCTTTGCTGAACTTGGTGCTTGATTTTGTTGCAGCCACAGGTGTCGCTTTTTTAGTTTTACTAACTACTTTTTCCATTTGTTCAATTTATGTAGAACTACAAATTTAACAATTATAATTCAAATCTCTAAATCTCTTAATAAGACGTCACCCTGAGCGGAGTCGAAGGGTATAACCTCCAATATTTAGCCCTTCTTAAGCTCTTCCGCTTTAAACATAAAAGGCAACAAATCAGCAATGGAATCCATCACCCTAATCTTGCCTGTTTCTCCAGCCAAAATCACCCGAATTACCTGGTTGTGACGCATTTCGTATTCCGACATGGCTTGTCGGCAAGCACCGCATGGAGAAAGGGGTTCATTCACTTGAAACTGTTTTGATTTACATGTAATTGCTATTGTTTTGATAGCCACATTCGGATATTGCGCTCCTGCCGCATAAATTGCTACCCTCTCAGCACATAAACCACTTGGATAAGCCACATTTTCCTGATTATTACCGCTTACAATCACTCCATTTTCTAATAATAATGCTGCTCCAACGTAAAAATTGGAATACGGTGCATAAGCCAAATCACTCGCTTCACGCGCTTTTTTAAGTAAATCTTGCTCCACCTCAGTTAGCTCCTTCTCCGATTCATACTCTGTAAAGGCAATTTTCAATTCTTTCTTTATCATTCTTTTTACGATTTATCTCAAAGATAATGGATTTCGGTTAATCCTACCCTTGACAAACAAAAACATTTGCCCTATTTTTGGTTTGGATAAAAATAAACTTACACCCATTAAACCTTTTTAAAAATAGCTTGTCAATTCAACGCAAGTTTTCAAAATAGTTATCGTATAAAAAACCAACAGCTAATCACATGAAATCAAAAAATCTACTCCTATTTTTTGCGTTTCTTCTTCTTTTTTCAAAATCAACTAAGTCTCAAACCGAAGGCGATACTTTTTTCGGACAAGCAATTGTGCATGATGTTTATATGACATTTCCACAAACTAATTATTGGGATTCACTGGTTGCATACAAGCCTTTGGATCAATATTTAAAAGCGGATGTTACTATTGATGGTGTTCTTTATCCAAACGTGGGAATAAAATTTAAAGGAAATTCCTCCTATTCAAATCCAAGCACAAAAAAGCCGTTCAAAATCGATTTGAATGAATATGTATCGGGGCAAGATATGGATGGAATTAAAAAATTCAACTTGAACAATGGTTTTAAAGATCCGTCTTTTATGCGCGAAAAAGTAGCATTGGATTTTTATAACGAACAGGGCTTAGCCGCACCACGCTGCTCCTATACACGTGTTTACTTAAACGGAACATATTGGGGATTATACATGTTTGTAGAAGAAGCTAACAAAACTTTTTTAGAGGATCGGTTTGGAAACAAACAAGGCAATATGTTTAAAGGCGACCCGAGTGGCGATTTAAAATGGTTAGGAGCAAGCGCCTCATCTTATTATACAAAATATGAATTACATACCAACGAAACAGCAAACGATTGGACTGATTTAGTAAACTTAATTGACAACATTAATAATAGCGGAACTAATTTTTACGACTCCTTGGAAGTGACTTTAAACACCAATACTTTTATCAGACAGTGGGCAGCTATGAATTTATTTGCAAATCTGGATTCCTACATCGGCAGTGGTCACAACTATTTTATTTATCACGATACACTTGCTGATAAATTTGAATGGGTATCATGGGATGTGAATGAATCGTTTGGAAACTTTTCGATGGGTTTGACAAACACACAACTCAAAAACCTGAGTATGTATCATGTTTCAACACCTTCAAGCAATCGCCCTTTGGTTCAAAAAATGCTAACTGTTCCTTCTTACAAAAGCACTTTAACAGATGTATTTTGTCAGTGGTTACAATACGACTTTAGCAATGCGGCACTTGATTCAAAAATTGATTCGCTTGCAAATGCAATTCGTACGGATGTGTATGCCGATGCCATAAAATTTTATACAAATGCCAATTTTGAGACCAACTTGACGTCTGACGTTGGAATGATAATGGGAATAAAAACCTTCATTACCGAGCGCAGAAATGCTTTGATGGCAGAATTATTTTCCAATGGTTGTTATGTTGGAGTTGATGAAACTACAGTAAACAATAACTCTTTGAAGGTTTATCCCAACCCTGCAAACAATTTTATTACCATTGATTTGCATTCAAACACAAACGAAAATACAATTTGCATTTACAATTCATTAGGACAAGAAATTTCAAAACAGATTTCTCAAAATGCTTATGAGATGATTGATATTTCAGGCTATTCGGCAGGAGTTTATTTGATTAAAGTAAATGAGAATAGCTATTCAAAATTTCAGAAAATAAAATAAAAAAGCTTGAATTCATTTCTAATTTGATTTACATTTGTTGGGATGAACAAAAGAACCAATCAGTTTATTGTACACTTACTAGGTGTTCTTATTTTTTTAGCACTACCTATTATTTTTTCGCCTGACCTCTCGCTCGATTTTGATTTTATTCGTGCGAAAGGATTTCAGCGGGATTTTTTATTTTCTATTATTCTTATCCCCTTCTTTTATCTTAATTATTTTTTATTGATTCCAAAATGGTATTTTCAAAAAAAATACTACCTGTTTTTTTCTATTGCATTTATCTGTTTTGCACTGATCTTTTTCTTGCCGCTGGTACTTATCCCATCAACTAATTTCAATGCAAATAATACATTTGATGCTTTTTTTATTCGGGAAATCAAAATTCGTCTTTTTCAATTCTTAATTGTGTTCGTTTTTTCACTGATGCTAAAAACCAACATCCGCTTAAAGGAATCTGAAAAAGAAAAGCTGGATGCTGAATTGGCTTACTTAAAGGCGCAGATCAATCCTCACTTTTTATTCAACACTTTAAACAGTATTTATTCATTGGCAATTGTTCAATCTGATAATGTTGCATCGTCTATTGTAAAATTATCAAACATGATGCGCTACGTTTTGAGCGAAAGTTCAAATGATTATGTCCGCCTGGAAAAAGAAATTGAATACATTCAGAATTTTATTGAATTACAACAAATCCGCTTCGGAAGCTTTATCCAATTTGAATGTACAATTACAGGCGACCACAAAAACAAATCGATTGCACCATTAATACTTATCACTTTTATTGAAAATGCTTATAAACATGGAGTTAATGCTGAAGACAATTCAATTATAAAAATTCAAATTGACACAACAGAAAATCAGCTATTTTTGTTTGTAAAGAACAATAAAGTATTTGTGCAGCGAAGTAAAGAATCAGAAAGCGGAGTAGGCGTAGAAAATACAAAAAACCGACTTCAAATGATTTATCCTGGCAAGCACAAATTGCAAATTGATAACACAGAAAAAGAGTATTCCGTTTCACTAACACTTGACCTTAAATGATAAAAGCAATTGCCATTGACGATGAATTACCGGCATTAAAAATTATTGAAAATTTTTGTGAAAAAACCGGATTGATTGAATTACAAAAAACATTTTCAATGCCAAATGAGGCATTGAAACATTTAAGTAAATTTCCTACAGATTTATTGTTTTTAGACATCAACATGCCAGCTATGTCGGGCATCGAACTTTATAAATCAATTGAACAAAACACAATGGTTATTTTCACTACCGCCTACAGCGAGTTTGCAGTAGAAGGATTTAATTTAAATGCCATTGATTACCTTTTAAAGCCTTATACCTACGAGCGCTTTTTGCAAGCAGTAAACAAAGCAAACGACAGCGTTGGTTCTAGTAGCTTAATTGAAAAAAGTCTGGACCAGTATTTATTCGTAAGAGCCGACTATAGTTTGATTAAAATTGCAATCAACGACATCATATTAATAGAAGGCCTAGACGATTATTTAAAAATTCATTTGCACAACAACCCAAAACCTATTGTAACGAGAATGACTATGAAAAGCATACTGGATAAACTTTCATCAAAGGAATTTATCCGCGTACATCGCTCATTCATTATCCCATTCGATAAAATAGAAAACGTAAGAAAAAAAATTATTACGATTGCCGGCAAGGAAATCCCCATTGGCAGTAGTTACGAGTCGGACTTTAACGCTATTTTTAAAAAATAGGTGTTCTTTTTTTGTAATTAAACCTTATACAATCTTATTCGTCTAAGTATGCTCCAAACATGTCAATTTCTATAAATAAAAACCCGAAAATGCTTGTATTAGCATCACTTTATGTTAAATTTACATTAAATATAAGCTGCGCATGAATACACGCTTACTGTTTTGTATTTTCTACTTTCAATTTCTTTTAGCATTTCACTCAAATGCTCAAATTGTCATTAATGAAGTTTCTAGCGCAAGTGTTTCTACCTATTTGGATGAGGATGGAGACCAAGAAGATTGGATTGAATTTTACAATCCGACAGCAACCCCAATCAACATGGGTGGTTACACCATTAATTGCATAGAAAACGGAAAAACAAAATCATGGACTTTCCCTAGCATCAATATTAAAGCAAACGATTACCTCACTGTTTTTTGTTCTAAAAAAAATCGAAACGCTTATTTCGACCACTGGGAAGTTCCCGTTTATCCTCAAGTTACCTGGAAATATTTTTTAGGGACAGCAAATCCTCCTACCAATTGGCCTGATATCAGCTTTAATGATGCATCTTGGTTAAGCGGAATGGGTGGAATCGGATACGGGGATGGTGACGACAGTACAATAACACCTCCAATCACTTCTGTTTTTATGCGCAGCACTTTTAATGTTGCCGACACCAGTAAAATTCCAACTGCATTATTATTTTTAGATTTTGATGATGGCTTTGTAGCATATTTGAATGGTGTGGAAGTGGCCCGCGCAAATATTGGTATTTATGGTGACAGACCAAACTTTAATACTTGGGCATACGATGAACACGAAGCCACCGTTTATTCTACTGGAAATTTTTCAGCAGCCTATTTTATTTCGCCTGAAACAGTGGATGCTGCACTTAAACCTGGATTGAATGTTTTTAGTGTTCAAGTACATAATTTTTCAAGTGGCACGGATGACCTTTCCATGATTCCATATTTTTTAATTGGAGTAAATGATACTACTGTTACTTATTATCCTTTTGCAGCTACCGTTAATTTACATACCAGTTTTAATTTAAACAGTACCGGACAAGAATTGATTTTAAAAGATCCATCAGGAAGCATCGTTGACCAAAAAATAATTGGAGACATGCAATTAAATAATACCTACGGAAGACGACCGAATGGAGCAAGCAGCTGGTATTATTTTGATTCTCCCACACCTGATACCACCAATAACACTTCTGCGTTTTACAATAATTATTTAAACAAACCTTCTTTTTCGTTGAGTGCCGGATTTTATAATTCAACACAAACCTTAAGCATGTCATCTTCCACCGGCTTGGTAAGATATACACTTGATGGAAAAGATCCGGATCAAACAAGTGCATTGTATTCATCTTCTATAACCATTGATTCTACAATGGTTGTAAGAGCTCGCACTTACTCAACAGACCCGTTGCAACTGCCAAGTGAAATTATAACGAATACTTATTTCATTAACGAAAACATAGAATTACCGGTTGTTTCATTAACCAGCGATCCTTATAATTTATTCGATTTCTATTATGGGATGTACGTCATGGGGCCGAACGCTGATACGGTGAACGTTCCTTTTCAAGGAGCAAATTTTTGGCAAGGCTGGGAACGTCCAGCAAACATTGAGTATTTCGACCCAAATGGAAATCTGGGATTTGAAACTCCATCTTCTATCGCTATTCAGGGGAATTATTCTAAAGCATGGCCACAACGCGGTTTTGCTGTAAAAACAAAAGAAAATTATAAAGGTGAAACTATTGATTACCCTTTATTTCCTGATAAACCATACATCACACAATACAAATCTTTTAACATTCGAAATGCCGGTTCGGATTGGAACAAAGCTCATATGCGTGATCGCTTCAATCAAAAAAATGCACAAAAAAGTACCAACCTCGACATTATGGATGGCAGACCCTGTGTGCTTTTCATCAATGGTGATTACTGGGGCGTTTATGAATTACGCGAAAAACAAGACAAAGATTATATTGAAAACAACAGCGGTGTTCCTGCCGACAAAATCGATTTTTTACAATTTGATGGAAGTATTATTGAAGGAAGTAATACTGCTTTTTTAAATATGTCGAGTTGGATTGGTTCAAACGACATGTCGATTCCCGCAAATTACACTTCCGCAAAAAACATGTTGGACATAGAAAATTTTTGCGACTACTTCATTACAGAAACATATATTTTAAATGTCGATTGGCTTGGAAGTTATACCAACAATATTAAATTCTGGCGACCAAACAATCCAGTTGGAAAATGGCGTTATGTTTTATGGGACACCGACTTATCACTCGGGTTTGCGGCTGCTTGGGGCGGAGCAGTTAGTACAGACTTTTTAGATATAGCAATTAATCCTGTTACTGCAAATCCTCACTCAACAATGTTATCGGGACTTTTAGCCAATACTGAATTTAAAAATTATTTTGTAGACCGTTATGCAGATTTAATGAATACCATTTTTTTACCCAGCACTATGCAACAAAACATAGATGTGCTGCACGATGAAATGTTGCCAGAAATGCCGCGACACTTTACTCGCTGGGGCGGAAGTTTTTGGGGTGGATTAATTGGCCCATCATCCAATGTAACTGAATGGGAATATGAAATCGACACCATTATGACTTTTGCAACGGATAGAATTGGATTTGCTCGCGATCAAATACAAAGTCAGTTTGCGTTAACAAAACAAGTAGATGTAACATTGGATGTAATGCCACCAGGAGCCGGTAAAATTAAAATCAGCACCATTACTCCTGAGTCGCTTCCATGGACAGGCGTTTACTTTGATGGAGTTCCTGTTACTATTACAGCAATAGCAAATCCCGGTTTTGAATTTAAATATTGGGAAGCAAATAACAATCTTATAGCAAATGATTCATCGGCTGGGATTACCTTAAATATTGACAGCAATGATATTTTTAGGGCACATTTTGATATTCTTGAACTCGGCTTAGACGTTTACCCAAACCCTTTCAGCGACAACATTACTATCAATTTTCAATTGCCAAAAAGTATGCAAGTAAGTATAAAACTGTATTCAGTAATTGGCCAAGAAGTAGCTACTATTATTTCTCCAAACATCTTTCATGCTGAAGGAAGCTATTCCTTTAATTTTGACACGAATGGCTTGTCGTTAGCCTCAGGAATGTATTTTATCGAATTAAAAACAAGCGAATTTACAAAAACGGTTAAGCTGGTTCGCGCAAAAGCTAATTGACAAATGTGATTTTGTTAATTATATGCTACTGGCTACAGAATTAATACAGAAATTATTTTTAACATTGTAATAACATTATTTTAACTAGTCAATCTATGAAAAAAATCATATTCTTATCAGCTGTTACACTAACAGTAATAATTGCTTCCTGCAAAAAACCTGCTGGCGAAGGAGGAAGAGCAACCATTAAAGGAAGAATTTGGGTAGAAAACTACAATACACTCGGCCCATATCCAGGCGGATCCTATACTTTGAAAGGGGAGTTTGCTGGGGCAGATGAAGATGTTTATATCATTTATGGAGATGACGTTAGTTATGGTAACAAAGTAAAATCAGGACCAGACGGAATATTTGAATTCAAGTATCTTCGCAAAGGCGATTATAAAATATATGTCGAATCGAAAGATACTACTAGAGCATCCTATTTTTACGGTTCAGGAATTAAAACGGTTGATGTTTCAGTTACTATTAGTGATAAAAAAGAAGTAGTAGAAACCGAAGATCTTGTTATTTATAAATAATAAAACGCATTCATATGAAACTAGTCAAAATTTTATTTTTATCGCTTTTTACAATATCACTACTAACCTTTTCTTCTTGTAAAAAATCAGAAGGAGAAGGCGGGAAAGCTACCATCACAGGAAAAATATGGGTAAAAAGATACAATCAATTTGGCGTTGCAATTCTTGCTTCACTTGGAGGAGAATATGCCGGAGCTTATGAAGATGTATATATTATTTATGGCGATGATGCTACTTATGGCGATAGAATACAGGCCAATGGTGATGGAGTATATGAATTTAAATACTTACGCACCGGAAAATACACCATTTATGCATACTCAGAAGGAACTAATGTGACAACGGCAAACCGCGTAGCAGTTTTAAAAACAGTAGAGATTACAAAAAAGAAACAAGAAGTTGAGTGTGAAATGATAGAAATAGACCGATAAAAACGAAACCATGAAAATGAAGCTAATTTATACATTTGTGATTTGTACCATTTTTCAATTTTCTGCTTTTTCACAAGGCCGTAAAGATGTAAAAAAACTGAAAATAAAGTCTACAACGGTTGTAGTGACTGACCTTTCTGACGATAAAGAAAAGACCAGAACCGATTCCTATGAAAAATTTGATAAGGATGGAAACGTGATAGAATTGGTTGAGTATGGCAAAGATGGTTCTATTAAAAAGAAAGAAGGACATACTTACAACAAGAACGGGGATGTAACGGAAGAATTGGTATACGATGAAAAAGGGCATTTAAAAAAGAAAATTACCACAGAATACAATGTGAACAAAGACAAAACTGTTGAAACGACCTATGATTCAAATGGGAAACAGATTGAAAAAACGCAACATGGATACAATGCAAAAGGAGACCGAGCTTATGAAATTACAATGGATGATAAAGGGAAAATGATAAAAAAATCGATTTATGCTTACGATAAAAACGGTATGAAAATAGAGAAAAAAACGACCGATGGAAACGGCAATGTCGTTTCTATTAAAAAGTATACATACGAATACTAAACGGTGGAAGAACTAAATCAAATATTAACTGAATTTGAGCCCATCACTCTAAAGGAGATGGACAGCGTGAAGTTGATGGATAGAACAGACACGAAGTTTATTTTCAAGTTTGATCAATTGCCTGAATTTTTAAATCAGTTAAAAAACGATTATAGATTACTAGATGTGAATGGCAATAAAATTAGCAGATACGAATCCTTATATTTTGACACAAAAGATTTTGGCTTATACCATGCACATCACCGCGGAAAACCAAGCAGATTTAAGGTTCGATTCAGAAAATATGTTGAATCTAACTTGAACTTTTTCGAAGTGAAATTCAAAACAAATAAAGGACGAACAATAAAAGACAGAGTAAAACAAAAAGAAATTGACGGCTCAATAAAAGAAAAAGCAGAAGAACTATTAGTCAACAAAACACCTTTAAAATCAGCTAATCTAGAAGCAAAAATATGGGTAAATTATTCGAGAATTACGCTAGTAAACAAACATTCTCCTGAAAGAGTAACTATAGATTTAAATTTAAATTTTAAAAACAACGAACAAAACAAAACAATTGAAAATATTGTGATTGCAGAAGTAAAACAGGATAAGGCAGCTACTTCAGCTTTTTTAAAACTGATGAAAAAACATCACATCCGACAAGGCGCAATCAGCAAATATTGCTTTGGAATCATAAGCCTATTTGAACACATTAAGTACAATAATTTTAAACCAAAATTAATTTTAATTAAAAAAGCATTATATGGTACTATTGCAAGAGTTGACTGAAGACGCTGTTAATACAGGCTTTACACTTTTTGAAAAATTGGGTCCGAAATTTTTTATTCGATTGGGAGTAAATCTTGTATCTGTATTTATCTTAATCCGATTTATTTATTTTCCTGTGTATAAAAACCGTGAGAATTTTTTCACGCTTTTTATCTTCAATCTCATTATATTCTTAATCACATTTATTTTAAACAAATCCGATATGAGCATGGGTGCTGCCTTTGGTCTGTTTGCAGTGTTTTCCATGTTACGCTACAGAACAGAAGGAATCTCCACCAAAGACATGACATATCTGTTTCTTGTAATTGCCATGGGCTTAATAACGGCTTTAAGCAAAGGGAATTGGATTGAAATTTCATTTATCAACTTGATCATAATCATTTTTACTTTTTCCCTAGAAACAACTGTTTTTATGAAAAAAGAAGTTTCTCAAAACATTCAATATGAAAACATTGAAATGATTAAACCGGAGCTGAGAGATGAATTACTAGCAGATTTAGAAAACAGAATGGGCATAAAAATAAATAGTA
>Ga0163149_10005972_pt1 | contig 12663 bp, 13 predicted proteins | sample OliLakLV19MP5G1_FD_148604 | JGI IMG/M metagenome (GOLD analysis project Ga0163149, IMG submission 148604) | Freshwater microbial mat bacterial communities from Lake Vanda, McMurdo Dry Valleys, Antarctica - Oligotrophic Lake LV.19.MP5.G1 | ecosystem: Environmental > Aquatic > Freshwater > Lake >...
TGGTTAGGGATGTTCACCCTTGTGAACATCCACTGATACTTTTATAATTTTATAGTTACTATCGTTTGACCCAACATGACTTCGTCCTAATTAGACTTTGATATGGAGATGACCGTAATACTCGCAAAACCTGTCGGCCCAGACATCATTCACCAAGATCAGTGTGGCTGCTGCTGCCACAAAGGGTCTTTGGATGCGGTTATGTAGTTTCCTGTAGAAGCAGGCCTTCCTTAGGTTTATCTCGGCTACAAAGGTGACAGGTGTCCCTCTGTTGGCTCTTCCAGCTGCAGCTCCTCTTCCTGACAATGTTCCACCAGGTTGGATCATTCTCTTGCAGACTGCCTTCATGTCGTAATCGTTGAAGCCCAGGAAGGAGTCGCAAGTGTCGAGCCCTTGATCAATTAGGGCTAACCTTACTGCATTGGTTACATTGCAGTTGTTCATATAGAGGGTGAACTGTGCTGCTGCCATGGTTGGCTAGTTGCTGGAAGCTAACTGTGAAGCTAACCTTAACTCTAATGGAGATAGCTAACCTAGTAGCTAATACTTGGAGTGTACCGTGTAGCTCTATGGAGCTACTGTGCTACCAATTATCGATAGCGTGGAAGGGATTGGTACGGAGCGAGTGTGCTTCCACGTACCGAAACACTTGAATGGATGGATCGATCCAAAGCACTTGAATTAGAGCTGTCAACCACTTGAGGACGTTGATCGATTCAGATGAGGCCTCTTGAGGGTCACTTGGAGCTTCCGGATGGATGCTCTTGTTGCTACTGTAGGCCTTTTGCTGTTGACAAACTTGATTGGCCTGTTATTGGGTCTGTGGGCCTGTTTCGCGAAAATGCAAGGTCCCAGTGCCAATGCTTCCAAGACGTCCTCGCATTATCGATTCTATGGATCGTCTCTCTTCCTCTTCAGGCACAGCTCGTGTTCTGCCCACTGCTTGGTCTTCGCTTCTGTTAAAGGTCCAAAAAGCTGTGGTGGCTGTTTCTTCTCTCGTACTTCGAGTTCGAATATCAATGGGCCTGCTGCACTTGACCAAACTTTGGTGACGAGCCCTCCTCTCTTTTCTGTTTGCCTTTGCTTGACTGGGTCCACGGTGTAGACTCTGCACTCGTGGAAGTCGTCTTGAGTGACCTTAATCGAGGTAAATTCAGTGATCCCTTCCTTCGATCCACACTTGACTGTCACTTTGATAGTACACTTCGGGCGCGATACTTGGCTGTCAACTGAGCCCTCAGTCTCAGAATCGGTAGGGTTGTTACCAGGGATTATTATAATGTAGAATGAGCTTCCACTGCTGCTGTCGTCGTCTAGGTTGTTGATATTGGTCTCGTTATTGATATCATTGCTCCTGTTGCTGCTCATGCTTCAGTTGAATGAGTGAGCCAAAGTACTTGCTCCTTGCTATCGATCTTCGACATTATCTTTTCAATTCCATTTGGCAATCAAGACCGGAATGAGAAGGGCGAGTTTTCTTTGGGCCTTGTTTGGTTTGTACCATCCTCTGTAGGATAAGGCCACTATTCAACGCGATCCACTGCTTGAGTGGATCTGGTCCCTCTACACGCAGTGCGCTTCACTTGGAGGGATCCATGCCAAGCCCAGCGAGGCTGCAGTCCTCTTGCCGGTTGGTCTATTGGCCTGTTTCTGATGTCCCAGAAGGTCATTTAGGCTTCCTTTGGACCATTGGTCTAAGGGATCGATCCTTCTTTGGTCGATTGGCTGATTCATCCTGTCACTACAACTGTGGGAATTACAGCCTTAATTTAATGACTGGATCGCCGTCCATGAGGCTACTTGGCCATCATGGGGACCACTTCTGATGCGTTCTGATACAGGCGTCCCTGTTCTGCATTGTGGTGTTGCCGCTAGAGCTATTCCTAGGGCCATGGTCGACATCGATCCCATGTATTTTGATTCTTTTTGGTGTATTGCTCTTGTTGGTGAGGGAGGAAAATCGAGCAATTTGTGAGGAGCGCCTTGTCATGCAATTTGCGTGTTATTTCCTCTAATTCCAGCTGCATTTTTTACTTAGTTAATGTATAACGGTGTCTAACCCTCGTATGTTTCAGGAGTGAAGTTTTCGACCGTTAATGCTGTGTCGTGTCATTTTAACATGTTGCGTCACGAGGATTTGCTCGGGATCGCCATGTTGTGCAACTTGCGAATCCGCCAAATGTACTCTTTTACTGTGCATAGATCAGGTAAAACGTATGGTGCTGATAACACGTAATAATCTACCGTTGAACATGTAGCAATTTCAATAATATGAGCTTATAGTGTTGCTGTACTTCTTCTGCATGTGGTAGCACATGGGCCCTTATAACGACAGATCTTTACGACAGCATGCCTTTCCAATGTGACCACCCAGTATGATCCCATCTTGGTCTCGCTGGCCAATGGCACTTCCATCCTTTCCACCTCCGTTGGATCCCTTCCCCTCCCCGGCCTCCCCACAGACGCCACCGAGGCTTTCATCTTCAACAACATTGACTGCCCGCTTCTCTCCATTGGCCAGCTCTGCGATGCTGACTGTGTTGCCACTTTCACCAAGGATGATATGACTGTGTCCCACACTGACGAGACCATCCTCGCCGGCCACCTCAATGCCTCCACCAATCGCCTTTGGCAAGTTGGCTTGCCCCCAGCTGTTGCTCCCCCTTCCCACTGGGCCAACCCTGCTCTTCATCCCACCAAGATCAAAGAGCTCGTAGCCTTCTCCCATGCATCCCTGGGCTCCCCGGTTGCCTCCACCTTGGAGGCTGCCCTGGCTGCCACCAATGAGCTCAAAGTTCTCCCCGGTCTGACCCTGGACTCTTTCCGCAAACGCACTCCCAACGCTGCTGTCACAGCCAAGGCCCACCTGAAGCAGACCCGGAAGAACCAGCAGTCCACAAAACCAAAAACGCCCACTCTTCCTCTGCTCCCTGATCCTGATCTCTTTCCTGCTCCCCTCGAGGAAGGCAAACACACGCACCACCTGTTTGCAGCTGTCATTGATTGCTCCCCCACCGGCAAATGCTACAGTGATCTTACCGGCAAGTTCCCCCTCCCTTCTAGCCAAGGCAACAACTACTTGCTGATCCTCTATGATTACGACAGCAACTACATTGCTGCCGAGCCCATCAAAGACCGCAAGGCTGCCACAATCCTTGCTGCCTATGTCAAGTTGCACAAAATCTTCATCCATGGTGGCTCCAGGCCCCACATCCAAGCCCTCGACAATGAATGCTCGGACATCCTCAAAGCCTACTTCAAGAGGAAGACGTTGCTTACCAGCTTACCCCTGCTTACATTCATTGCCGCAATGCTGCTGAACATGCCATCCAGACTTTCAAGGACCATTTCAGAGCCATCCTGTGCAGCTGTGACCCTAGGTTTCCTCTCTTCTACTGGTGTCTTCTCATTCCGCAAACTGTTCCCACTTTAAACCTACTTAGAACCTCGCATCTCAACCCCAAACATTTTGCATGGTCCTGTCTCAATGGTCCCTATGATTACAATGCTCACCCCATTGCCCCTCTTGGCACACATGTGGTCATGCACCAGAAGCCCGGCCAACGCACCACTTGGGCTCCATGCCTCCATCCGGCATTGACGGCTGGCATGTTGGTCCCGACTTTGAACACTACCGATGCTACACCTGCGTCAATTGGCTCACCAACAAGGTTGTCCACCCTGACACCGTGGCTTGGTTTCCCACCAAGTGCCCATGCCAACTTCCACCTCCACTGAGATCCTGAGCCAAGCCATCACCGACCTCACAGAAGCCCTCAAACTCCATGATCCTTCGTTTTCTTTCCCTCCCAATGTAAAGATCTGTCGTTATAGGGCCAATGTGCTACCCATAACATAACGAAGTACACTCTTACGGTAAGCTCACAATTATTGAAATTTTCACATTAATGCCGGTAGATTATTACGTGTTATCAGCACCATACGTTTTACCTTATCTATGTACAGTAAAAGAGTACAAATGGCAGATACGCAAGTTGTCGGAAATGGCAACCAAATCGAATCCGCGCGACGCACCGTGTAAAAATAACACGATAGTATCCCAACGGTCAAAACTTTGTGCCTAGATGCCTAGTATGGAGACATGGGGAGTTATACAACGTTAACATTTGCTAAGTACAAATACAGTTAGAATTAGAGGAAATAACCTGCAATTTGCATGACAAGGCGACCCTCACAAATTACTCGATTTTCCTCCCTCCAATTCATGAGTAATATCAATGTTAAACCAAGCAATAGATGGAATATGGATCGATGACGACCATGTCGCTAGAACAGCTCTAGACGCAACCCAAAAATGCAGGAACAAGGGCGCTTGCATCCACACAGCATCAGTGTTGGTTCACATGGCGGCAATCTAGCCTCATGAGGAAGAATTCATCTGTCAACCATGCTGCAGGAAAACCCACAGTGGTAGTGACAGGATGGATCGATCGAAGGTTGATCACCACTTGAGACCAAATGGTCCAATGGGGAAGCCTGAATGACCTTCTGGGACATCAGAAAGAGGCTAATGCCAATCGGCAGATGGCTGAGTACAGCCTCCTTGTCAAATTGGTCCGACAATCCCAAGTGTGAAGCACACTCAGTAAAGGGACCAAGAGCCACTCAAGGAGTGGAATGTGTAGAATATCCATCTTATCCTACTTGGCTGGTACAAGCCAAAGGAGGCCAAACACAAAATTGCTCTTCTCGTTTCGGTCTTGCCAATCGAGATAATCAAAAGGGATCGATACAAATTGGGAAGCTCACCCTTCAAGTGAAGCATGAGCAATGTCAACATCAACATCAACGTCCAAGCAGAAGATAGCAGCAGTGAAGGGAGCTCCGTTGACATCAGAGTGATCCCATCCAACGAACGTGTTACAGAGGCATCGTCAAGCGATTCGGAGCCTTCCTGTAGCAGCAGTGGAAGACAACGAAGGTGTATCATCGAAGTAAGGGTAGAGACCCAACTGTCTTACAATTACAACCAAACCAAAGGTGTTACAGTCAGGCTTCTACAGTCTAACCTCCACAGGGTCCGAATCTATACTCCAGAGGATATCGAACAAGAAAAGGGCACCTTGAACCCGAACGAGGATTCGATTCGAGTGTGGTCCCCTGAGAACTGTATCCCTTGGAAGTTTGAAATAGAAATACAAGAACACGATACGAATCCACTCAAGAGACCAGCTTCGAGACCAGGATCTCCACAGCAGGAAGCAGGAGGGCCAAGAGAGGCAAGCAGACGTCTAAATCGATAAGATCATCGAGTACAAGATTGATTGAAAGAGGACAAGAAGCTCCTCTTGAATTTCGCGAAAACAGGCCCACAGCCTCAACAAGAGACCAATCAAGTTCGCCAACAGGAAAAGGCCTACAGCAGCACCAGAAGCATCCATCCGGAAGCTCCTAGTGACTCTCAAGAGGCCTCATTGGCATCAATCCAAGCCTACATTGGTTGGAAGCTCCAAATCAAGGCTTGCTTTGATATCGATCCAGTGATATGCGGAAGCAGACTCGCCCCGTACCAACACTCCACAGTATCGATACTCAGTAGCACACTAGCTCCACAACAGAGCTAGACCTACACGGCGCACTCCAAGTAGTGGCTACAAAGGTTAGCTTTCTCCATTAAGGTTAAGGATAGCTTCACAGTTAGCATCCAGCAGCTAGTCAACCATGGCAGGAGCCATAGCAGCAGCACAGTTCACAGTCTACCTCACCAACTGCAATGTAAACAATGCAGTGGAGCAGGGGTTGATTGCCCAAGGGATCAACACTTGTGATACCCTCTTGGGCAACAACGACTACAACATGAAGGCAGTCTGCAAGAGGATGATCCCTCCTGGTGGAACAATGCCAGGAAGAGGAACAGCAGCAGGAAGAGCTAACAGAGGGATCCCTGTCTCCTTTGTAGCAGAGAAGAACCTGAGAAAGCCATGTTTCTTTTGGAACTACATGCACCGCATCCAAAGAGCCTTTGTGGCAGCAACAGCCACACTGGCCTTAGTGCAGGATGTCTGGGACAACAGGTTTGACCTTGAAAACCCAGACAGAGATGTTGAAAGAGAGATCATCAGGGACGCAGCTCCAATGGTCAAGGTAGATGATATCAAGAAGACCCTGGAGGACATTGACAATGTGCTCAACAAGAGGAGGGGACTAGGCGAATCTCCACTCGCATACATCACAAGAGACACTTTGACCCTCCCAGAGCACACACCAGGAGAAATAGATCCGGGATTTGGCCAGCCCTCTAGGGAGGCTGAACTGATCAGAAGGACCAGGCATGATGGACCTACCTACCGGCAGGACAACATAGCAGTGTGGGCAATCATTCGACATGTAGCCCATGGAGGTCCAGCCTGGGCATGGGTGTCAAGCTTTGGCCGACATCAGAACGGCAGAGCAGCATACCGCGCCCTGAAGACCCACTACTTTGGTGATTCATACACCACTAGAGCAGTCACCAAGGCTGATGCCATAATAGAGAACCTCCATTGGGATGGAAGAGCAAAGAGCTACCCACTAGAGAAGTTCTTTGAGCAACTCTACAAGGCCTACACAGACCTTGATGAGAACGGTGAACCCATCACTGAAGCAAAGATGGTGCGACGCCTGCTTCAAAGCATCAGAGACCCTCACCTTGATGCCGCCAAGAACTCCATAATGATCAGTGATGCCCACAAGGAGAACCTTGAAGCCTCCATGTCCCATTTGGCACAAGCCTTGGACATGATAAAGACTACCACAGTCAGCACCCGTAACATATCCACCACACAAACACATGGTGGGCGGGGCCAAGGCAGAGGAGGCCGAGGCGGCCGAGGATGCGGTAGAGGCAATGCCCGAGGAGGAAGGTTCGGTAGAGGCGGCAGAGGCAGGGGTAGAGGCCGAGGAGGCCGCGGAGCCTCAGCCTTTGATCCCAATGACCCAGGCAGGAGCCACTCTCCACCTTAATGGAGGAGCCTGAGCATTGAAGAACAGGCCAGATGCAGAGCCACCAGAGCAGAAACAGCTGCGGCAGGCGGAGCAAGGCCCAGAACAGCGGGAGCCTTGGGGACTCCACCAGTGGCAGCAGCCCCAGCTCCAACCCCTGCACCCTGAGGAGGCCCAGGCATTGGAAGGGACAGGAGCCGAAATGGCTGAAGCCTACGCACAACACAGGCCGCAGCAGTCCCTAACCTGAAGGATGTCAGCCGGGCAGAACTAGACTCCAACTGTGACACTTGTTGCTTTGGCAATGGAGTCTACATTGCTGAGGACACTCTCACTAGTAGGACCATATCAGTGAATGGTTTCATGGAGGACCTTGGCCCAGTGCCGATTGTCAAGATCATCACAGCTGCAATAGCATATGATGACCCTGAAGCATGGCAAACATACATCTTGTTCTACCACCATGCCCTGTGCATCCCTAATATGCAGAGGCATCTTCTTAACCCTAATCAGATAAGAGCTAATGACGTCAAAGTGAATGAAACACCCCTAGTGCTACTTCCCTATGATCTGAGAAACAAACACTCTCATTCTACAGTGGCAACAACAGAACTACACGAAGAGCTCCACATCCCACTTCAGTTAGAAGGAGTAACATCCTTTTTCACCACAAGAATGCCTAAAAGAGCTGAAGTGGAGGACACTGACAACTGAGAATGCACTCATGTGCACATGACCCCTACATCCGGTTGGGACCCCCATGACACAACAATGGCTAGTCATGAGGCTTCCCTCCGTGCTGCAGTCCAATAAAAGATGACTGGCTCGTAGATTTGCACTAAGCTAAAAGCTACATGCCTTTTGAGTTGTTTGTAAATGAAAATTATAAGCTTTAGAATGAAGCTAAAATGAATGTAACATTTGAGAGAGGTTCGGCTCAAGATCTCTCGGCATAGTCCTCTCTCTACTGAGATTAACGATGCTTCAACGTGAAGAATTGGCGTGCCAGTTGCATAGTTTGTTATGACTTTGTATGCAACGATAGCTCGTGTTATACCATCCAGAACAAAACGTGTTCTAAGCGTTTTGTGGTGGTTAAAACATGCAGCCATTATCTTATGTAGGTGCTTGGTCTTGACTAAGTTCTCATTGCTCTCCTGAACAATGTTCTTCACTACTTGTGCAGAGTCAGGCTAGCAGTCACTAGTCCCATACGCTAAGAAGCGTATCTTTTGAGAATGAGTCTCGGATGAATGAGTCCCGCATGAGGATACTCTAGTGCATACCCAATTATCATACTAAACAGCAAAGAGTGACTGATTTATAGTAAATTATTGGAATTGTTTCTAAGGCTAGTGCTATGGAAATAAATAGAAAATAATTTCTTTTTGTTGGTCCTCACAGTGCTTCCAGTTAGACATCAACTAGGCAAACATTGCACCTAGTAAAATCTGTGGTAACTTCGTGTGTTGGGCTGGCTCTTTCGTCATTGATTGACTCATCAGTGCTGGGGGTGGTCTGCTTTACATACCTATGGAAACGTGGTCTGTGTCTACAGGCACCATAGATTTTGTTGTTGGAGTTGATAAGAAGTTGAGGGTTTGATCTGGATTGTTTAAGAATTGCAAGTCTCTCTTTGGCGCACAGGGCACAGTTTTTGGTAGCGAAAGTTTTGACTACACTTATTGGATTGCCTTGCCAGATGATGCTGCAGGTTATTCCACCACGTTGGTTGGTTGGGGAGGGATTGGTGTCATAGAATTGAGTTGCAAAATGTTTGGCATAAGAGTCCGATTTCTCGCCGAGTTTGACTAGCTTTTGGACTTCATTGAAATGTTGTTGCATTCTGGTTTTGAACTTTTGTTGTGTGTTTCCTATGTGCACTTTTCCTGTGTTGTTGCATTCGACTTTGTAGCCTACTATTGAATTTCTGCACATGTTGTTGTAACCATCTCCACTAGTTCTGCAGTTGCAGGGCAGAGGTTCAAAGTCTTGGGATGTTAACCCGACTGTGATTTTCCTAGATATATCTCCTTGGAAGATTTCTCTAAGGTTGGTGAATCTGTAGTAAGACATGGACACTCTCAACCATTGAAGATTGAGTTTGTCTTTGATAGATTTGATGATTGAATGGACTGGTTTGGACCAGATGTTAGAATATCCGATACAAAAGTAGGTTGTCCTTCTTCTGTTGCGTTCGTTGTTGGAATTGTCCTTAGCTTGTTTAAGAGTTTTGGCTTCTTCGTTATGTTATAGTTGTTCAGTCTTGGGACTTTTTTGGTGACTAGTCCTGCATGTTGTAGAGCTTGGAAGTGTTGTGGGTAGATTTTGTCTAGTGGTAGGTTCTTGTTTGTATCCGTGATTGTTGTCAGTTTAGACAGTCTTTTGTAGACTCCTGAAAGGATGGCTTTGAAGCATGCTTTGGTGTGGATGCTGTTTATAGGCAATTTAGGGTATTGCATTCTCCGCCATGACAACGGTCTAGGTGAGTTGAGAAATGCGTGTAGAAGGCTTGAAACGTAAGACTTGTAGCTGCTCTAGAGCTTTTGAATCACATGGTTGTAGTCTTGCGATGCCATGGATAGTAACACATGGGTGATCAGGCCATGCGCGGTTCAATGTTCCGGATGTTCCAGGTCTGAGAGACCACTCCGCCATTATTATCGGTGACCTTGACGAGCTTGACACTGCCGTTGTCATTTCCTTGTGTAATCCTCATGGGATCCAAGTATAGATTTGGGCCATGCTTGCGTCCTGTGCCAGCTTTGAATACCACATCGCCTACGTTGTGCGTATGTTGCTTTCGCTTAGCGTTTTCATGCTTGTTGTTTTGAATGATAAGTCTCTGCTTTCGTTCTTTAATGAATTGTCAATCTGCTTGGAATGAGGCATTCAACATTGCGTCGCGGCCAAACACTAACTGTGTAGGCATTGCGCGTGCAGTGGTGTGCACTGTAGAATTCATGACTTTCCGACATGCCGCCAGAACACCTTTGAAACCAAGGAAGGAATCTAAGTCCCATTTATCCTTGATTTGTGCACTACGAATCATGTTGTGAAGTGTCTTGTGACATCTTTCAATCATGGAGTTCGCTTGCAGATTACAACTGGTAATAATCTTCCGTTCAATACCATGTTTGTTCTTGAGAGTTTTGCTGACTTCTCTAGCAAATTCTCTTCCTTTGTCCATAATTATTTCTGTAGGCCATGGATATCGCGTGAGCCAGTGGATTTCTAACCAGTTGGCTATCATGTTGGCGGTCTTCTCACCAATCTCTAGTATTTCAAAGAATCCTGTTGCAGGATCTATCATAGTCATACAGTGAAGTTCAATGTATGTTTCGTGCTTTTTAGGGTCACCGAATTTGTATGGGCCTACCAGGTCAATACATAGTGTGTGCCAGGGAATGATTTCCGGATTGGGCTTAGGTGGAAGCAGACCTTTCTTTTGGTCAGGCTTCTTGCTTACTGCGCAATTTTCAATTTTCACAGCGCTTGCATACACGTACACATGCAGCCTTTAGGCCTACTGTATCCATGTGCAGTGTTGCGCTATGGTGAGTTCAAATCTTTGTTCACCAGGATGCATCAACGTTAAGTGATACCATTTGGCACACTTATGTTGTAAATACTTAGGAACGTAAATCTTATTGTCCTTAGCAATGAGCTTGTATGTACTATCCGAGAAGATGTACGGCTTCTTGACATACAGTTCAGGTTGCGTCCTGAGCTTGTTTGGTAGCGCTCTGTCTTTCTTTTGACGAAAAGCTATTTCTTTGTAGGAGAGAGGACATCCCATTGGAAACTCTTCTTCCTCATTTGCTAGTTCATTTGCAAATGCTTTGGCAGAGAATTCTTCTTCTGCTATGTCTAGTCTACTAAGAGCATCAGCGACAATGTTGCTCACGCCTTTGACGTACGTCAATTTAGGACCGAACTCTTCTAAGAGGAGTTGCCATCACATAACTCTCTCCGTGTTGAAATGATTGCACACCTGATTCTTGTGATCAGTGAACACTTCAATTTGTTGTCCAATGGGTATGTTCCGATATTCCTTGAGAGTCTCTACTGTTCTTAGTAGTTCTCTTTCTGTAGTTGTGTACCGCGTTTGTGCTGGGTTCAATTTACGGCTATAGAAAGCTATTGGCTTTCCTTCCTGCGATACTGCAGCCCCTAACTGATAGTGGCTGGCATCGGTGTGAATTTGAAAGGGCTTATTGAAATTAGGATAGGCTAACAGTGTCTCCTTTGCAATGACTCTTTTAGCCATAGCCAATGCCTTCTGGTGTTGTGGTTCCCATTTCCACCTGGTTGTTTTGGACGTCAGTGCAGCCAAAGGTGCTAGAACATGGGACCGTCTGACCCACATGTCTCTGTAGTAATTTACCACGCCGATAAAGGATCGAAGTTCTCTTCGAGTCTTGTATTCAGCAATCTTTAGGACTGTGTTCACCTTGTCATAATAGACAGGCTTGATTCCTGTATGGGTAATCCAGTACCCCAGGTATTCCAATTGAGAACGCATGAAGAATGACTTCGTAACGTTGACCTTAAGTCCTGCTTTCTGCAGTCTCTGTAGAACAAGTTCTACTTTTTTGAGATGGTCACTGAATGTACCTTTTGTTAGACATAGAAGGTCATCAATGTAAGTTTGGACAAATGCTAGTCCATCCATTAGCTCACTCATCTTCTCTTGGAAAATGTCCAGGCTGTTGCACAATCCCATCGGGATTGCTTGGTACTCACACTTGCCGAAAGGCAGCACAATAGTACACAGCTGCTTTGAAGCTGGATCCAATCTAACATGGCAGCACCCTATATTCAAATCTAGACTAGTTGCCCATTGAAACCCTTCTAGGTTCAGAAGCATGTCCTGCATATTTGGAATAGGACATGGCTTCCTCAATATCCTTTTATTCAGTTCTCGAAAGTCTGAGATGAATCTTACTGATCCATCTTTCTTAGGAATGATGAAAGTAGGTGCTGCCCATTCTGAGCGGTTCACCTTTTTCAGAACACCAATTTTGACGAGGCGTTCTGCCTCGGCTTTGAGTGTCTGTATATGGCATCGTGGCACATTATAGGCACAAGCATGCTCCTTCTTGAAGTTCAAGTTTGACTTCTTGACCATGCCAGCGTCCTAACTGTCCATCGAACAGTCCTTCGTACTTGCGAAGTAATGCTGGTAGTTGAGCTTGCTGTAGTTTGTCTAACTCAGCTTGTTCCTCACAGATCTTTTCATTAGCTGCTTTATCATATTTAGCGTCAAGAATTCTCTTGACCCTATGTACAGTGTCTTCTACTGAATCACTGTCTGCTATGTAGCATGCTTCTTTTGCGGAGGGGTCTCCATCTTTAAAGGGCATTTCTGCTCCGTCCCATTCAATAATCTCATCTGAAAATCTCAGATTGATTTTTAGGAATTTCAGAATGTCTTTGCCGATGATCATGCCATAAGGTCCTAAAGACTTAGTGACATGCATGTTCCATTCTATCAAACAGTCATCGTGCAGTTCTGACATAGTAAACTGAGCCTTAACTTTCTGGCTAGTTTTCATTTCTCCTGCAGGTGTATTCCACACCGTACTGGAACCTGACAATGGTACGATTTCACCCGTGATTCAAACCACGAATGGAAGTCGTGTCCCAAGTTCTAGACCAAGAACTGATGTGCGCCCTAATGGAAAAGATACAAAGTCTAATGCGGAACACAAAGTGGAA
>Ga0163149_10005974_pt1 | contig 12655 bp, 11 predicted proteins | sample OliLakLV19MP5G1_FD_148604 | JGI IMG/M metagenome (GOLD analysis project Ga0163149, IMG submission 148604) | Freshwater microbial mat bacterial communities from Lake Vanda, McMurdo Dry Valleys, Antarctica - Oligotrophic Lake LV.19.MP5.G1 | ecosystem: Environmental > Aquatic > Freshwater > Lake >...
GATCTGCGGCGACGCGAGGACGAAGCCCACGAGCGCACCGACGGCGAGGACCGGAAGCGTGCGTTGGCGGCCGGGCTCGAGAGTGGTCAGAACGAGAACGTAGAGCGCCGCGTACGCGGCCGCCTGCGGAAAACCGCCGGTCCCCATAAGCCCAAAACAGACACCCGCACCCGCCGCCGCCGCGCCGAGTCCGGCCGCATTCGGTGCGCGGCGCGCGGCGTCGAGCGCCAGGAGCGTCCACGGCACCCACGTCAGCACGCGGAGCGTGCCCATCGTGTAAAAACACCCGCCGTAACCGCTCGAGAACGAAAAAACGACTGCGGCCAGAGCGGCGGCGCGTTCCCCGAGGCCGATCCGCCGTCCGTAAACGTAAAAACCGATGCCCCCCACCAAAAGATGCGCCGGCACCGTCCAGGAATACGCGGCCTTGAACGGCAGAAGAAGGAAAAAAAGAATATTCGGTGGATAGTACGCCGCGACTTGGCCCTCGGCGACGAGCGGAAAACCGCATGCGATGAGATCGGTCCAGTACGGGAGCGTTCCCTGTTTCAGGCTCTGGGAGAGCGCGAGCGCCCACGGATGGAACTGGACGCCATTGTCCCCCACCAGGAAAGCCGTCCGGACGAGAAGGAGGGGTCCCGTGAAAAAAACGAAGAGCGCGCCGAAGAAAAGGAGGAAGAAGGCGTGGCGGCGGAGAAAAATCATCAGACCGCGGCCTCCGCCGCAAAGGTCGGAACGGTCGTGGGTCCTCGGCCGAGGCAGGTCGTGGCGAACGCGTAGAAAAACCAGCGCAAGTACACCGGCATCCACTTGAAGAGCCGGAAGCGGCTGCGGCCGCTTTCCCGCTCGAACCATAGGGCGGGCGTTTCTTCCACCTTCCAGCCCAATCGGTGCGTTTTCACCAGAAGTTCCACGCTGAACGCCCACCCCTCGGTGGATTCAACGCGGACGGTCTTTAAGACTTTCGAAGAAAAGAGACGGAAGCCGTTCGTCGGGTCGTGCGTGGGCACGCGCGCCGCGTGGTAAAGCACGAAAGCCGCGGTCCGCACCAGAACGGCTTTCACGAGCGGGCAGCCCTTCATGCAGCCGCCCGGCATGAAACGGCTTGCCGCGACGATGTCCGCACCCGCACGGAAGCGCGCGATCATTCCGTCGATGATTCCCCCGTTGTACGAATCATCGGCGGGAAACGCGATCAAGGCCGGGGCGGAGCTCTTGCGAAACCCGGTCATCACAGCGCCGTGCACGCCTCGACCCTCGTTCTTCACGCGGACGATCTCGAAGGGCGCGGAATAAGCATCCAGAACCGGCAGCGTGTCATCTTCGTCGCGGTCGTAGCAGACGAGGACGCGGAACGGCGAGTGTACGGCCGCTTTCAAATGGTCGAGCACCTTGACGATGCCCGTCCCCTCGTTGTAGACAGGGATCAGGATATCAATCACGTGGAGCGAGACGCCTCGACGACACGCGGTTCGGGCAGCGGCACGATGAATTTGCCGCGGTATCCCCTCGCGAAGAGCTTTGGAATCAGCTCATCGGCGATGTGCCAGGAAAGAAGAAGCGCGTATTCGGGCTGGTCCTCGAAAAGCTTCGATTCCTCGAGAACGGGGATCAGCGTGCCCGGCATGTACTTTCCGATCTTGTATGAACCCTTAATCTCAAGCACGCAGTCGACGATCGCGTCGTCGAGCCCGACGTAGTTGACGAGCGTACTCGCCCGGGACGGCGCCCCGATCGCATAAATGCGCGCGTTCTTCTTCTTGGCTTCGAGAAGGAGTGCGTGGAGCGTCATCTTCGAGCGGACGACCCCTTCGCGAAAGCGTTTCACGACCGATTTCGTCTCGGGTTCGGAGGCGAGCATCTCCGCCACGGACGGACGCACCGGGTACGCACCTTTCTTGGCGGCATACACGCGAATCGAGCCGCCGTGCGTGGGGATTCTTTTTGCGTGAACCACTTCAAGGCCGTGGCGCTCGAGGAGATATTTCAGGCTTCGCAGCGAATAGTAGCGCAGATGCTCGTGGTAGATCGTATCGTACTGCAAGGTCTCGACGAGCGGAACCCAGTAGTGCGACTCGGAAACGAACATCCCCTTCTCGCCGAGCATGTGAACAACTCCCTCGACGATCGAATGGACGTCCTCGATGTGAGCGAACACGTTCGTCGCAGTCACGATCGACGCGGGCCCCTGCTCGGAACGCGCGCGCCGGGCGGCTTCCGCGCCGAAGAAAGCGGTCAGAGTCGGGATGCCGCGCGAAGCCGCGACTTTGCCCATGTCGGTTGGCTCGATGCCGAACACGCGGTGCCCGCCTTCTTTGAAATTCGAAAGAAGCGTCCCGTCGTTGGAGCCGACGTCGACGACGAGGCTCTCGGGATCGAGGGGCAGGAGCGTGCGGCATTCGCGGTAGAGCTCGGCGAAATTCTCGCGGAGAATTTTCGTCGTACCGCTCGAATAGGGATATTCCGGAGGAAAAAGGATCGCCGGATCGACCACGAGCCCGAGCTGGACGAGGTCGCATGCGGGGCAATGGAGAAGCTCGGCCGGATACGCCGGCTGTTCCTTCGGTCGCTCGCCGATCTTCCACATCTGGTTCACCGGCGGAAGGTAGCCGAGGAATAGGATCGATTCCAGATTCCGACCTCCGCAAACCTGACAGCACTCGACGGTCACGCTCCCGCCGGTTCCGGCTGCGAGCTTAGAACTAGGATTCATGAAACGGGCTCCTTTGCGTTTGGCGCCATGTGCGCGTGGGCGGCGTACCATTCGGCGGTGCGGCGTACGCCTTCGGCGAGCAGAACGCGGGGCTTGTAGCCGAGCGCCTCGAGCTTGCGGATGTCCGGGCAGCGGCGGAGCGTTCCGCCTTTAGCCGCCTCGCCGGGCACGAGTTCGATCGAACGGCCGAACGGCGCGGCCACGTGGTGGGCGAGCTCGGCGATCGACGTCTCTTCCGACGTGCCGATGTGATAGATCCCCAGATGAGCGCCCTTTTCCACGACGAGCATGAGCCCGTCCGTGAAGTCGTCCACGTGGACGAACGCGCGTGTCTCCCGGCCGCTGCCTTGGATCCGGAATTGGAGCGTGCCGGAGCTTTGGGCGTCCGAAAGACGCTTCATGCGAAGTGCAAACTGCGGAACGACGTGCTCCCAGCCCATGTCGGGGCCGTAGACGTTGTGCGGACGGAAGATCACCGCCCGCTTGAAGCGCGTGCGGGCCCAGTTGACAAGCATCACCTCGCTGATGAGCTTCCCCGCGCCGTAGGAGTAGCGAGCGTTGAGGACATCCGGAACGACGAGCGGGACATCCTCGGGAGTCGGCACGACCGCCGGGGTCTGGTAGGCCTCAGAGCTCGAGGCGAGCACGAATTCGGGCACGCGGTTCTCGACGCACGCGTCGAGCGCGTTCAGCATGCCGCGCACTCCCACGTCGAGGACGAGCTCCGGCTTCGTGTAGAAAAATTCGGTTCCGTTCACGAACGCGAGGTGGCAAAAAACATCCACGCCCCGCGCGGCGTTTTTCACGGCGGCGGCGTCTCGCACGTCACCCTCGATGAACTCGATGTCGCCGGATGCGCCTTCCAAGCGGCGCGCGGCACCCCGCGAGAGATTGTCGAGAACCCGCACGCGGTTTCCGGCAGCGAGAAGCTTCTTTACGAGCGCGGCGCCGAGGAACCCGGCGCCTCCGGTAACGAGGTAAGTTTTCATGCGCAGGACACCCATGCTTTCTTGTCGTCCGATTCGTCGACGGCCTCGAGAAGCTCCTGAACGCGAGCGCCGTCGGCGAGCGTGGGTCCGGTCTTCTCTCCCCGCTCGATCCAGCGGGCCCAGCGCGAGAGCATCGAAGCCACGAGCGGGATCCGTCCGTCGCCGGAAACTTTAGGTTCGTTGACCGCGACGTCGGCAAGGTAGTTGCCCGAGGCCCGCGTGCCGTAACGCAGGCGAAAACCGGCCGCGTGGTCGGGACCGGCGTTCTCGAGGACGAGCGCCCCTTTGTCACCGTAGAACTCGATCCGGTGGCCGCTTCCGAGGAACGCATCGGTCCCGATGACGGCCGCACCCGCGGCGCCCGAAGCGAATTCGAAAGAGTAATGGGCGAGGGTCTTTCCGCGCTCGGGTTTGCCGGGAGCGGCGTACGACCGCGCTGAAAGGCGCTTGGCCGGGCCGAGGAACCACTCAAGATAATGCAGGACGTGCGAAGCGAACTGGTAGGAGACGCCGCCGCCGGACTCGTCCGCGTGCTTCCAGGTGTCGAGGCCCATCTTGATGGCGTAGGTTTCGATCTGCCACGAGACAGACGCTTGCCGGAGCGTGCCGATGCCGCCCTTGCGGAGGATCTCGCGGGTGCGGCGCCACGCTGGAATTTCGCAGAGTTCGAAATCGACGAGATTCGCGACGCCTTTCTCGTGGGCGAGATCGGCCATGCGCCGGGCGCGCCGGGCGTCTACGCCCAGAGGCTTTTCGCAGAAGACGTGCTTTCCGCGCTTCATCGCGGCGAGCGCGATCTCGGGTTGGAGCGAAGGAGGGACGGCGATGACGACGGCGTCTATTTCCGGATCAGCGACGAGGCGGCTCCAATCGCCGTAAGAGCGCGCGATGCCCGTGCGGGCGGAGGCGGAGGCGGCACGCGCGTCGGTGGACGCGCAGATCGCCGCTGGTTCGAAGCGCGGAACCGCGCGGAGCGCCGGCAGGATCACTCTCTCGCCGAAACCCGTCCCCACGAGCCCCACCCGGATAGATCCGCGCTTGCTTATATCCGCACCCCTTTCCCGAAGAAGCCCCAAATGTCGACCAGGGGCTTCCCCTTCGTCTCGAGCGCGCGGTACGCCTTGTGCGGCACACAGAGAATGAGGACGTCGCTTTTTTTCACGACCTCCTCGACCGGCAGGAGTTCGGCGTCGGTGGTCACGTGCGGATCGGCCGTGAGCACGCGGCGGCAATGGAATGCGAGCACCTTCTTGAGTTTATAACTGAGCGACGCGCGCGTGTCGTCGCTATTGGCCTTGAACGCCATACCCAAGAGGCCGACCGTCAGGTTCTTTAGGTCGTATTTTTTTTCCATCTGGCCGACCATGTAGAGGACGAGGCCTTCGTTGATCGTCATCGCGGCGTGGCCGAGACTGAAATTGTTGTCGGAGAAAGCGGCGAGCTGCATCGTGTCCTTGAAAAGACACGGACCCGCCGCGAAACCGGCGCCCGGCATGTCGGCGGCACGCGGGTAGTCCTTTTTCATCCCCTCGAGGATGCGCGCGTAATCGGCGCCGGCCGAGTGCGCGATCATGAAAAATTGGTTCGAGACGGCGAACTGGACGTAGCGGTAGGCGTTGTTGAAAAGCTTCGCGAATTCCGCCTCGAGCGGCGAAAGACGCACGACACTCGGCGCCACGCGCTCGAAAAGCCGGGCGGCCTCGCTTTCGGATTCCTTCGTCGTTCCGCTAACGATCTGCGGCAGACGCTGGAGCTCCTCGATCGCGTGCCCCTGGACGACTCGTTCCGGACAAAAGGCGATCTTGAGCTTCCGGCCCTGGGATTTAAGGTAGCTCTCGAGCCATTGTGTGGTGCCGGGATAAACGGTGGACCGGAGAACGACGAGCTGGCCGTCGGTGAGGTTCGGAAGCAGGTCGTCGAAGCAGTGCTTCATGACCTTCGTGTCCGGATTCATGAATTCGTCGACCGGCGTGCCGATTGTGACAACAACCGTGGTGACTCCCGCGATGTCGCGGGGATCGGAGGAAAAAAGGAGATTGCCGCCTTTCAGCGCTTTCTTAAGGAGAGCTTCCCCGCCCTGCTCCATGAAAGGCAGCACGCCTTTGCGGATGCGACGGAGCGAGTCGCGGTTGATGTCGTAGACGACGACGCGGAGGCCCTTGTCGGCGAACACGAGCGCCAGCGGCAGGCCGACGTGACCGGCTCCGCCGACCACGCAGACGTCCGCCTTTCGGACCGAAGCGGGCTTTTTCGTTGTCGTCTTTTTCATCGCGCTCCCCGGCGCTCCCCCTCGGGCGCCATGCGTCCGCGGGCCACCGCGAGCGCCAGCACCGAGAGGTTCAGCGAGTGATCGAAGCGCCCGTCGCGCACCGCGCGCCAAAAAGCGGACCGCGTCACCGTCTCGACGCGGATTCCGGCCTCAGGGCCCTTCGAACGAGTGGATAGTTTAACATCGGGTGCGAAATAACACCATAAGCGGTTGGACATCCGGCCCATGTCGGTCGCGAGGACCCCGATGAATTCGAGCCGCCGCGCCTGGTAACCGGTCTCCTCCAGAAGCTCGCGCTTGATCGCGCGCTCCGGCTTCTCGCCTCGCTCGACCATTCCGCTCGGGAACTCGAGCGTCCTACGCTCGACCGCCGCACGAAACTGGCGCACGAGGACGATCTTACCCTCTGCGGTGACGGGGATCACGGTCGAATAATCGCCGAGCGCGAGCGAATAATAGGCATCGCCCTTTTCACCGGTGACGGTTTTTGCGACCACCCTGAACCAGGCGGTCTCGAACACGGTCTCGCGCTTGGAAATACGGCTCAAGCTTCGTCCTCCCTCAGGTCGTAAACGAAGATGGAATGCCCAATCACGGCGGTAGGCTGGATCTCCGTGGTCCACCGGACGGCGTCGATTCCGTGCGCGCCGATCGCATAGAAGTTGGCTTGCGGCTCTTCCATCTCGGCGGGCTCGAGCGGCCGCGTCCAAATGCGGTATTGGCGGGGGTCGGCCGGGCCATAATAAAAGAGCGCAACTTCCGGATTTCCCACGCGTTTCACGTACGCGGCAAGAGACGGTAGATCCTGCCCCCAATCAAGATTCGAATCCCGCAGAATTCGGTACCCTTTGTCGGGCCCTCCGGAAGCTTCATTGAAGTACGCGAGCGGGTGAGGAAAGATCAGTGCCGCCGAAAGCGCGTGCCACGCCAAGAGCGCCGCGGCGAGAGCTTTCCACGCGCGCCCGCGCGCCCAAAGATAGGCGAGCGTGGCACCCGACAGCGCGAAGAGTAAAGGATAGATCGGGAGAAAATAACGGATTCCCGCCTGCGCGCGGTCGTTCAGGGTGGCCGCGAAGAAAAAAGCAACGGGAACGAGGCAGACGGCCGCGTCGAGCCGCGGCAAGCGCAGGCGGCGGACCAGGAAGAAAGAGCTGATCGAAAGAAAGACGAAAGGCAGCGTGTTTTTCACCGCGAAGGCGATGAAATAGTAATACCACCAGCCTTTGCCCGACCACTCCCCGAGAAGAAACGCGTTCGTCCCCCGCGCGCGCGTCACAAGCATGCTGACAAGGGCCGACGAAAAGGTGGAAAGCGGCACCGGCGCCTGCCGGGCGAACCGAACGAAAGACTCTCCGCCGACGCTCCGGTAAACGGCCTCTTTCTTGGCAGGATCCGGCGTGTTCTCGAGAAGCGGTTTCAGCTCGAAACAGTAACCGGCCCAGATGGTCAGGAGCGTGACGCCGAGGAACCCGGCGATTTTAGCGGGCGAAAGAGCCCGGAAACGGCCGCCGAAAAGCGCGATGAGCGGCAGGAGCGGCAGGAGGACGAGCGCCGTAAACTTCGAAAGGAAAGCGGCGCCGGCCCAAACCCCGGTCGTGAGCGCTTTTTTCCAGCTGGGTTCCTCGAGGTACGAGCCGAAACCCGCGAGCGTCAAAAAAATGAAGAAGGCCACGGCCAGATCCGCCGTGGCGAGCGAAGAGTGTGCGATCACGTTCGGACAGAACGCGTAGAGCGCGAGCGCGCCGAGCGCCGCGGCCGGTCCGAATCTCCGGCGCGTCCAAGCGAACAGCACCGCGCCGAAAAGAAGCGAGAGCACGAGGATCGGCAGGCGCGCGAGGACGATCAACCTCTGCGCGTCTTCGCCCGACTCGTAGAAGAATTTTCGCGCGTAGGCGGGAGCGTTGCCTTCGCGCCAGGAGACGTCGTCGAGCGGCGCGCGGACGCGGGTGAAAAGAAGCGGCAGGGCGGTCAGCATCCGGGGTAGCGGCGGCGAAGCAGGGTTCATACGGAAGTCGCGCGTGACCCAATACGAGTGGCCGCTCGGGACGTGGTGCGAAAACTCGTCCGACGTCGGCGACTGAGAGAAGACCGGCGGCACGGCCTGCAGGCAGAGCGCGCCGAGAAGAAGGGCCGCGAGGAGGTTTTCCCGGCGGAAGAACGCCGCGTTCACCGCGCCGAGGTCCGGCCGAAGTAAAGCCGCACGAGAGAAAAATAGCCCGAGATCGTCTTGAGGGGCCGGTTCTTGCTCTTCCCCGGCTTCTTGCCGTAATCGAGCGTGAACGGGACCTCGACGATCCGCGCGTCGAGGAGACGCATCTTGATGAGGATCTCCGGCGTGACGACGAAACCCTTGTGCGGCAGGCGCACGAAATTCTCGCCGAAGGTGTCGAAGGCGCGTTTCAGGATGGACGCGCGGAAAACCCGGTAGCCGCAGCTGTATTCCTGCACGCCCGGGATCGGGAAGAAAACTTTGAGGAAAAGCCCTGCGCCGCGCGAGAGGACGCTTCGGACCGGCGAGAGACCCTTCTCCCCGCCGCCGGGTGCGTAGCGCGAAAGGATGGCGACGTCCGCGCCTTCGCGGAGCTTCGCGAGTGCGGCGTGCACGTACTTCGGCTCGTGCGTGTCGTCGCAGTCGAGCGTCACGACCGCGTCGCCGGGCGCGGCTTCACGCGCGCAGTGCTCGAGGCCGTCGATCATCGTACGTCCGAGCCCCTGGTTTTTCTCGTGACGAAGCAGCGTAAGCGGATAAACCATGCCCAGGCGCCGTGCGGCCTCGGCCGTGCCATCAGTCGAGCCGTCGTCCAAGACGACTATCTTATAAAGCTCCGCGCCGCGCGAAAGCTCGGCGTCGAACTTCGGCACCAGCCGCTCGAGAGCGACTTCTTCGTTGTACGCCGGCAGGAAGACCCAGATCATCGACGGAAGAATTCGCGCACCGCCTCGATCACGAGGTCGGCGTCGGCGTCGGAAAGCTCGGGGAACATCGGGAGCGAAAGAACTTGCGTGGCGGCCTTCTCGGATTCGGGGAAATCCCCTTTCCGGTAACCGAGATCCGAATAACAGGGCTGGAGATGGAGCGGCAGCGGATAGTACACGCCGGTGCCGATTCCCCGTTCGCGCAGGAACTTTGCGAGTTCGTCGCGGCGTTCGCACGCCACGGTATAAAGATGGTAGACGTGCTGGCTGCCTTCGGGGGCCGTCGGAAGGCGCAGCGGAAGCCCCTCCAGACCCTTCGCGTAGCGCGCGGCGAGGGCGCGCCGACGGGCGTTCCAGTCGTCGATCCTCTTCATTTTCACAAGAAGCACGGCGGCCTGCAGCTCGTCCAGGCGACTGTTCACGCCGACGATGTCGTGATGGTACTTCACCTGCGAGCCGTGGTCGCGAAGGAGCCGAACGCGGTCCGCGAGGTGCGCGGACGACGTGAGCACCATGCCGCCATCCCCCGCGCCGCCCAGGTTCTTCGTGGGGTAGAACGAAAGGCAGGCGGCGTCGCCGAGGGAGCCGCACTTTTTGCCGTGGTACGTGGCCCCGTACGACTGCGCGGCGTCCTCGACGACTGCGATGCCGTCCTTCTTCGCGGTCTCCATGATCGGCCCCATGTCGCAGGAGAGACCGAAAAGGTGAACGGGAATGATCGCCTTCACCTTCGAGGTGATCCGCGATTCGACCCGTTCTTCGTTCAGGTTGTACGTCGCCGAATCGATGTCGACGAAGACGGGCGTGGCTCCCGCGCGCGAAACGGCTCCGGCGGTCGCGAAGAACGTGAATGGAGTCGTGACGACGTGGTCGCCGGGCCCGACGCCGAGAGCGACGAGCGATAGGTAGAGCGCGTCCGATCCGGATGCGAGGCCGATGGCGTGTTTCGTTCCGAGCCGCGCGGCGATCTCGTTCTCTAGGTTGCGCCCCACCGCTCCGAGCACGAACCGCTGGGATTCGAGCACCGCGGCGACGGCATTTTTAAGCTCGGGAAGAATCTGGCGGTGCTGCTCGGCGAGATCGATGAGCGGAATCTGACGGGTAGTGGCGGACTTCACGATATTCAGACGCCGACCGGCGCCGCCTCTTCGGAATGGATTTTCACGATCTCGTAGTTGGTGTTCCGCTGGGCCGGGAGCTTCCCGAACTCGCGGATCATCCGGATCGCCTCTTCCTTCGTGACTCCGGAGTACAGGCGGTCGGAACCGGTCGCGGAAACGACGTTCTCCTCCATGAGGATGCCGCCGAAGTCGTCTGCGCCGTAACCGAGCGCGACCTGAGAAAGCTTCGGACCTTCGGTGACCCAACCTGCTTGCAGGTGCTGAATATTGTCCAGCATGATGCGCGAGAGCGCAATCATGCGCAGATACTCGCTCCCCGTGCGGCGCGGCATCTTCATCTCGGTGGACTCCGATTCGAAGCTCCAGGGAATGAACGCGCGGAAACCGCCGGTCTCATCCTGCAGCGTGCGGTAGGCGTCGAAATGCAGCATACGCTCTTCGACGGTCTCCCCGAGGCCGTACACCATCGTGGACGTACTCTTTAAGCCCAGCTCGTGCGCGGTGCGGTGAACCTCGAAATATTCGGCGGCCTTGGTTTTGAGCGGGCTCACCATCTGCCGGACGCGGTCGACGAGAATCTCCGCGCCACCTCCCGGAAGACTGTTCAATCCCGCCGCCTTCAAGCGGGTTAGGACTTCGCGGATAGAAAGTTTCGAAACGCGCGAAATGTGCTGCGTCTCGGATGCGGAGAACGAATGGACGTGCACTTGAGGAAACTTCGCGCGGATCTTACGAACGATGTCCTCGTAGTACTCGATGCCGAGCTGCGGATTGTGCCCGCCCTGGAGAAGGACCTGCGTACCTCCGATCGCGACGAGCTCGTCGATCTTGTCGAAGATCTCCTGGGTCGAACGCAGGTAGCCTTCCTTCACGTCGCCGGGCTCCCGGTAGAACGCGCAGAACTTGCAGTAGGTGTAGCAGATGTTCGTGTAGTTGATGTTGCGGTCGACGACGAAGGTAGCGCGCTCGGCCGAACCGGGCACCCGGCGGCGACACAGAGCGTCCGCGACGGCGCCGAGATCGAAAAGATCCGCCTCGTGGTACAGGCGCACGCCTTCTTCGATGCTGACGCGTCCGCCGTCCATGGCTTTTTTTAGAATGTCGTCGGTCGTCATCAAGCCCCCTTTTTGCCGGCCGAGGCCAGCCCGATCTCTTCGAATTCCCCCGCCGGTGAAGCGAGGAGCCCCGCCTTAGCGGCGTAATCGAGATAAAGTCGCAGGCCCTCTCGCATCTTCGCGCCGAAATCGTACGAGAGCGCCAAAAAATAAGAGTCCACGGTTCCACGAGAAAGTCCCGTGCGGCGCATGGCCTCGCGCGCGACGTCGTCGGGATGCTCCGCGCCCCACTGCCGGGAGCGCCGCAGCGCCTCGTGCGCCGCCGCGAAGCGTTCGGGATTACGCGCGACGTCCGCCCGGCGCGCCGCCCAAACGGCGAACACGATCGGCAGCCCCGTCCACGCGCGCCACTCTTCGGCCAAGTCGGTCACCGTAAAACGTCCTTCGGCACGCTCGCGCCAGAGCAGTGCTTCGTCGCCGATCGTCAGAAGCGCGTCGTACGATTCCGGAAACGAGGACGCCGGCGCGGTTTCGATCCGCGGCCGCACGCCGTACCGGAAGCGGCAGAGAATCTCAAGAAGCGCCGGAGTCGTGCGGCCCTCGCCGCCGAACGCCACCCTCGCGCCCTCGCCGAGCCTCGAAAGAGGTTGGCGCGAAACCAGGAGAACGCTCAAAACCCCGCTTCGGGACCCGATCGCGAAATCCGGCAGAACCGCGAGATCCGCCTGGTTCTGCGCGTACCAGAACGCCGAGACGGGGCTCAGGTCCAGCTCGCCTTTGCCGAGCTTCGCATTGAGGAGCGCGGGCGGGCCCTGAATCATTTCCGCGTTCAGCGGCACCGCTCCAGAGAGAAGTCCCCAGTCGACCGGCAGAGAATTGATGTAGCCGATCGAGCCCAGCCGCACGGCTTTAAGCGACCAGCGCTTCTTTGCGGATCGGCGTGTACGTGCTGTTCACCTCGACCGGGTCGCGGCCGCAATTCTTGATGAGTTGGACGAGCTCCTCATAGGTGAAGCCCTTCCCTTGGGAACCCGCGGCCTTCGCGATGGTCTCGTCGAAGTTTGTACCGCCCAAGTCGTCCACGCCGTATTCGAGCGCGACGTGGATCAGCTTCTCGTCGACGTAGTTCCAGAGCTGGCGCACGTGCGGGAAATTGTCGAGCATGAGCCGCGACACGGCAAGCACTTGGAGATCGGTGATGCCGGTCGTCCACGGCAGGTGCGAAAGATCGTTATTCTCGGGCTGGAACGCGAGCGGCACGAAAGCAAGGAAACCGCCGGTCTCGTCCTGCGTCTCGCGCAGACGGATCAGGTGGTCGACACGCTCTTCCGGCGTCTCGACGTGCCCGTAGAGCATTGTCGCGTTCGAGCGCAGGCCGCGCGCATGGACCAACTTGTGGATGTCGAGCCAGCGCTGTCCGTCGATCTTGGATTCGCAGATGAGCTTCCGGGCGCGCTCGGAAAAGATCTCGGCGCCTCCGCCCGGCACGCCGCCGAGACCCGCAGCGATAAGGCGGTCGAGCACTTCTTCGACCGGGATTTTATTGATGCGCGCGTAAAAATCGAACTCGACCGCGGTGAAGCCCTGGATCA
>Ga0163149_10005976_pt1 | contig 12652 bp, 7 predicted proteins | sample OliLakLV19MP5G1_FD_148604 | JGI IMG/M metagenome (GOLD analysis project Ga0163149, IMG submission 148604) | Freshwater microbial mat bacterial communities from Lake Vanda, McMurdo Dry Valleys, Antarctica - Oligotrophic Lake LV.19.MP5.G1 | ecosystem: Environmental > Aquatic > Freshwater > Lake >...
AGCTCCGGCACCCGTATTCGTCAGACCAGTTTTCGCTCACACACTCACTTGATGCCATTGATGGTTGTTTCTTCTTTTTCCAACCAGGACCAAGCACGAGCCACTCGGCTCGTGAAGTTTGATCTTCGTGTTCTCAAGTGGCAAGACCTCTACTAACTAGTACAGCACTCACGCTGGTGAAGATTCTTTCTTCGGCGGGGAGCCAAAGTACTGTACCGATTCCTGCAAGACGTAAATCGACGAATGACTGTTCGTTTCTCCGCGCTCCTGATCCTAGAGTTCTGAATTCCTTGGATCGAATGAGAACTTTGAACCTCGCGGTCAACAATGTTGCAGTCTGTTCTCATTCCTTGTTCTGAAGTTCCACTGTCTGCAGGGCCGAGGACCAATAAGAACTCACTCGTTGACAACAGGTGGAGGTGTTGGGAGATGTGTGCATCTACAACAATGGTGTCTTTGCTTCAAGATCCACCATGCAGTGACAAGTGGCAACACTGCACAGCCACAATGAACTGATCTGGCACTGCTAACTGATAGACATTCTTCATCCAACATTTGTTAGAAATTATCTGGCAAGGTCTGCACCATGAACAGCAGTTGGAACAGTTGTCGATTTGGTGCGAAGGAAATCGTGCGAACAAAAGATCGTTGACAGCAGGACAAGAACTTGGAATCTTTGAAGCCAGCTGCAGCACTGTTGCAGTCTGTTCTCATTCCTGGTTCTGAGTTCCGCTGTCTATGGGAATGGGGACCACTTGCACAGAAGTCAGCAGTTGACAAAAGGTGGAAGCAGGACCACATGCAAAAAAGGATCAGTTTGCCCCCCTTTTGGGACTGCCCAACTGGTCACCACATGCTGTGAAATAGGCAATTGCAGTGTGTTGATGGTGAAAATACAATGAGCAATTAGAAAAGATTGATCAAACGGGAAACTCAATCAACATGTTCCCAATCTGCATGTTTGACATGGCAGCACACATTTTTGCAAAGATCAAAACATGTTGCAAAAACAGCAGTCGAGGCAGTGGTGATTCAATTGCAGCATTTCACACGACAACAATTGTTTCACGATGAAAAGCGGCAGCTGACAATTTGAATTCCAAAAGTTGCTGTAACAAATGGACCTGCAAACAACAATCAGCTCAAATTTGATTGGTGTGTCTGCTGAGCTCAACAAATCAAGAAGAAAGACACCAACCAGCCCAAATGACATCAAGACAGCAACTGAATGGGATGATGTCTTTTCACACCCAGAGATGGAATGGCTTTGATCAGAAGAAAACAACTGAATCTACACTTTCCAATGCATTTGAAACTTGAGCAAGAACTGATGCTTGTCAAAAGACATCATTGGGGGCATCCATCAAAGATTCTCCAAACTGTCAACAATCTGCAAAGCAAAAAAAGGCATGGTCCTGAACAAATCAAGCCGAAAGACTTCTTGGCAACCCACAGACCGGACCATCTACAGGTTCCACCACTTATCGAATGATTGCCACCAAAGAAACAGTTCAAAACAAAAAAGAAACACATCTTTTTCATGCCCAACTTGTGCCGAATGAATGACTGATCTTGCTGAGCTTTGTGTGTCTTTGTTTGTCACACTTTTTTTGACAAAAACATCAGTTTTTTTCATTCTGGAGCAGTTGCCCTACAACACAATTGGATGAAGGAAGCTAGTTCGTGTGTCAAACCAGAATGTGAAAAAAGACACAATCATTCACTGTGCAGGCAAGGAAGTCTTTGGTGTGTCAAAGAAGAGAGTGAAAAAAGGCACACTGAGGCCAAATGAATGCAGGACAAAGAAAGACAGAAAAATGGAACATGCAAATCTTTGGGGGTCAATGCCGGTGGATTTAAAAAAAGGAAAACTGACCATTCAATCATGCGCATTGCAAAAACACGTCAAAACAATCTGTAAATCTCAAAGACGGTTGCATGCTGCAGCACATGCAGAGCAGGGGATCTCAAAGAAGCACATGACAACTGTGATTGGACTCAACCACCAAACATCCAAAAGGGCAAAAGCACAATCAAGATCAGGAGAAAAAAATTGACAAACAACAATGAGATGCAGATTGCTAGGCACAACACTCATTGCATCACAAACAATCCAAGGGAAAGGTCCATTGGGGCTGAATGACAGCTCAAATAATTTTGAATCAGTGTGGGAATTGTCAGTTTAGCAAAACAAGGACAGACACAGATGTCACATTCCATCCCTTATTTTGGCCCATTTTGCAACTTCTGTGTCTCAAGATGTAACAAGAGATCTGCAATTGGGGCATCTGTGCCTCGAGTAAGGAAGTGTGTGTTGATGCAACCATCACTCAAGGATGCAAAATGCTACTGCATGTTGCTAAGCACAAGCAGCAGCAGTTCCCTAGAAGACTAATCAAGAGGACTTCTTGCAGATTCTAGCCAAGAGTCTCTTTGTGTCTAAAAAGAACGACTGTGAACCATTAGTCAACACTTTTCACTCACAGCTGCACACAAAGCAATCACAGATCAACTAGATGATGAAGAAAACAAAAGCATTGGAAGCTAGAAATTGGTCAATGAGTATGTAAAGAAATTGGCAAGAGAAGCTGACAATGATTGTGGTGTTCAGCGACAGTTACACTGCGTGTTCTAATGGGCGTAGATAAATGGTTTGCCTAAACAATCCTAAAATCTTATGCTGGAGTAAAGAGATAAGTAAAAGAATGATATGATAGGTTAGGTTGCGCAACACTATTGCGGAACAGAATAAGTGTCATATGCTATAGATACATGTTGATTGCTTTATCTACAAAATGATCATAAGACCAGACCAGACCGGTCGGCCGGCACTCCGTGATACTTCTCTTAGTGAAGGGGTAACAAAACAAAGTGTACACAGTAATATTGTGAACCTGATGGAAATGAAACGGGCGTCATGGCCGTTGTCATCTGCACTCTACCGACCGAACCCATACTATCCAGTGCAGTACCAAAAGAGAGTCCAGGGTTTTCCTCGTCGTCCTTTGAAGTCTTTTTATGAAAAAAAATCATATCGTATCCCAGCTTGTCGTACCGAACAATAGCACGTCAAAAAGATGGAAATCGCGGGTGCCCAGTATCCCACCCGAGCTTGCCAACCGGTAAAAAAGGCACCCGGTCCCTCGTCTTGGTAAATCTTTTTTCCCATACCTACAACACCTAGGGGATTGTCATTTTCACCAGTGGATTGGGTTATGATCCGAGTCGTAATGACATCGGTAGGATTGGTAATGAGGGCACCACATCCCCCGGCAAAGGCTCCAATAATGGCTTCACTCATCAAAGTGGAGCTATCAAAATCAATATCGGGATTGTTAAGAATATAGGCCTTGACCACTTCAAAAATGGCCAATTGAATGGCTCCGAAGGGTACATCCCGCCAAAGCGACGACGACCATGCCCGCACCGTATTGGCTCGTCCTTCCGCAGTTCCCAAAACACGTTGGGCAGCTTGCAGGGCTGTATCGGCCGATCGCGATTGAACCAAGGATTTGACGGCCTCGGCAGGAGCTCGGACGGTCGATCCCACCAGTTCTCCTGCAGCACCCGCAATCAAATACACCAACAGCAAATTGGCAGCACTAAATTTGGGCACCAACGTGTATTTGACGGATTCGTAGACACCCAAATACAAGGCCGACGGTGGACCTTCTTTCCAAATATTACCCGTCAATCCCTCGTAGAGATTGCCCCACAACAATATTTCTTCCGCTTCTTCTGTGGTGGTTGCTTCCTCTACAGCAACCGCAATGTCGGTTTTGTTGCTCGATACATTACTGTCCGATTGGATGCTGTTGTTGTCGTATTCTTCCACATTGTCACTCATTTTTCCTTTTTGCAGTTGCAGTCGCGTCTTGATGGTATCCAGAGGATGCATGACTAGCGTCGAGGCGACACTCCCACAAAAGGCGGCCAAATAATTGAACCAATAGGGTTGGGCTTCTAATTTGGCCAAAATTTTCTCGCGCGCTTGAATTTGACCTTGTAACAATTGTGCCTTTTCCATTTCATCCTCGTCAATAGCAGCCGTTTCGGCGGTTGTCGCAGTACTACTACTAGTAGTAGTAGATTCGGTATCACTTGTGCTGCTAGTACTTTGTGGTGCCGAGGAGGAGGCGGATGCTGCTTCTTGACGAGATTTTTTCTTGGCTTCAATGATGCCATCCAATTGGGCATTAAAATCTTCCAGCCGACGCTCATCCAAACTGCTTCCAATCAATTGTTTCAACTTTTTATTGCTGGCCGTTCCTTCCAAAAGATCAAAATCTTGAACCTTGGGTTGTGTCAATCCGGCCACGGGAGAGGTTGTTGCTCCTGAGGAAGGTCCAAATCCGGCGTGTGCGACTTGTGGACCAGGGCCCCAAAACAAGGCTGTGGCCTATACCATACTGACAAGGACATTGTTATTGGTGATTATAAATTCCGGTCCTCCTTGATCTGTAGTAGTCGCAGTACATTGAGTAGTGCTTGAATCTGGAGGGGAAAGAAAAGAAGAACGTTTTTTTTCATGGCCGTCGTCGTCGTCAGTTCTTGGAGGAGGAAAAGCATAAAGAGGCACTTGGTCTTGCCTACCTATCTGCCGTATAAACTTAGAATCACACGTATCAGATAGTGGAGGAGGATGTCTTGCTCTGCTGCTCCTGATGCTTATTAATCCCGAAGTGGGGACAAATGCAGTGGCAAAAAATACTGATTGGCAACTGCAGCTGTAGAGCAAAAGAGCACACCAAAAGGCCAACAGCAAACTATTTCGGTGTCTTACTATCATGACTGGTAGCTCCTTTCGGTATCAATATCGATTATGGCGAGATGTATGTTCTCGCTTGTTTCTCTTTCGGTCCAATTTTGGGGGTGGCGGTTGTTTTTGGTATTTCTCGGCTGGAACTACTCGTTCTTGCTAGCTTCTTCTTTACGAATAGCATTCCACTGGTTGGGAATGGTGTTTTGCAATCCAGACAGTTCGAGAGGATTATGGATTTGTTTGGATGTGTTATGACCAGTCTCTTGTCTTGGGTTGATGAGCCGGGTCCGATTGATTCCAATTTATGGATGATCCGAATGAGAAAGAATGAGTTTCACGGTGAACAGGAGCGAAGTGAGGGTACTGACGTATGTCAATTTAGGGGTAGAAGTAATCCAATGAATGATCTTGACCCTCTTTCTTTCTACGATTGACAGTCACGGCTGGGATCTCCGTGGATGCAGAAAACGAAGAATTGATGCAAGACGTTAACGTTAGACGTGACAACATGGAACACTGCCACCACAGTTGAGTGGCTAGCTGGTGGCACAACAACAGACAAGCAGAGCTGTCCACTGCCACAATGCTTATCCTACAGTCTTTAGCAGTGTTGCTGCTGTTAGCCTCCAAGGAGTTCCTACCAAGGAGATGAGCAATGAGAAGGAGACAGGCCTTGCGGGTCGTTTTCATCAGAGAATGGGATGACACAATTGTTTTGAATGCAGGCCAGAAGCTGGATTTCTGGATCACAAATGTGCAAGAGGGTCGCATCATGGTCACTTTGAATGTCATTGGATTGCTTGTTCTGGATCATCTCTTGGTGCATGTGGGCATCATTTTCTGTGAAGTCTAAGCTGCAAGTTTGAACATGTCCGATTCTGGTTGCTGGGCGTGTGAGCAAGTTGGTTAGGAAAAAAAACGGATTGACAAAGCATCTCTGTTGCAATGAAGGAATCAACCACAGCTCCCAAGTGTGTGCTCTGCCAGTGGGGCTCATTCTGTCTTCCATGACAGACTTCTCCGTGCAAAGACAACACATTGTTTTGGACATCAACAACTTTTTCTTCCATGTGACTTCTTCAACCATTTCTTGTAGCTCATCAACATTGGAATGCTTGAACCAAATGCCACCACAGTGAAGAGACGTCATCTGGTGAACTGTCATGTGAATCTTCTTGCAGAATGAAGATTCTGGTTTTGACATCGCATGCAATGTGACATCGCATGCGCTGTGAGGTTTGAACATGATCAGATTGCATGTCCAAATGACATGTGGAGATGTGACATTTTTGTTTAAATTTTTGCCAAAACGGTGGTCTTTGGAATGTCTTTGAAGGCATGACACATGTCCGTGACAGGTGCACACTGTCAACAAGATCTCTGGGAAGCAGCACACATTTCTTCAATCAGGCTGCAGTTCTGATTTGTGCTCGTTGGCAGAATGGTGAGTGTCTCACAAGGTCACAGAGAGTTGCCTCCTTGGGATCAACAAAATCATCATGCTTGTTTGTGTGGGTTTGTGCTCTTTTATTTTTCAGCATGCCAACATGACAAAATTTTGATGACTGCAGTGTTCAAGGAGCCAGCGACCCAAAGACAGGATGTCTCCTCTGTGACCTCTTTGGTTGGGAGGAACATGGTTGGGTTGCAACACACTGATCACAACCAAGACAATTGATTTTGTTCACTAAAGTCACCAAAATCAACAAGGGCACGCAGTTGCTTCTGCACTCAGTTGCAGATGTGTCAGTCTGCTCCTTGCATCCAAATCATGTGCTGCACTGAAAATTAAAGAGCATTTGATTTGTTGAAAAATGGACATCGCAAGTTTGGTTCAAGTTAAACTTAAACAGAAAACATGATTTTTGACACATTTTTGTTCAAAGCTCTTCAGATTCACCCCCTTTTTGCAAGCCTCATGCCATTGCGCTTCTTTGCACAAAGAACAAAGTTTCTGCCTGTCAATGTTGGAGAGATCTGTCCTGTTGTAGAAACAGATCACTTTGTTAGAAATTGTGAGCACTGCAGCGCTGCTAGTCATTGTTGTCATTGCTGTTGCAGATCTTTCTAAAGTCTTCCATGCTGTTGACTCAGCTGCACTTCAATCTGCCCTCAGGTGCACACGCGCCCATTGTGGAATGCTAGACTGCACTTCCAACACAATTCGGTCATCCCCACAATCACATGGCTTGTTGCTTTGGCTGTCAGCCTGTTCAAGTCACCATTCCACATCTGTGTTCGTCACACAAATGGACTTCCACATGCACTCTCAAGTGCACTCCTTCTGTTCCGCATGCTCGTCCATGGAAACACCCTCCACAGTCGTGGCACTCCTTCTAAGGGTCCCACTCCTTCTCTTTCAGCAGGTTGATTGGTGGCGACACACGCCGTCCGACACACGGACTCTCATTGGAGACACACTCCTTCTTTTCTCATCATCTAGGAGACACACTCCTTCCTCTGTTTGTTGTTTGCAGTCGACACACGACTTCCTCTTTGCATGACCTGTCCGGCACACGGATCCCTTCTGACTCACGGGGAACTGTTGTTGCTGCTTGGAGACCTGCTCGACAAGCCTTCCCGACACATGGGAGGTTCGTTAACTCGTCGATCCCATCGACGTTCTTCTTTGTTGTTATGGCTTGTTTGTGGACGAGATCTTCGTCTTCTTCTCTCATTTGTTAACGCACTTCTTTGCCGACGGTGTCGCCGTCTTCCTCTGTCACTTGATTCCGTTGATCCCATCAACGTTCTCCTTCATTCTTTGCCATGTCAATCCTATCGACAATTCTTCTTCTTTATCGGCGAGCTCCAAGCTCAAGCCTGCATCGTCGATCCAATCGACGGTTCTTCTTTCATTCGTTGTCGTCCCAGCGACAGATTCTTTTTCATTGACAATCGCATCTTGTTGTTCATCAGCAAGCTTCAAGCTCAAGGCAGCATCAGGACACAGCCGAAATTCTTCTTTTGCACATGTCGATCCAATTGACGTCTTCTTATGTCGATCTGATCCGAATGAACCCATGCTCACTTCGTTTCCACCGTTTTCATCGGCATGCAGCCGATCCCTTCTTTAAGACCTTTCCAGGCTTGCTCTCAAAACCTCGAATCATCTCTCTCGCATCGACAATCGATCTTCGAATCGATCAACAACCCACGCAATCCTCCGATCGTTCTTCCATGACGACTCGTTCTTCACTTCGTTCGACAACACGCGTCGATCCTTCATCGGCACGCAGCCGATCTCTCATGGACTTCTCTTTTCTCCCGGCGCCATGGTCACTTCATTCTCCGGGGATAATTTCTAATAAATGTTGGAGAGATCTGTCCTGTTGTAGAAACAGATCAGTCTATTAGAAATTGTAAGCACTGTAGTGCCGCTAGTTATTGTTGTTATTGCTGTTGTAGATCTTTCCAGAGTCTTCCATGCTGTTGACTCAGCTACACTTCAATCTGCCCTCAGGTGCACACATGCCCCTTATGGAATACTAGCTGTACTTCCAACAGTCAACATTTGTCGCGACTTGACAAAAGGCAGCAGATGTTGCACATCCGCATTGATATTCTCATAAGTCAGTTGCAGTCGTTTCATTGTGCAACAAAATCATTGAAAGGTTCCGACAAAGAAGATTGCTGATCCTTCTAGAGCTTTTTTGTGAGTTAGAGCTAAGGACTGAACAGTTACTTCAGAAGGAAGAAAGCTTTACAAATTGATTCAAAAGGAACATCTTTCTTGATTCTTGAGGATCACTTCATCGTTGGATGTGGCATGGTGGAAATCTACAGGTTCTTTCAATAGAACAATTGCAGCAGTTAAGCAAACGGTAAGTAAAAAGATAATGACCCACTGACAGCAAGAATCAGCAACAAGGGCACCCCCGTAATACCGTCAGTCAAGTCAAACTAGCACCGCACCTCCACGATTGAATCTATCTCCAGTTCTGGGCTGTTTTATGATCTGAATGGCAATCAAATGCTGAAGCATCCTTTTGAAGACGAGACAATGGTATGTTTTTGAACACATCCCCCCCGCTACTCCAAATATTAGTAATTGCGGCAACTAAATTATTATCTTAATTATTGCTCGTATCAAAGACCTCACAAAACATATACCCTCCGGTCACCGTGCCACTACCGTACTAAATATTAAAACCGTGCACATCATCTTGACATTCGACCAACTTTGAATCCATACGAAATGCAAGCGATGACTGTTTCTGCTTGCCCTTTTTCATCGCTGCCACGCATACATGTTTCTAACAGCATATTGGACTGCTCAACCATCTCTCGTTCACGCCGTAGCTGCTCCAGCTTTTGATCAAACTTATCGGGATCCTCAATTTCGTGCAATTCTGTAGTCATTCGGACCACACGCTCACGCAACTCAGTAATATGTTGGATCGCCGTTTTTATACCGCAGTCCGCACATTTCCTGGCTTCCGCATCCCCAGCTTCCGACATGGCAAGCAATTGTTTCATGTACGTTAGGCCTTTTGGATAATTGCGTCCTTGAAGCGCTACCGAGAAGACCAAGAAAAGCTCAACGCACTTCTTGAACTGAAATTGGTTGAATTCAATCTGTGGATTCGCCTTGGCTAGCTTCATGAACTCTTGCATTCTTTGCACAGCAAGCACGTAGTCTCCTTCTTCGATTGCCTTTAAAGCCATTTCCTTCATCATATTACAGTAATGGTCTGCATATTCCTTTTCCTCCTCTGGCAGTTCTACGGGTACTCTGTTCTCACGGCCGAAAAGCTTCTGCGCCTCGATCAGATTTTCTGCAGAATTAACTGGTGACTGACTAAAAGCGCTCGAATGAGACCTCGGGGCTTCAAGGAAGTTCGGCTGCTGATGCGGGTCGTTTGATGGCGGCATTTGCTGTTGGGTCTGCTTCGGCTCCAGAAAATGCGCGTTACTCGACACCGGCATTTGCCGTTGGGTTTGCTTCGGCTGCTGAAAAGGTTCGTTGTTCGGCGCCACCCATTGTGGTTGGGTTTGGTTAAACAGTGAGTCATTCCAGACCAATGTTTGTGGTTGGCTAGACGATAAGCCATTCGGCCCGGACTTCTGTAGAATCATATGATCGTTAGACGTCGTTCTTTGAGGTCGAGCATAATTTGCATGCTGACAGGCGCCACTTGTTGCGGGGCCCGCTGGCTGCATCGACGCAGGCTGCTGACTGGAACGGCTCGATGCAGGGGCTTGCATAAACTGAGTTTGGTGCTCCTGGGCCATATTGTCTTGGGAGATCTGAATAGTACGGTTTGCCACAGGCGCTTCCATAAAATGGGGCTGTTCCACCTGCACCATATTGCCTTGGGAATGCTGAACAGAAAGGCATGGTGTAGGTGATTGCATAAAAGGAAGCTGTTGTACCTGATTCATATTGCCTGGTGAACGCTGGCTGGAGCGACCCACATTGTCAGAGGAGCGCTGACTGGGACGACCCATACTGTCTGTGGAGTGCTGACTGGAATGGCCCACGTTTTCTAACGAGCTCTGACTGGAACGCCCCATATTCTCTGGGGAAGGCTTACTTGGACGCCCCGTATTGTCTTGTGAGCGCTGACTGGAATGGCCCACATTTTCTTGTGAGCGCTGACTTGAACGGCTCATATTGTCTTGGGAACGCTGCCCAGAAATGCTTGGTGCAGGTGATTGCATAGAAGGAGGCTGCTGTCCCTGGGCCTTATTGCCTTGACTGGGAAGGCATGGTGCAGGTGATTGCCTTGAAGGAGGCTGTTGCACCCCGGCCTTATCATTGTCTTGGGAACGCCGGCTCGATGCAGGCGATTGCATGAATTTAGGTTGTTGCACCTTGGCCATATTGCCGTCTTGGGAACGTTTCTCTTGCAAATCTTCAAATGAAGCTGGCAATGTTACTGGCGACGACAGTGCCGACGAATAGGATGAGCAAGGTGATAGAACTGGGGAGGTGACGTCGCTTGGCTGCTTGCACTTCTCAGCCAATGCTAGTAACTCCCGTGAGGGGCAACTCGTTGGGCTCGTGGAATCTATTTTTACATCGCCATTGGAGGTACCCAGCTCCATTTCTACAGAGTCTGCTTCCTCAGAGATAATCGATAGTTGTTTTCGTAAACAAAAGTCACTGCTTGCCTGGGATGCAAGTTTTGAAGAGACATTACTCCACTGCTCAGACTCACTCGATGTCCATGATTCAGTTGAATCAGCGGATACATTGTTGTCAATACTAACGTCCTCGTCGTCTTCAGAAACATTATCTTCAACCATTGAGTTGATTATCTCTTTGAAAGCTTTGAAACCGTGCCTTGCATAGAGCCCCGCTTCGGGCAATAGATTGGCAAGCTTACTCATCTGTTGCATCCGGTGTATAGCGACAGCATTGTCACTCTTGGCTAAAGCATCTCGCAGATCTAAGAGAGTAAACTTCAATTGACGTTTCAACGTTGTCAAAATGACATCAGGTACGTTAGGAACGAAGTACACCCCTGGGTTTTCAACTGCTGGAGCTGCCATGAGCTTTCGAAGGAAAGCATTAGGATCACCCTTTGTAGGAATGATGACATTTGCGTCGGGAGTGGCATGTTTGATCAAATGCCTGATAAGCGCCTGTTGGTTTGCGTTGTTCTTGTCGCGTACTCCATTGCTCTGGTCTGCCACCAAAAACTTGGATAGCTGTTCTTGGAGGCCATGGGCATTGTTGCTGTCGTATTTCGTAAAGATAAACCTAAATGGTTCGAGATTCACATTAGAATCAGTGCCAAGTAGACGGATGAGAACTGTCAAGATTTGGGGGTATGCATTGAAGGTGTCGTGAAAGCCGATTTCATCCCGACTGAGTACAAGAACCGGTCGGACAGACTTAGCTCTTTGAATAGCCCGTACCATTCCAAGGCTATTGGCAATTAATTCTTCAGTCGACTCGTGTTCGCCGAAGCTTGGACTATCACAGACAACGACAGGCTTTCCGTCAAGCTTCAGCTCGGCAACTTGCAGATGCCTTGTAATCACTTCCTTGCCGCCATTGGAGACCTTCATATTCTGGGCATCGGGATGGCCCACATCAAACGGCTTGAAAGTATTCATTCCAGCCTTGAATACCTCTCGAAAGGAGGTACCTGCCAGATAGTGCAATGTCGTCGTCTTTCCACTTCCAGCAGCACCAAGTAATAAGATGACATCTTTTCCTTCCAAGCTGCTGCCAGCCGTTTCATTGTCTGCCATAAGCTCGGTAAGTTTCTCCAAGTTCACATGTTGGGTAGCGTCCAAAAGTGTCGTCACTCTATCCAAAAGAAGGTCAACCCATCGGTTTTGAGCGGCTGTGAAGTTCTTGTTGATGTCCACTTCTGCCGACTTGACCATCTCGATAAACTCTTTCTCGCCTGCATTTTCTGCTTTGTCTAATTGCATGAATTTGGTCAGCACGGCTCGTATGATCGTCAAATGCTCCAACAACTTTACCCGTTTCTCTCGAAGGGGATATTTCGTGTTGCTGTTGCCGTCTTGATTCGACATGCTGCCAACGACTCCACATAGCAAATCTTCTTTGGCCAGTGTCAAAAAGCTGTACAACCCTTTCAGGGCCTTTTCGACAGGAACTGGAACTGCTTTCTTGGAGTCCATGGTGAAGGTCACTTCTCTTTAATCTAGCCAATAGATGAAAGGTTGCCTTGCTATCCAATATACTCAAACCACAAAGAGTGACCGTATAAAAGAAACCAATTTCAGGTAGTGGTACTACGGTTTCATTCAGCTAATGAAAATAAGGTGTAAATGACAATTTGCAAAACGGTTGATGTTTGATTAAATTCAATGACTTCGCGATATATTTTCGGGGTCGATATGGTTATTAGGAACAATAATATGGTTACTTAGACCGCTGGTTATCGCGAAGTCGCTCCAAAAAAT
>Ga0163149_10005980_pt1 | contig 12645 bp, 13 predicted proteins | sample OliLakLV19MP5G1_FD_148604 | JGI IMG/M metagenome (GOLD analysis project Ga0163149, IMG submission 148604) | Freshwater microbial mat bacterial communities from Lake Vanda, McMurdo Dry Valleys, Antarctica - Oligotrophic Lake LV.19.MP5.G1 | ecosystem: Environmental > Aquatic > Freshwater > Lake >...
CGGCGCCTGGTCCGACGTCGGAATGATCGCGGCCTCAAGTTCGGCAATCGCCGCATCGGCTTCCGCGCCCTTCTTGAGCGGCTTGCCGTGCCAGTTGTCCTTGTCCTCAAAGATCGAACACCCCTTGCCCTTGAGCGTCCTGGCGACAATCATCGTCGGACGTCCGCTCATCCCGCGCGCTTCCGCCAACGCGGCGCGCAGTTCCGAGATGTCGTGACCGTCGACGACGATGGCGTGCCAGCCGAAGGCACGATACCGCGTCGCAAAGGCTTCAACGTCGTGGCCAAACTGCGTGGCGCGGCTCTGTCCAAACGCGTTGACGTCGGTGATCGCGCAGAGATTGTCGAGGTTGTGATGGGCGGCCACCTGGGCGGCTTCCCACACGGACCCTTCCGCACTTTCGCCGTCACCCAAGAGCACGTACGTCCGGTAGTCCGACCCAATGCGGCGCGCGTTGAGCGCAATGCCGACACCGGCGGCCAATCCCTGGCCGAGTGACCCGGTCGCCACGTCCACAAACGGGAGGCGCGGCGTCGGATGCCCCTCCAGGTCGGACGTAATCTTGCGGAGGTCCATCAGGTCCTCGCGCGGAAACGCGCCGACCGCGGCCCAGGCCGCATACAAAATCGGGGCGGCGTGGCCCTTGGACAACACAAAGCGGTCGGCCTCGGGGTGCTGCGGATCCTTCGGATCAAAACGCAATTCGTCGAAAAACAGCACCGCCAGGATATCGGCCGCGGACAGGCAGGTCGTCGGGTGCCCCGACCCTGCTTCCGTGGTGGAACGCACCGAATCGATGCGGAGTTGAGTAGCGAGGTTGTGGAGGACGTTATTGGATGGTGGAGTCATGCGCGTGCGAGCGACAGTCTACTGTACGCATGACATAATCGCAGTACGAATGCCGGCGTTACGCGTGGTCTCCCTTGCTCTCATCGCACTCTGGATCGGGGGCCTCGCGGTTCTCGGCATGGTCGCCGCCCCATCGATTTTTCGCGTGCTCGAAGCCCACGACCCCATTGCGGGCCGGACGCTCGCGGCGCTGGTCTTTGGTGATATTTTTGCCACCTTCCAGCGACTGGCGTGGTTTCTGGGTGGCGGCTTGGTGACGCTGCTTGGCTTGCGGGCGGCATTGGGACCCAGGCCCCGCCGGCTGGCCGTCCAGTTATGGCTGGTGATCGGCATGCTCGCCGCAAGCGCATACACGGGTCTTATCGTGGCGCCGCGGATCGAGATCCTGCGGGCCGAGTCGAGTACGACGATGGCGGCGTTGCCGGAGTCGGACCCGCACCGGGTGGAATTCGGACGGCTGCATGGCCTGTCCAACGGTCTGATGGCGCTCACCCTGATCGCCGGACTGTGTGTGTTCTGGATCGAATCACGAGACTGACATGACAACAACCACTGCCACCCTCGTCACCGAAATCCGCGCCGCCATCGCAGCCGCGCCCGACGCCTTTGCGGCGATGCATGCGGCGGTGGGCCTGCTCAAGGAACGCCTGCCGCATTACACCTGGGCGGGTATCTATCTTCTGGAGGGTGACACCCTCGTGCTGGGGCCCTATGTCGGCAAACCGTCGCCGCACACCCGGATCCCGCTGGGACAGGGCATCTGCGGCGCCGCCGCCACCGAAAAGGCGACGATCATCGTGGACGACGTGAATGCGGACCCGCGGTATCTGGCGTGTTCCATCGAGACGAAGTCGGAGATTGTCGTCCCTATCATCTACTTCACCGGCGACGGCGAGCAGGTGCTGGGCGAGATCGACATCGACTCGGACCAGCCCGCCGCGTTCGGGCCCGCCGATCAGGCGCTCCTCGAACACGTGGCGTCCGCCTTGGCGGTGCGCCTCAAACAGGCCTGACGCGTCAGATTTTTTTGCGCTTCGCGACCCGCTTTTCGGTCTCCTTGCGAAGTTGCCGTTTCAGCGCTTCAAACGCTTGTCGGATCGCCGTCGTGGGCTGTGACGCCGACGAGCCTTTCCGGGTCACCACAAGCCCGCCAGGAAACGCGACGGAAATCCGCACCTCGACGTTGTTGCCGGTCTGATGACTGTGATGCGGCACCTCGACCGACACGTGACATCCGATGATCCGGCCGTGCAACGACTGAAGGTCCTGCACCCGCTCGGTGATGTCCCGTTCGAGTGACGCCATACGACGCATGTGGAGGAATTTGACCTGCAGCGGTACGATCGCCATACCTCGGTTATACACCCGTTTCCGCTATGATGAGAGGTAATGGCGCACGCGATTACGCTGATTGCCGGCGACGGCATCGGTCCCGAAGTCACACAGGCGGTGGTAAAAGTGCTCGACGCGGCAGGCGTCGCGATCGACTGGGATCGCCAGGACGCCGGCGTCATCGCCTTCAACAAATCCGGCCAGACCCTGCCGGTCGAACTGCTCGATTCGATCACGCGCAACAAACTCGCGCTCAAGGGGCCGTGCACGACGCCCATCGGCGAGGGCTTCACGAGCGTCAACGTTGGACTGCGCAAGGCGCTGGACCTCTACGCCAACTTGCGGCCGGTCAGCAATCTGCCCGGCGTCGCGAGTCGGTTTCAGAACGTGGACCTGGTCATCGTGCGTGAAAACACCGAGGACCTCTACGCCGGCCTCGAACACGTGATCGTCCCCGGCGTCGTTGAGAGTCTGAAGATCATCACGGAGAAGGCGTCGACGCGCATCGGTGAATTCGCGTTTGAACATGCCATCCGCGAGGATCGCACCAAGGTCACCGCGATTCACAAAGCGAACATCATGAAACTCGGAGACGGCCTGTTCCTCGATTCCATCCGTGCGGTGTCGCGTAAATATCCACAGGTGCCGTACGACGAAAAGATCGTCGACGCGGCGTGTATGCATCTGGTGATGCGCCCGGAACAGTTCGACGTGCTGGTGTTGCCGAATCTGTATGGCGACATCGTCTCCGACCTGTGCGCGGGGCTGGTTGGCGGCCTGGGGGTAGTGCCCGGTGCCAATCTCGGCAATGACGCTGCGGTATTTGAGGCCGTCCACGGCAGCGCCCCCGACATCGCGGATCAGAACGTCGCCAATCCGACGGCCCTGCTGCTGTCGGGCATCATGATGCTGCGGCACATCGGCGAGACCGACGCAGCCGTCCGGGTCAAGGCGGCGCTGGACCGCGTCCTGTCGGCCGGGGACGTCCGCACCCGGGACCTGGGAGGCACGGCCTCCACAACCGAGTTCACGCTGGCCCTTTGTCGCGCCATCGCCTGAATGCCGACCAGCACCGACCCGGACGAACTCACACAGGCGGTGCTGGCCCACACGGATGTGGCGCGGTACGTCCATTGCGCCGAGACCCGCGCACGACTGGACGGGTACCTCGAGGAACTGCGCACGACCCAGCGCTACAAGTTTTATCGCGCGCTGCAACATCCGCTCTATCCGATTCTCCGCAAGGTCGATCGCATCACTGAACACGTGGACCGGGCGAAGGCCGCGATCGCGGCCGGTCACGTCGTGTACGTCTCGAATCACAAGAGCCATCTCGATTACCTGATCGAGTTGCTGGTCCTGGACAAACACGACATCCGGCCGCCCCTGATTGCCGCCGGGATCAACCTGTTTGGCGGCGCGCTGGGCTTGCTGCACCGACACGTCACCGGGGCGATTCCGATTCGGCGTGGCAGCAAGGATCCCGTGTACCTCGCGACGCTCAAGGCGTACGTGGTCGAAGTGCTGAAGCGCCATGACCTGCTCTATTACGCGGAGGGCGGGCGGAGCTACACCGGGGAACTCAAGGCGCCAAAGACCGGACTGCTGCAGGCCGCGCTGCAGGCGGACCGCACCCAGTTGTTTGTCGTGCCGATGGCGATTGCCTACGACCTTGTGCTCGAGGAGAAGATCATCACGCGCGACGCCACGCGGAAACAGAAGCGGCCGTTCGCGCAGGAGGTCACCGAGATGATTCGTCACGCAGTGGGGTACGAAAGCCGCGCGTTTGTGACCTTCGGGCATCCCATTCATCTGGCCGAATACGACCCGCTGGCGCGGCGCGACCTGGTCGCCCTCGCCCACCGGATTCAGCACGAGGTCGGGCTGCTGCACAAGGTGCTGCCGACCGCGCTGGTGGCGTCTGCCCTCCGCGCGAGCATGACGCGCGCCGAGCTCACCGCCCGAATCGACGATCTCCTGGCCCTGTTGTCAGCCCAGAACGCCAATCTCGCGGTCTCGAGCGGCAGGCAGGCCGTTGATGAAGGTGTGCCGTTGCTGGTCGACCGGGGTATTCTGGTGACTGAGCGCCAGCGCGTCCGCGTGCGGGATCGGGTCTCGCTCCGGTATTACGCCCGCACGTTGCACCACCTTTTACCTCATCGGAGACTTACGCACTGATGTTCGCCGCGCTCCCCAAAGCCGCCTTCTCCATCCTCGCCGGCAGTTCGATGCTCAAGTCTCTGGCGTCGACGTACGGCATGCGTTCGTCCTCCAGCTTCGCGCGCCGGTTCATCGCCGGCGAAAACGTCGAGGAGGCGATCGCCGCCGCCCGCGACGTGGAACGCCAGGGCCTGCTCGTCACGCTCGACCTGCTCGGCGAAAGTGTCGCCTCGGCGGACGAGGCCTTCGCGGCGACCAAGGGCTACATCGCCGTCATCGACGCCATCCAGGCGTCGGGTGTGGGACGGAACGTATCCCTGAAGCTCACACAACTGGGACTCGATATCGACCAGGCGACGTGCATCGACAACCTCCGCCGCATTCTGGACGTGGCGAAGGCGGGTGATTTTTTTGTCCGCATCGACATGGAAAACTCGCCCTACACCGACCGCACGCTCGACACGTTCGAGACGTTGTGGAACATCGGGTACCACAACGTGGGCGTGGTGATTCAGTCGTATCTGAAACGCTCCATGGACGACATCCGCCGCGTCAATGCCCTTGGCGCGCGTGTGCGGCTCGTCAAAGGCGCCTATCGCGAGCCGGCCGCGGTGGCCTACCAGCAGAAGGCCGACGTGGACCGCGCGTTTGTGGATCAGATGCAGGTCCTGCTGACCGATGGCACCTACCCCGCAATCGCCACGCACGACCCCGCCATGATCGACGCGACCACGGCGTTTGCCGCGCAGAAGAACATCGCGAAAGACCGGTACGAGTTCCAGATGCTCTACGGCATCCGGCGCGATCTGCAGACGTCACTGTCGGCGGCCGGGCACCCGTTCCGCGTGTATGTGCCCTTCGGCACGGAGTGGTTCCCCTACTTCATGCGCCGGCTGGGTGAACGCCCCGCCAACGTCGGCTTCATCGTCGGCAGCCTGCTCAAGGAAAAGTAGCAGGAGGATTCACAGTGCGCGAATCCTTACCCTCCGTGTCTGCGCGTCTCCCTGTGACACCTCAACGTTTCGCGACTGTTCTCACCCGCACAGCGCCCGGGTCACATCCACGAGCACGTCGCGGCACGTCTCGACGTCGGCCAGCGTCACGTACTCTTCGATGCTGTGCAGGCCCGCGCCGCCCGGGCCAAAGATGACGGACGGGATCCCCGCGCCGGCCAGAATGGCCGCGTCGGTCCAGAACGACATCCCGGTCGGCGCGATGTTCAGACCCCGCGCCAGCAACACTGCCGCCATCGCCTGCACGATCAGCGCGTCATCGTCCACGCGGTATGGCGGACGCGCGGTGACCAGACGGGCGGTCGCAGCGAACTCGTGGTCGGCGGCCTTGAGACGCGCGAAGATCGCCTGGACCTCGGCGAGTACAGCCTTGCCGTCTTCCCCGGTGACCGTGCGCCGCTCCATCTGAAGGGTGCAGCGATCGGGATAACTGCTCAGCTCATGGCCGCCGGCGATAATCGACGCGTGCAGGGACGCGGTCCCCTGCATCGGCACCGGTTCACGCGCCTGGAGTTCACGGTCGCGCGCTTCGAGCGCGTTCAGGACACGCCCCATCCGCAGAATGGCATCGCGCCCTTCGGCTGGACGACTGCCGTGCGCGGCGCGTCCCTTCGTTTCCACTTCAAGCCACGCAAACCCTTTGTGCCCGACGGCCATGCGCAGATCGGTGGGCTCGGTGACGATCGCGGCGTCGGCCTTCCACGTCTTCACCAGCGCGTCAGCCCCGATGCTCTCGAATTCCTCGTCGACCACACACGCAACGATCAGGCGTCCACGCGACCACGTCGGCGCCAACGCCGCCGCTGCCGCGATCATCGCCGCCACCCCACCCTTCATGTCCTGTGCGCCGCGGCCGTAGAGCCGGCCATCCTCGATAAACGGCTCAAACGGTTCGTCCATGCCGGATACGCCGACGGTGTCCATGTGTCCACAGAACATCATCGACGGGCCGGGCTCGCGGCCCTCGAGTACACCAATGACGTTGGGTCGGCCCTCTGCCGCCAGCTCAATCACAACGTCAAGGCCCGCCTCACGCAGCGCTTGCGCCGCCACCTCAGCCACCTCCGCCTCGCCAGGCGCACCGGGCACCAGCGACGGGTTCACCGAGTTGACAGCCACCAGGTCGGACAACAGACGCGTGACATCCATGGGCAACACTGTACAACGCCCGATCACCCGATAGACTTGGCCGATGAAGGTGGTCGCGATCACGGGCGCGTCGTCGGGAATCGGGCTCGCGTGTGCCAATGCACTCGCTCGCCGTGGCGACATCGTCGTTTTGTCGGCGCGGCGTGCCGACCGACTACAGACGGCGGTGGACGGGATCCGGGCGGCTGGCGGTCAGGCGCTGGCCGTGCCGGGTGACGTGACGCGCGAAGAAGATATGACCGCGCTCGTGACCCTGACCGTCGCCACGTACGGTCGACTCGACGCGATGATTGCCAACGCAGGCATCGGCTACCACGACGCCTTCGAGGCGACCCCGTCTGAGGTGATGCGTCGACTGGTGGACGTGAACCTGATGGGGACGCTGTACGCGTCGCATGCGGCCGCCGTCCAGTTCAGACGGCAACAATCCGGCCACCTGATCGTCATGTCGTCAGTGGTCGCGCGGCGTGGCATCGCGGGCTCCAGCGTGTATTCCGCCACCAAGGCGGCGCAAGCCGGACTGGTCGAAGCGCTCCGCGCCGAGTGGCACGGCACCGCGCTTCACGCATCGGTGGTGTATCCCATTTCGACGGCGACCGAGTTTCACGACGCGATCAGACGCGACTACGGATTCGAGATTCACGGCCTCGGGCCCACACAGACGTCCGCCTCCGTCGCCGACGCGGTCCTCCGGTGCCTCAATCACCCGCGCGCCGAGGTGTATCCCTACGGCCGTGCACGGTTGCTTTCGATTCTCAACATCCTTGCGCCGGCAACAACTGATCGGTTTGTGAAACGTTTCAGTCGCACGTCAAGATGAGGCATTCGGCAATGGGGCAATGAGGCAATGAGGCAATGAGGCAATGACAACGGCAGTGACGACGGTGCCTGAGATGGCCCTCGAGATCGCGCGTACTGTGCGTGATGCCGGTGGACGTGCGCTCGTGGTCGGCGGCTGGGTGCGTGACCGCGCACTCGGGCTCGACCCCAAGGATCTCGATATCGAGGTCTTCGGCATTGCCGCGCCCGCGCTTCGCACACTGCTCGAACGGCTCGGGCGCGTCGATGCGGTCGGCGAAAGTTTCACCGTCTACAAAATCGGCGGCCACGACGTGTCACTCCCGCGGCGTGAGTCCAAGACCGGTCGGGGGCACAAAGGATTTACGGTCGAAGGCGACCCACATCTTTCGTTCGAAGACGCGGCCCGTCGTCGTGACTTCACGATCAACGCGATGTCCTGGGATCCGCTGACCGGCGAGACGGTCGATCCCTTCCATGGGGCCGACGACCTCAAGGCCAGACTGCTGCGGGCGGTCGATGCGACCACGTTCGCCGACGACAGCCTCCGCGTGCTGCGCGCGGTGCAATTTGCCGCGCGATTTGATCTCACGCTCGACGAGGGCACCCGAACGTTGTGCCGGACGCTGCCACTCGACGACCTGCCGGCCGAACGCGTCTGGGGCGAGGTCGAGAAACTCCTGCTCCGGGCGCCGCGCCCCTCCATCGGCCTCGCGCTCGCGCTCGACCTCGGCATCGTCGATCAACTGTGGCCAGAACTCAAGGCCCTGGTCGGCTGCGAGCAGGAATATGAGTGGCATCCCGAGGGCGACGTCTGGATCCACACACTCATGGTCACCGACCAGGCCCGCGGCCGACTCGAGGGGCTCGACTATCCGCGGCGCGTGGTCATGATGCTGAGCGCGCTGTGTCACGACATGGGCAAACCGGCCACGACGCGGTTTGAAGACGGGCGGATTCGATCAAAGGGCCACGAAGAGGCCGGTGTGACACCGGCGACCACGTTCCTCGATCGTCTGAACATCCACTCGCTCGACGCCTACGACGTCCGCCGCACCGTCCTTGGCATCGTCGCCCATCACCTGAAGCCGACGATGTTCTTCAAGGCGCCGACGCCCGTCGGCGACGGGGCATTCCGACGTCTGGCCCAAAAAGTGGAGCTCGAACTGCTCGCGCAATTTGCGAAGGCGGACTGTCACGGCCGCGCGGGCACCTTTGAGTGCGACGCGATGGACTGGTTCATCGATCGTGCGCGCGCCCTCGGCGTAGAGCATCAACCGCCCGCGCCATTTCTGCTGGGTCGTCACGTCCTGGCGCACGGCATCACGCCTGGACCTCGCGTGGGCGAGCTGCTCAAGGCGGTGTACGAACAGCAGCTCGACGGTCACGTCACCGGGCTCGACGACGCCGTGGCGGCACTACGACGACTGCTCTGAGAGCAGACCGACAATGGTTTCCGGCGCGACGTTGCCGCCGCTCACAATCGCAACCACAGGCCCGCGCGGCGACACCAGCGGCCCGCCCGGGGTCGGCCAAAGAATCGCGCCGGTCGTCGCGGCGCCGCTCGGCTCGACCACCTGCTTCGCTTCGAAGAACAACCACAAGGCCGCCCGCGCAATCGTCGCATCATCGATGGTGACCATGTGGTCCACAAACGCCTGTGCGTGAGCGAACGTGATTTCGCCCGGCCGCACGGGCATCAGGCCGTCGGCGATACTGGACACACTGTCGAGTGTGATGGGATGACCGGCCGCGAGTGAGCGTGACATCTTGGGCGCGCCGGCGGGTTCGATGCCCACCACCACCACGTTCGGCTTCGCCTGTTTGAGCGCGGCGGCCACACCCGAGAGCAGACCGCCCCCGCCCACCGGCACGACTACGGTCCCCACGTCGGGAACCTGTTCAAGGATCTCAAGTGCACAGGTGCCTTGTCCGATGATCACGGCCTCGTGATCAAACGGCGGCACCATCGTGAGGCCGCGTGTTTCGACCTCGTGTTTCGCGCGTCTGAGTCGGTCGGCAGATGTCGTGCCCTCAAGAATCACCTCACCGCCCCAGCGTTTGACGCCTGCGATCTTGATTGCCGGCGCCGTGGTCGGCATCACGATCACGGCCTTCACGCCGCGGCGATGCGCGGCAAGTGCCACGGCCTGACCGTGATTGCCTGAGGAATAGGTGACAACGCCTTTGGCGAGTGCCTCCGGCGACAGACCAGCCAGCATGTTGGACGCCCCGCGAATTTTGAACGCGCCTCCGGGCTGGTGGTGCTCACACTTGAGCAGCAGCGAACGTTCCGCGAGATCGGATACGTCGAGCATCGGTGTGCGCCGCACATCCCCGGCAATCCGGGTGGCCGCTGCGCGAATGGCCTCTAACGTCACCAGCGCCATCAGTCTTCTTTTCTTTCCGACCCATCGGGCCCGTCGGTGTCGACGGCGAGTGCCACCGAATTCAGGACTTCAGCGGCCATGGGAGCGTCCGCAGAGGCGACGAGCAACTCCACGCCGCCCTTGAAGGGATACACGCCGCCACAATCATCGGCGCGAATGCTGGCGTCGATGCCGGCGGCGGCCAGTGCCGTGCTGGCGAGATCCGCCTCGATGTGCGTGGTAAACGTGCGCACCACCACCACCCAGTCATCGTTCATGGCCAGCCCCCGCGCTTTTTGCCTTCATGTAGGCATCGTATCGAAGTCGCAGGGTTTTCACGGGATTGGGATTTTCGTTGGGCTGAATGTTTGCGTCGGTGACATCGAGAAACATCGCGTACTGACCGTCGCTGTGGGACTCGCCATTCTTGTCGCCGGTCTCGGCGCGCAGGATGTACGCCACGTACGCGGTGCGGCTCTCACACGCAGCGGTCGCCGCCGTCTGGGGACCGCGCGCACACGAGCACCGGCTGTCGCCGCCGTTTTTATCCGCGACTTCCATCGCGGCCATCACACGGTCGGTCAGGACGCCCGTGTTGGCGATGAAGCCCTTGACGGCTTCGTTGACGACCTCGGCGTTCGTGAGAATGTTGCCCTGAATGGAATAGACGATGTCGGTGCCCGCGACCTGTCCCTGGACATCGAGCGACGTCGCGCCGTTGGTGGCGCCCGAAAATCCCGCCGACCGCCCCTGCAAATCGAGAATGCCGAACTGCCGACTCTCGATCCGAGGGTCGGCTTTGAGCAGCGTGACAATGTCGGCTGGTGCCGTGCCCTTCTCGAGCTCACGGAAGATCAACATCTGGTTGGCGCGTGTGCCATCCACACCCGCTTGAGCCGCCGCGATGCCCTTGCCAGGCACGACGACCGCCTGAATGCCCTTCAGTCCGCCGCGCGTGGCCAGGCCTTGCCCCGTCACACACGTCGCCGAGGCAATCACGAGCGACCCGGTCTTGCGATCAAGCGCCACCACCGACCAGGTCGCAAACGCGGGCGTGGCGACGAGGGTCACGAGCCATGTGAGCAGGATCAATTTGATTCGCATGCGGCGCAGTATAACGCGCAGCCTGCTACGCTGTGCAGCACACATGCACCTGTCGCTGCTCGACCATCCACGCGGCCGGACGGCTGTCTTTGCCGTCCTCTACGCCAGCGAAGGGGCGCCCATTGGTTTCATCTGGTGGGCGCTGCCGACACTGCTGCGTGCGACGGACGTGCCGGTGGCACAGATCACCTCGCTCACCGCCGTGTTGGTCCTGCCCTGGGTGCTGAAATTCCTCTGGGCACCGTTGCTGGATCTGCTGCGCGGCCCACGATGGGGATATCGCGCATGGATTGTGGTGTCGCAACTGTGCATGGCCGCCACGCTGGTGCCGCTGGTGTGGCTCGACCCGGTCGCCAGTTTTGACACCTGGCGCCTCCTGCTGCTCATGCACGCCGTGGCCGCGGCCACACAGGACGTGGCGATTGATGCGCTCGTCATCGGCACCGCGCCGCCACAGGAACGTGGGCGGCTCAACGGCGCCATGCAGGCGGGTATGCTCGTCGGCCGCAGCGTCTTTGGCGGCGGTGTCCTGATTGTCGGCACCACCTTGGGCACCTCCGGGATCATCGTCGCCCTGATCGCCTGGATTTGTGTGCCGCTCGTCCTGATCTTGCTGGTGCGCGAGCCCGCGCGCCTCGCGGTGCCGACGGCCGTCGAGGCGCCGATGAGTGCGGCCCTGACCCAGGTCTTCCGTCTGCGGTCGACGTGGATCGGTCTCGCCTTCGCCCTGACGGGCGCTGCAGCGTTTGAAGCGACCGGCCAACTCGCGGGCCCGTTCCTCGTGGATCGCGGAGTGGCCAGCGGCACGATCGGTGTGTTTTTCAGCGTCTACGTGGTGGCCGCCACACTCATCGGTGGACTGGTCGGCGGATGGTTGTCGGACCGCTGGGGCCGCACACGTGCACTCACGGTGTTCCTGCTCGCCGTTGTTGCGTCGGTCGCCGCGCTCGGGTGGATCGATCTGCGCGGCGGCGCGTCGGCCGCGGTGCTCATCGCGATGCTGGTCGCGATGTATTTCACGGTGGGCCTGTTCACCGTCGCCAGCTACGCCTATTTCATGGACTTGACCCACCCGCGTCTTGGCGCGACGCAATTCACGACGTTCATGGCCGCGACCAACGGCTGCGAATCCTGGTCGGCCTGGGCCGGCGGTGCGCTCGTGGCCTCATCAGGCTACGGCTCGGCGTTCCTTGTGATGGCCGGCGTCTCACTGCTCGCGCTTGGTTTCCTCACACTCGGCACGAGTGAACAGTCACCACGATCCAGAGTCCAGCCTGAGCCGCTTGGGAATTCAACATGGAGGTCATGAAGCGCCATGGATCCCCAGGGGCCCCATGTTGAGTCTTACGGTACCAACGCGGCGATCGGGAGCGGGCTGGTGCTGCTGTTCGATCCGGTCACGATCCGACGCAGGTAACCGGCTTGTCCGAGGTGGAAGGCGAGGTGCGCGCCCAGGTGCACGAGGAAGGTCGCCGTGTTGACCGTATGGCCGCCGACCGGCATCGGGTAGTCCGCGTCCAATCGAGAAGGACCGAGCCCGGCAAGCGCCTCAGACACGGCCTCGCTCGCGCGTCGAAGTTCGGCGACCACCTCCGCGCGCGTCGAACCGCGATGGCTGAACTCGTGTTCGCGATTGCGCACATACGAAGACCCGCCAAGCACGCGGCCGACAAAATCCTGCAGGTTGCCACTCACGTGCAGCGCCAGCGTACCCACGGAGTTGGTGACACCCGGCGCGACCTGCCACAGCATCTCATCATTTGGACAGGCCTCCACCTCGCGGACAAAGCCTTCGAGTTCGCGAACGATCTGCACCTGCACAAGATTCTTGAAAACCATGGGCACATCGTAGGGGTCCAGGGGTCCAGGGG
>Ga0163149_10005983_pt1 | contig 12644 bp, 9 predicted proteins | sample OliLakLV19MP5G1_FD_148604 | JGI IMG/M metagenome (GOLD analysis project Ga0163149, IMG submission 148604) | Freshwater microbial mat bacterial communities from Lake Vanda, McMurdo Dry Valleys, Antarctica - Oligotrophic Lake LV.19.MP5.G1 | ecosystem: Environmental > Aquatic > Freshwater > Lake >...
TTTAATGCCCCAGTGTTCTTTTTCAAGTGGTCCATAAATAAAAATGGTCAGTTCAGCGGATTCCAAGTATGGCCAGGACGCTCCCGGGTTGGTCCGGTAAGTGGAACCAAATTCAAACAATTTTAATGAGCCTTGTTGCCTGTTCTGGTTAAATTGAATACTCTGCAACCCGCTTCTCAGGATGTCCGGCCGCATGATATCCAGATTGACATTGCTGGTATTATTGATATAGACCAGGTTACCCTCCACATAGCCGGATGCCAGCACTACCCTGGATTCCATCAGAGATAAACCCATGATTTCATTAAAACCCAGGTTACTAAGGTGTGTTGAAATATCTTCCTTAAATACCAGCTTTTTACTGGAATCCGATGATATGGCAAAGGAGACTTCCATTTTTGGGGGCATAGGCACCGCATTGAAACCGTGAATACGCAGGATTTCTTCAATCACATCGATTTCCCGTTTTACATCGGTTTTATTCGTTGGCACGGTTACCTTTACCATACCCTGTGATTCGGCAATCACAGGCATATCCAGAGCACTAAGGATTTTTCTTATTTCCCCGTCTGAAATGGTTTGGCCGATGACCGACCTTACCTTGTCAAAATAGATATCCACCTGAACAGGGAGGACGGGGTGGTCATAAACATCGACTACCTCAGAAGAAATATAACCCCCGGCCAACTCAACAATCATTTTGGCTGCTGCGGTGAGTGCTTTAACCGTAATATTCGGGTCAGTGCCTTTTTCAAAGCGGGTAGCCGCATCGGTCCGCAGGGTATGCTTCATGCTTGTCCTGCGAACAGAGGATGCTGAAAAATGGGCACTTTCCAAAAACAGGTCCGTAGTGGTGTCGCTGATTCCTGAACTCAAGCCACCGAAAACCCCGGCAATACCTAAAGGTTGTGAGTCCCCATCACAAATAATGAGGTCATCAGCATAAAGGGTCCTTTTTATTCCATCGAGGGTAATAAAAGGGGTACCGCCAGTCAATTTTTTGACCCTGATCGTCCGGTCTTTGATTTTATCCAGGTCAAAAGCATGCAGAGGCTGGCCATACATGTGAAGTATCCAATTGGTGATATCGACCACATTACTGATTGGCCTGACGCCTATGGCCTTGAGCCTGTCCTTTAGCCAGGCCGGAGACTCCTTAATCCGAACACCTGAAATACTGATCCCGCTGTAACGTGGGCACCCGATGTAGTCCTCCACGATTACCTTCACCAGGTTGTCATTGTTAAATTCTTTGATATCCTCTGTGACCCAGAGTTTAAATCCGATATTTTCACCGTCGTGCACCATTTGATAAGCTGCAAGATCCCGGGCAACGCCATAATGACTGGTCGCATCCGACCTATTGGGGGTCAGGTCTATTTCAAATATAGTATCCCTATAAATTTTAAATACCTCAGCGGCAGGGGTGCCGGCGTCCAGATGATCATCTAATACGATGATACCGGAATGGTCATCGGATAAACCCAACTCGTCTCCGGCACAAATCATTCCTTCGGATAATTCGCCCCGGATTTTTGATTTTTTTATTTCCAGGATATCCCCTTTTGAAGTATATAGTTTAGCGCCTACTGTCGCCACCAAAACGGTTTGTCCTGCGGCCACATTAGGCGCTCCGCAAACAATTTGCCGTAGTTCTGGGCTGCCAATGTCTACCGTAGTCAGTGAAAGCCGGTCTGCATTAGGATGCCTTTGGCAATTGATGATTTTTCCAACCACAACCCCTGTCAAACCCCCTTTAAGGCTTTCATAAGTATGGTAACCGTCTACTGCAAGTCCCAAATTGGTGAGCCTTTCCGCCAGAATTTCAGGAGACTGGGGAAGGGTCAAAAAGGTCTGTAATAATTGATGTGAAATATTCATAAAAAACTGGACCAAGATACGATGGGGACGGCATATCCGAAGTGATGAAAGTCAATGCCCTGACAGACGGTATTGAGGTGTATCAAAAAAAATCATGTTGTGGCTTACCGGATCCGGTGCTAATAAAAATCGGACCGTTTCATTTTAGCATTTCCCCCCCCATCAATCCAGGCATGGATAATATCCTTACTCAACAGGTCATAGACAATCCGTTTAGGAAAGTCATGATTTGAGTTTTCGAAAACATATCGGTTGTTTGTCGACGAAGTCATGGTGATTTTTACAGGCTTACTTCCATTTTGCCCGGTTACTGTTGATATATAATTAATCGCTGCACCTGTTTTTGCCAATTGTATCGATTCCAATAAGACAGTGTCCTGTGCAATAATGCGGTACGTTTTACAATTCATTTTATCAGGTCCTGCAGATTCCCAGGTTTCCAAGGTTTGTCCTCTCGATGTATTCATCAGCCAGCTACCGGCTAAAACCTGAGCAGGCCAGGCTGATTGTGGAAGCTCTATTTTAGGATCGGTTTTGGGAAGATGGGCTACCAATTCTACTTCCAGCATCCGGTCTGGTTTAAACAGTTCTTTTATCCCTATCCAGGAAGCTGCCGGAAAATCATTCCGATAAAGTGGTTTGCGGATATAACTGTATTTTTTCATGGGATCAATACTGGTCGTAAATAGATTTTCTATTACGACATTTTGAAAACTTGCCCCAAACCGTTTTAAATTGTTTTCCTGGGAGATATATACATTTTTTACCTGGGTAGGAAAATCTCCGGGAGAGGTCACCCCGGAAAGATAGAGTATGTGGTCTGATTTTACCACACCGGCATAACCATAAACCGTGTCCTGACTTGTAATCCCCCAATGGAATTTTTCTTTTACTATATTTCCCGGCTGTGTGCGGGCAGTTAAGGATACCTGGATGCCTGTTATTAAAATTATGAACCGGATCACCACATACTTCATCACAAAAAATTTAATCTGAAAATTTCAGGTCAGGCTTTCTTCATTCGACCCATGCTTTGTTTCCAGGCCCGGTTAAAGTCCTGTTGATGATAAGCTTCGGCTTCCCCTCTGGAAGGGTGGGCCTGGTAAAATTTAAAAAATTCTATTTGTCCCGGAGATAAGACCGACTGCGGACTTCCCCCCTTTGCCAGCAGATTATTGAGCCGACTGGCCTGGATAGGAAGCATGGGTACATAACGGTATGCCGTATGCCGGAGATAATATTGAGGTTCGTGATCCGGTTTGAACCCGGTTGACTTTTTCAATTCTGTATCCACGGTCAACCCTTCGGCCAGGTCTTTTTCTTCGGCAAACAATGATTTAGCACAATCCAGTTTACGGGCTACTCCGATCAGTTGACCTGTACTGATGACGGTTGGATTATAATTGACCCGGACTACTTCCTTACCTTGAATAAATCCAGGTTCAGTGCTTAACACCCCTTCCAGATTGCCCAGGTTTTTCTCCCCCTCCCAAAAACAACTCATACTAAATGACATTTGTTTTGATGTTTTCGCTAAGGCATACTCATAAGTTAATCTCAGATAACCAGGTATATTTTTTTTTCTGATGTTAAGGGCTTTTATCATTTTATCTGCTATTCCGGCAGCCGAGTAATTGGCATCTAATCTAGGTACCAGGTCTTTCATATCCGCATCGACGATACGGACTACCGGATTGTTCCAGGCAGGTTCTCCAAATAGTTTAAGCACCCTGGCATCTTCTCCCGCCTTATTGTTGTGTATTGCAAGGGGCACAAATTCCTGTTCTATACCTTCTACCAAAAGGGGATGGCTGAGGACTTCCGAACCATAGCGCTGGCAGGTTGCACAACCGGGAACTTCCTGAAATAAAATCAGGATTGGTTTTCCGGATTGTTTTGAACTGTTAACCGCCTGCCGGATATCCCTTAACCAATTTACTTCACCCAATTCTATAGCATTTTGGGCTTGTAAAGGAATCAGATAACTTAACAGTATCACCAAAATGAAGCCAGAAATTTTCATGATTTTCTTTATTGTTTTTCCCAAACTTCATGGACGTCATTGCCGGTGGAACTTTTCCCCTTATGTATCCATTTAGGCCCTTGCACTTCAGCATTAAAAACCAACTGACTGCCTACCCGGGTTGGATCCCTGGAAAAAAAAGCAAGTTGTTCGGTATATATCCCATCCATGAGGGTATATTTTCCCCCGCCTGTTCCGAAAAATTGTTTGCTTGCCGGATTGATGGCCACCCATTGAAAGCGGGTACTGCTATTTATTTTTAATGTCTTTCTGGAACCCTGGTGCATCGGGCTCAGATTGCCATCATTTCCAATACGTGCAGTAATCCTCCAACACCCTGACAACGGTGCAGTTGCAGGAGCATCATCTATTTTCGTCCAGGTGGTTTTAACGAGGTGTTCCAAAGTTAATGATGTTTCACCCAATGTGGTGTTATAACTGATTTGTTTGCCAACCTCTGCGGTATCCGTAGAATTAAATTCTATTGTCAATAAACACTTGCCTGGAGTGGCCTCATATTTTCCCCCATAGGTCCGGATAAAAGCGTTGGTGTTTTCATTGTACACCGCTACCGTGAGATAATTGTCTGTTGCGATCATAGTGGCTACCTCTCCCGGGTCTCCAACCCCTCTTAATTCCCAGGCACCTTTTATGCCAGGAGTTGATTGTGAAAAGAATAGGCTCAGGGTAGTTAAAATCAAAAAAAACAGTTGCATATGTTTTCCTTTAAATGCCGGATAAAATCCTGCTAAAGGTAAAGGATTTTGCTTAATGAAATGATAATGAGCATATTGATTAAGAAATTATCTTTCTGATTTAGTTACTTTGTATAAAATATTCATATATGTTAAAAATCTTTTGTTTTGCTTTAGCCTTAGGTGTTCTGCTGATCTCCTGTAAATCAGAAAAACCCAAGGACTCTATGCCGGAGGCAGCTCCTGCAGCTCCTGCTGTGAAGACCCATAAATTGGTTCAAAAATGGGAAACCGATACCATTCTCAAAGTTCCGGAATCCGTAATTTTCGATGCAAAAAACCAGGTCTTATATGCGGCTAATATTGATGGTAAAGAACCCTGGGGTGCAGATGGCAAAGGTTCTATTGCCAAGATCGGGCTTGATGGAAAAATTATTGAGGTAGAATGGGTCAAAGGCCTTCATGCTCCGAAAGGAATGGGAATCCTGAATGACAAACTTTATGTCGCTGACCTCACGGATATTGTGGTGATTGATATTGCTAAAGCGACAATTGACTCCAGGATCAAAGTACCTGGATCCAAAGGCCTCAATGATATTTCCATAGACCCCAGTGGGGTAATCTATGTTACCGATTCTCAGGGAAAAAGACTTTACCGGGTAGAAAACAAATCTTCTTCTATGGTTTTGGACTCCTTATCAGGGCCCAATGGAGTACTGGTCAGCGGTGCTGATCTCTATATTTTAAACAGCGGTGCCTTGAATAAAGTCAATAAAAATGGAAGCCTTTCCGTGATCGCGGAAGGTATGGAAGGCGGGACGGATGGCGTTGAACATATAAAAAACAATGATTTTGTGGTATCCTGTTGGTCAGGCACCGTATGGTATATCAATACCGATGGCAGAAAAGAAATGCTTTTTGACGGCAAATCATTGGGTAAGAACACCGCTGATATTGGGTATGATCCGGCTACCAAAATGGTTTATGTACCTACTTTCTGGAAAAATTCAGTGATTGCATTTGAATTGATGGAAGAATAAAAATTGAAGTAATTCGTCTGTTTTATAGGGATGCGAAGGATGAGATTTTATCCTTCGCATTTTTTTTTCATACTCCTGGTCACCCAAGACCCCTTCGAAGGATCAATCGGCAAACTTTTAATAAATCAAGGCGACCAGACTGCTTGGTGATCCTGAATTTTACTTTTTATCTTTAACCGATGACCCACCGTCTTCAGCTCACTATCGGTTTTGGATTTTTTTATGTCTCGCTGGTTGCCCAGTTGTTGCAAATCAGTTCAGATCTGAAAGTAGACAGCTGGACTTCAAAAGATGGCATGGTAATTCCCTTCGCAGGTCAACCCCTGGTCTCTTATGAAATCGGTGAGCGGTATTACGAATCTGGTGATCCGCAATCTCCTGTCCGGATTTTATGGGTTCCGGGAACTACACCTTATGAGGTACAAATCATAAATAATTCCAGGGATACACTGGCTGTAAAAAATATTTTGCCGTTTGGTAAGCGACCTGATCATATTTATATCACCGGCTCTGGAAATCACCCTCTATCCAGAACCCATTTATATCTACCCGGTTTTTCACCAGTAAATATTATCGTGCCTGACAACGCATGGAACCTGGGATATACCTCGGTTTCCCTTGCCCCGGGCTATACTATTTATGCCCTTACCCGGAGAAAATCGCTGGACAACGGTGTTCGCCGCCGCTTTGAAACCGTGCTGTATCCCGGAGGGTCGGTGGTATACAATTTTTTTATCGACACCTTTTCCGGAGAATGGCAAAATGGATTACGCGCTTGTTTTCGCGATAAGAAATTATATGATCTTCCCGTATTCGATGATTCGATGTACAACCGGTCTGACCTTAGGTGGATAAGGTCCGTCAAGATGATACACCTGATCATGGGATGGGATAGTCAGCTTTATGACCGGAAACAAAATCAATATGTATTGGGGGATTTTATTCAACGTGGTAAATCCTGGTATGGCGGCGATGATGCCATAGGTATATGGCCTACCTGGCCGGCGCTGGGGATTGATCAACGTAACCAGTGGGATATGTTCAGGGATATGCCGGGAGGACTGGTCGCCTTGCGTAAACTGTCTGACGAATGTCATGCATCCGGTGTGCGTTTTTTTATTTGTTATAATCCTTGGGATGAAAGCACACGCAAAGAAGACCATCTGCAGGGAATGGCCGAATTGGTGAAGGCCCTCGATGCCGACGGGGTAGTGCTGGATACCCGTGGAAGCAGCAGCAAAGAATTACAAGCAGCAGTAGACCAGATAAAACCCGGAGTCATCATGTATAGTGAAGGTATGGCTGTACCTGCCGACATGGAAACCATCATAGCAGGACGGGTACATAATGCATTGTATTATCCTCCTATCCTCAACTTAAATAAGCTGATTCAACCCCCGTTTGCCATTTTCCGGGTTACTGAAATTTATAAAGAGCCGATCCGCAGAGAAATTCACAGTAGTTTATTCAATGGATATGGGATAGAATTTAACCTCTTTCATCCCGGCAACCCGGATGGCCAGGAAGACCAATATAAATATCTGGGAAGGTGCCTCAACGTATTACGTGAGCATTCCGCATTATTTAACTCCAGAGAATGGACCCCCTTATATCCTTCCCTGCAGGATAGTATCTGGATCAATCACTGGTATACTAAAAACAAAGATGTCTTTACGATATATAATTCATTGTCCCGGGGATTCGATGGTGAATTATTTAAAGTGATGGCTAAACCGGGGCGGTGGATTGATTTATGGAACCATAAACCAATCGATATAAAATCAGTTATTGACGGTCACGCTATTCCGGTCCGCCTCGATCCATACCCTGGTGTCTTTCAAAACACCAACAATGAAGGATCTATCGGAGTGATCGCCCGTTTTGAACCTCAACTACGTATCACCATGATAGCGGTTGATCAGGCAGCAGTGTCCGCTGCGAATGGGTCTCACATCTTGATTTGGGCTGGCCTACCGGGATACCAGAATACGCCATTAAGGCTTTCAAGAAATCCGCAAACAATTAATCTAACTTCGGTATTTCCCGGATATGAAGGTGATTTTGTCTTTCAGTTGTTTGATTCATTGGAATTGATCGATGAAGAAATCATTAGCCTGTCCTCTGCTATGCCGAGGCCAATATCTTCTTTAAACAGGACTACCCGGCATGACCTCAGCCCCGAAATGGTGGTGATACCAGCCGATACGTTCAGATTTTTTACGACTCATGGAGATGAGTTTATACCGTATCCCGATGACCGGGAAGGGGTATTGCATCAGATGCCATCCTATTTTATGGACCGGCATCCGGTCACCAATAAAGAATTTGAAACCTTTCTCAAGAAGTCAGGTTATAAACCTAAAAACAAAATTAATTTCCTAAAACATTGGAACCTTAAAAAAATACCATCCGGTATGGAGCATCATCCGGTGGTGTATATTTCTATTGAAGATGTCAACGCTTATTGTAAGTGGTCCGGTAAAAGACTACCTACCGAACTGGAATGGCAGTATGCTGCACAAACTCCAAAAAGGTATAGGTGGCCCTGGGGAAATGAGGCGGGAATAACCCATACGGAATCTGAACAGATCACGGAGACACTGACCCATACCCGGTTTAGCTCATTTGATTCTTCCCGGGCCAATCCCGGCAATGGCCATCCGGACCAAGTGGGTAGCTATCCACGCGGTAAAAATGAATACGGACTGAGTGATCTGGTAGGCTCAGTATGGCAAATGACGACCGATCGGTATCAAACAGGCTCCTACGAATACATCATGCTGAAAGGTGGCAGCTATTATAAGCCCACAGCCAGCTGGTGGTATGTACAAGGGGGACCTCAGCCCCTGACCTGGCGGCAAATGTTGTTGTTGGTTGATCAGGGATTTGAAAGGAAGTCAACCGTGGGATTTCGTTGTGTGAGGGATAAATAGTTCTGAGCAGGAGGGATTTACATACGATCACAGAACGGGCACCTTAATTTCCACTTTTCAATACGGAGATAAGTTGCCAATTAAAGTTAAAGTTCGTTTTATCATTACGACATCGTTTCATTTGTACTAAAAAAATATTATAGCATTTAATCCTGACTTTTTATTATACAAGATCATATTAACGGCTGACGAAATCGATTTCGTAAATATAATAGTTGGGTAACATGAAATAGTAAGTAAAAATGGGGCACATGAATGACCTTTGTGCAAGGCTCTACATCACCTAACAAAACTATCACTCATGAAGATTAATTACTCCAACAAGCTGGTTGCGATTATTAGTATTTACCGATTACCCCTTTTATTTCTTTGTTTTTTTATACTGATGACACCGCTGAAGGTAGCTGCACATATTGTTACCAAAGGGACGGATGCCATGGAGATTAAAGGCAGAGTGACCGATGCAGAGACCGGAGAACCATTGATCGGTTGTACCGTTCAGGTTAAAGGATCCGGAGAAGGTACGGCAACGGATGCCAACGGTTCTTATCAACTGAAAGCACCGGACGGTCAGGCGGTGCTGGTTTTTAACTATGTGGGATATAAGGAAACTGAAATTCCGGTCAACGACAGGATTGAGATCGATGTCACCCTCTCGCCGGCGGTATCCGAATTGTCACAAGTGGTGGTCATCGGATATGGAAGTGCTACCAAAAGGGATGTGACGGGCGATGGAATTTTCGATTGCACTATTTTCATGGGTGAGGTAAATCAGTACATGATAACCCAGGGAATGGGCTACCGATTCAATGCCGTTGATGGCTTTTGAAAAAAAAATATCTTCTACTTCCGGTACCACAATGGCAATAGTCTTGCTATTTTTTCTGCGCAGGCCACTGGCGTATGGGTTAGGTGTAAAATGCAGTTTCTGTGCTAATTCAACGACCCGTTGTTTGGTTTGCTGGCTGATTTCATAACTGTCCCTCAATGCTTTGGAAACCTTGGAAGGCGATAGCCCGAGGGCTTTGGCAAGGACTTTAATACTTACGGTTGCCATGACTTAAACAAAATGGATACGCTGAACACCAAAGGCAAATATAAATTTTTCGAAATCAATTTCGTATTTTGATTTCCTGCAACGCTTATCTTTGGTATTGGGAATACTAAAATTCAAGCTGAAGTAGTTAATTTTAATCCCGCTTAAAAAATACACATTTACGGTCATGGATAAAAAATTTAGCAGCCAGGAGATCAGTCCATTAGCTTCATTAGACGAATGGGAAGACGATGTTTTAGTTCGTTACCCCGATCCGGAAAGTATAGCCAAAAATAAAAGCACGGAAGCCTACCGCAACTATGAGGCACCGGTACGGGATACGGTAAAAGAATTTTACCGACTCAACCACACCTATCAAACCTATGATTTTGTAGTTCAGAAAAAAAATGACTTTTTAAAGTTTGATAAAAAAGAAATGCCAATCTGGGATGCCTTCCAGTTTCTGAATCAATTGGTGGATGATTCCGACCCGGACACAGACCTGGATCAACTGCAACATTTATTACAAACTTCTGAAGCCATCCGGGCAGATGGCCATCCGGACTGGATGGTGCTTACCGGTTTGATGCACGATATGGGAAAAGTATTATGCCTTTTTGGAGAACCCCAATGGGCGGTAGTTGGCGATACGTTTCCGGTTGGATGCGCCTATTCTGATAAGGTGGTGTATCCCGAATATTTTAAACTGAATCCCGATTTCACCAATGGGACTTACCAACATACGCTGGGAGTATATCAGGAAGGATGCGGGCTTCGAAATGTGCACATGTCCTGGGGGCACGATGAGTATGTTTATCATATGATGAAAAACTATCTCCCCGAATCAGGGTTGTATATGCTGAGGTATCACTCCTTTTATGCCTGGCACCGGGAGAATCAATACCAATACCTCCTGGATGATCGCGACAGGGAAATGCTTAAATGGGTCAACTTGTTTAATCCTTATGATTTGTATTCCAAGTCGCCAACTCCGCCGCATTGGAAATCATTAAGACCCTATTATGAAGATTTGGTTGCGAAGTATCTGCCTACAACTTTAAAGTTTTAATAGAAGACACCGCTCCGAAATTTTGAGAGGTCAGAAGGTCAAGGGTCAGAAGGTCAAGGGTCAAGGGTTAAGACCTTTCACCTTTCACCTTTCCCCTTTCACCCTTTTCCTCTTCGCCCATACCCCCAGTCTACCATTTCGGTATATAAAAATCTTTATACCCCAAGCCTGCCTGTTTGATTACGTCGAAGATATACGTAGAGGTTTCCATCCTGGATGGTGGCACCAAATGTGATACTGTAAACTTGCAACCTTCGGATTTTGCCATTTTAATAAAATCCAGGGAAGGGGTTTGGGTTTCATTATTTATTTCGATGGCTATTTGATGTTGCCTGGCCAGCCTGATGTAAGGGAGATTATTTTCAATATCACCGTGATGTACCCAGATCTTAATTTTACCGGAAGCGAGCATTTTTTTTGATTTCAACAGGTCGGAACAGTCGCCAATAACGTAATCAAACGGTGCGGAAATTTCAGGGCTGACGTCCATGTAATTTGATTCATTTACTTTAAGTCCTTTAAATACCGGAGCGTTGGCTATTTCGCGGAGTTTATTCTGCATGACCCGGTTTAAGGTATCCTCCAGGGGAATTACGGCCGCAACATTGATCCCGGATTGATAATAACAGGCCAACATGGAATCCATCGTGATACCGGCACCCGGATTCAGATCAATAAATGCAAATTGTCGTCCCTGTAAAACTTTCAGGCTGTCGTACCAGGGGCCAAATTTGTCTGCCGCACCCAGAGTAGGAGCATCATCCGGTAACCTTCGGATACGGATACTGCGAAAATGCACTTTACTGAGCGGATCATGGCATTGCAAAGCAATGGTCCCTTTGTTGAACTGACGCGCGGGAGGAATACCATGGGATGCCGGGTCTTCAGGTTCGGTATAATCAACGATCAGCATACTGTCTATCCATATTTTTACATTCTTGCCCTGGACGATTACCCTGGTTTTATACCATATACTGTCTTTGGTAAATGTTTGATAGATATTCCTAACACCATATAAACTGCCTGATTTTTTTAATTCGATACCCTCACCCAGTCCGATGTGGCTATTGTTGACCTGGACTTCTATTCCGGTATTGGGCCATCCCTCCGCTTGAAAATGGGTATGAAAATAAATCCCCGAATTAGCTTGTTGATGGGTCTTGACTTCGGCAATAATCTCGAAATTTTTAAAGGTATCCCGCAGGTATTCTCCCTGGTAAAATAAATGGGAACGCTCACCAACAGCCTGGATAACCCCGTCCACCACGGACCAGGAAGAATCGCGCTCATTTGCTTTCCATCCCTGAAGGTCCTTTCCATTAAATAATTCCAGCCATTCCTGGTCTTTATCCTTTTTACAGGACACCAGACCGGCCAAAATTAAATAAAGGCCGCAGAAATAATACAATAGCTTCATAGACAGGTATTTTTTTTTAAAATTAATACAAGTCTAAGAAACAAAGCTCAAAGAATTTAAGATTTTCTAATGCGTATTCCCTTGTGCCGTGACCATGCGAAGTATCAATTTAACAAACCGGATGGAATAGAGAGAACAGGGAGCAGACTAAAGGGTTTGTTCCCTCACTAGTTTGGCTTTTTCTGCTTCCCAGTCCTCCTGGGTATCTATGTCCCGGAGCGTTGGGAGTAGTTTATACAATAATCGTTTTTGTTGCAGGATTTTTACAATTTCCGGCAGCACCTGATCTGTACTCCAGGGTATATTTTGAAACAATTCCGGAATCAAAACATTCATTCCCAGCAGATAGAATCCACCATCTTCAGAAGGTCCGATGACCACATCATGGAAGTCCAGATGGGTATAAGCCTGTTCAATCAATTGTTGGGTTATGCCCAGGCAGTCACTTCCAATTATGATTTTTTTGTCGTAATCTGAAACCTGATTAAATGCATTAAACATCCGGCTACCCAGGTCATCACCCTGTTGAACATTTTTGCTGAATTTTTTT
>Ga0163149_10005987_pt1 | contig 12643 bp, 8 predicted proteins | sample OliLakLV19MP5G1_FD_148604 | JGI IMG/M metagenome (GOLD analysis project Ga0163149, IMG submission 148604) | Freshwater microbial mat bacterial communities from Lake Vanda, McMurdo Dry Valleys, Antarctica - Oligotrophic Lake LV.19.MP5.G1 | ecosystem: Environmental > Aquatic > Freshwater > Lake >...
CTCGATTCTTTACGCTACTACAAGCATTTTTTGATGGCAGGTTTTATGACTTTCGACCCTTTCAAAGGCCATGTAAAGGCCTGGGTTGGCGGAATAAACAATAAATATTTTCAATACGACCACGTAATTCAATCAAGAAGGCAACCTGGTAGCACATTTAAACCTTTTGTTTACTTAGCAGCCATCGATAGCTTTGGCTATGCACCCTGCGATAAAATTAGAGATCAACCCGTACAAATTGCTTATGAGGAAGATTCCTCAGGTATAAAAATTCCCAAAATATGGAAGCCGAGGAATTCTGATTGGAAAATCACCATGCAAGAAATGACCTTGCGCTGGGCGATGGGAAAATCGGTAAATACCATTACCGCTCAATTGATAGAACGTATAGGTTGGAATTCTGTAATAGAATATGCCCATAGGTGCGGTATCAAAAGCCCATTGGAGTCGGTACCTTCGGTTGGCTTAGGCTCGAGCGATGTATCTTTATATGAATTGGTTTCGGCTTATGGCACATTTTTAAATGAAGGCACCTTTACAGAGCCAATTTTCATTACGCGCATTGAAGACAACAGGGGAAATATATTGGCTCAATTTGAGCCGAAACGAAGAAAAGCCATTAGCTATGAAAGTTCATGGCTAATGCTGTATATGTTGCGTGGCTCGCTGGAAGAACCTGGTGGCACTTCTCAAGCACTTTTTGGCTATAATTTTTGGCGAGGCAATGAGTTTGCAGGTAAAACAGGCACTTCGTCCAATCACTCCGATGGTTGGTTTATGGGTTTGACTAAAGATTTGGTTTCTGGAGCTTGGGTGGGCGCAGCCGATAGAAGTGTGCATTTTCGGATTTCAGCATTGGGCGAAGGCTCAAAAACTGCCTTGCCTATTTATGGAATATTTATGGAAAAAGTATTTAACGACAAATCTACGGGCATAAAAATGGGCTATTTTCCTAAGGCAAAAGTGCCAATAGAGCAGCCTCACAATTGCCGCACGTATTTGCCCAAAGTTGATACTGCATTAGTCGATTCCTTAAGCAACAACATAATCAATGGCGACACTTTAGAATTGCCTGATGAATTGATAGAATGATAGGTTTGATTTATAAAATGGATAAAATTAAAACCTCCTATCTGCTCTCAACCCACCGGTATGCACAGCCAAAATATTGGTTTGGGGCTTGAAATAATCCTTGGCTATCAAATCAAATAAAGCATAAAATAATTTTCCCGTATATACAAATTCAATAGGAATCTGGGTGTGTGAAGTGAATTCAGGTATAAAATCATTCAACTCCTGTGACGATTTACCATATCCACCATGATGATAATTAGTTAATATAGAATAATTTTGATAGCCTTTCAAATCAAATTTGACAATCAAATTTTCAATTTCAGTATTCATAAATTCACCTTTCAAAGCGGAAATTCCTAAAATATGGCTTTTACCTTTCGAAGCATTTAGTATTCCACTAAAAGTTCCGCCCGTGCCTACCATCACAGCTATTACATCGTAGGTTTGAAAATCATCTTCAGATACTATTTCCTCACAGCCTTGTATGGCGAGGGCATTTGTTCCGCCTTCGGGAATCACATAAAAGTCTCCAAATTCATTTTCTAATTCTAGTAAAAATTCAGGTTCAGTTTTCTTCCTGTAAAGTTCTCTCGACACAAATTTCAACTTCATACCACATTGTATAGCGAAATTAAGTGTCTCATTATCAGCTGTTAGCTCATCGCCTCTAATTATTCCTATGGTTTCAAAACCGTATAATTTCCCTGCTGCAGCTGTTGCATATATATGGTTGGAGTAAGCACCTCCAAAAGACAGTAAAGTACTTTTTCTTAGCCTTTTAGCGTGCTCAATATTGTATTTCAATTTCCTCCATTTATTGCCTGAAAGGTAGGTATGCACCAAATCTTCGCGTTTCACATCCAACTTGATTTTTTTATCCTTTAATAATGGAAAATCAAGCGATTCAATCACTGAAAGCGACTCATTAGGCTTGTGTGTTAAGAAATCCTTGTTAGTAACCAATGCAATATATTTAGAATCAATTTTGTTAGTAATATTATAATTGCTACTTTTGCACTCGAATTGGAGAACGAGGGGATTAAAAGTCCCCTTTTTTATTGCAAAAATACCAGACTTAATTTGAAAAAAGAGCTTTTACAACTTGTTGAAAATAATTTTCCTCAGGATAAATATTTTCCGGTTGACATCTCCTTAATCATGTTAGGAAGCATTCCCAAATTGAAAATTACTGCCGATAGCGATACAGGAATAGGGATAGTTGAGTGTGCAGAGCTATCGAGAAAGCTCACAAAGCTGATAGAAGAGAGTGGAATTACAGAAGATTTTGAGATAGAGGTGTCTTCTCCCGGAGTAGGCGAACCGCTAAAATTGGAGCGACAATATGTGAAAAATATTGGGCGTGCTGTAAAAGTTACCACCAATGAAGGGAAAGTAATTGCAGGCAAATTATTGCAAGTATATCCTTTAGATGCCATTGAAGTTGAGGAAGTTGTGAAAGTAAAAGGGAAGAAAGAGGCAGAGCAGACAATCCATAAAATTTTATTTTCAGCCATAAAAAAAACAGTAGTAGAAGTTTCGTTTAATTGAGTGACAAACAATGGATAGTTTAAATTTAATAGAGTCGTTCGCAGAATTTGCCAAACAAAAAGGAATAGATAGGCCTACCATGATGCACATATTGGAAGATGTGTTTCGCACCATGATTAGGAAACGATTTAATTCAGACGAAAATTTCGACATTATTATTAATGTAGATAAAGGCGATTTAGAGGTTTGGAGAGCAAGAGAGATTGTATCTGTAGATTTTTTTGAAGATAGTTTCGATTACGATGAAAACAAACATATTGTAATCACAGAAGCCCAAAAAGTAGATCCTGATTTTAAAGAAGGCGAAGAATTTTCTGATGAAGTTAAAATTGATGATTTTGGTAGAAGATTGGTGCAAACGGCTCGCCAAACATTAATTCAAAAAGTAAAAGACCTTGAAAAAGACCTTTTACTTCAAAAATATAAAGATATAGTTGGTGAATTGATTACTGCCGAAGTATATCAAACCTTAGCCAAAGAAATATTATTGACTGATGGAAACGGCAATGAATTGGTACTTCCGAAAGGCGAGCAAATTAGCAAAGATCGTTTCCGAAAAGGCGATAGTCTAAAAGCCGTAGTTCACAAAGTGGAAATGTCGGGTGCAAATCCTAGAATCATTCTTTCAAGAACATCGCCAGTATTTTTGGAGCGTTTGTTTGAAAATGAAGTTCCTGAAGTATATGATGGTTTGATAGCGATAAGAAAAGTAGTACGTGAACCGGGCGAAAGAGCAAAAGTAGCCGTAGAATCATTTGACGACAGAATAGACCCAGTTGGGGCTTGTGTGGGAATGAAAGGCTCAAGAATTCACAGCATAGTGCGTGAATTGAATAATGAGAATATTGATGTAATCAATTATACTGATAATCTGGAATTGCTGATAGCCAGAGCTTTAAGCCCTGCAAAAATCACAAGTATTAAGCTAGATAAAGAAGCAGGAAAAGCTTCCGTTTTCTTAAAGCCCGACCAAGTATCAATGGCAATCGGACGTGGAGGACAGAATATAAAATTAGCTAGCAAGCTTGTGGGTGTAGAAATTGATGTATTCAGAGAGCTTGGTGAGCAAGAAGAAGAAGATGTAGATATTGAAGAATTTTCAGATGAAATAGAAAGCTGGGTAATAGATGAATTTAAAAGAATTGGCTTAGACAATTGGAAGAGGAAACAATTGCAGATGTGCATTTGATTTTGAAAAAAGAATTCGATTAATAACAATAACAACGTTTTATTTTCTATTCCTTTGTTGTGAAATAGAAAATAAAGCTTTTAAAGTGCCTGCTCTTGGTTGTTTCCTTGGGCAGTAAAATTAAATTAACTCAAATATAGCAATGGTTGAATCTATCATCTTTGGAAATTAGTCTTTATAATATGTAAACAGCAGTTGTACATACGATAAAGAGTGTTTGTCTTTTAGATATAAGGAAGCCCTTGCTGGATTTATGCCAACAGGCGAACTTAGTATTTATAGATAAAGTAGATTCATGTCAGAAGAAAAATTTGAAAGGTTAAGTAAAGTTGCTCGCGAACTTAACATTGCATTACAAAGAGCGGTAGATTTTTTGAATTCGAAAGGAGGCAAACTTCGAATGGATCCCAATGCCAAGATTTCAGAAGAACAAGTTTCCTTTCTTAGAAAGGAATTTGGCTCAGATCTGAAAGATAAAAAAGAAGCATCAGCTGTAAATATTGGTCGTAAAACCGATGAATACATAGCAGAAAATGCCAAAGTACATCACAAACCACAGGAAGAAGATATCTTTGTTAGAAGTTCAAATACTTCAGTAAAATTAGATGTGCCAATATTCAAAGTTCCTGCAAAAGAGCCTGAATTTCACGAAAGAGCTACGCACACATTGGCAGGTACAAAGGTGGTTGGCAAAATTGAGCTTACTCCGAAAAGAGCAGAACCTGCGCAACAACCTAAGCAACAACCTGTTGCTACAGTGCAACCACCAGTTCAGCAAATTGTAGAGCCAAAGGTTGAGCCAATTCCACCAGTTGCTATTCCTCAACAAGAGTCGAAAATAGCAGAAGAAATTCTCCCTATTATTGCTCACGAACCCACTGTTGAAGAGTTTCAGGGCATAGAAATTACGCCAGTATTGGAATCATTGGAGAGTATTGTGGAAGAAATTCCTACAGAATTAATAAAAGCAAATGCTGAAACCTTAAAAGGGAATTGGCTCCAGAACGACCAAGTAAACCAAAAGAGCCTTTCAAATACGATCGAGACAATAATAAAAAAAGGAAAAGAATAGAGAAAAAACCGGAAAAACCTGCTGCTGCTCCCGGTCAGCCATTTGTGCCTTATAATAAAGATAATGCCAACAGACCAAATACTGGAGGAACAGGAAATGCAGGTGCAAGACCAAATGCGGCAACAGGTGGGCCAAACCGACCAGGTGGAAACAATACTGGTGCAGGCAATAGAAGCAATGCAGGAGCTGGAAACAGAGACGCAAGACCTGCAAAAGAAGAAATAACTGACAAGCAAATACAAGAGCAAATCAAAAATACGCTTGCTCGATTGAGTGGAAATACCGGAAACAAACAAGGTGTAAACCGTGCCAAATACCGGAAAGACAAACGTTCTGCCTTTAACGATGCCAGAGATGAACGCATACTACAAGAAGAAGCAGAATCACAAATATTGAAAGTTACAGAATTTATTTCCGCCAACGATTTGGCTTCTTTGATGAGTGTAGCAGTTACACAAGTTATTTCAGCATGCATGAGCTTAGGCATGTTTGTATCTATCAATCAAAGGCTTGATGCGGAAACTATTTCAATCATCGCAGATGAATTTGGATTTCAAGCCCAATTTATTTCAGCAGAAGAAGAAATAACGGTAGTGGAAGAAGAAGAAGATTCTCCTGACGATTTGGTGGCGCGTTCACCAATTGTTACAATTATGGGTCACGTAGATCATGGTAAAACTTCTTTGCTAGATTATATCAGAAAAACGAGCGTAACTACAGGTGAGGCTGGTGGAATAACCCAACATATTGGTGCCTACGATGTAGTTACTGATGGCGGCAAGAAAATCACTTTCTTAGATACACCCGGTCATGAGGCCTTTACAGCCATGCGTGCCAGAGGTGCCAAAGTTACCGATATTGTAATTATCGTAATTGCGGCCGATGATGGCGTAATGCCTCAAACAAAAGAAGCTTTGAATCACGCAATGAATGCTGGAGTACCCATAATTATTGCGATAAATAAAATTGACAAGCCTGCGGCAAATCCTGAAAAAATAAAAGAACAATTGGCCAATGAAAATATATTAGTGGAAGATTGGGGTGGAAAATACCAATGTGAGGGCGTTTCTGCCAAGTCGGGCAAGGGTATTCCCGAATTGCTCGAAAAGATATTGCTTGAAGCTGAAATATTGGAATTGAAAGCAAATCCTGATAAACGAGCTTCGGGAACTGTAATTGAAGCAGAGTTAGATAAAGGCCGTGGCTATGTAACTACGCTTTTGGTGCAAACTGGAAAATTCAAACAAGGAGATATAATCCTTGCAGGGCAACATTTTGGTCGTGTTCGAGCAATGTACGACCATTTAGGACAGCGCGTAATGGAGGCTGGGCCTTCAAAACCTGTGCAAATACTTGGTTTGCCTGGAGCACCGCAAGCAGGTGATAGATTTAATGTGATGCAAAATGAAGCCGAAGCGAGAGAAATTGCAAACAAGCGTGAGCAGATAATTCGCGAGCAGAGTATGCGTACCAAAAAACACATTACGCTTGATGAAATTGGACGCAGGTTGGCAATCGGAAACTTCAAACAATTAAATGTGATTGTGAAAGGAGATTTCGATGGCTCAGTAGAAGCATTGACAGATTCATTGTTGAAACTTTCTACCAATGAAATACAAGTATCTGTAATTCACAAAGGTGTAGGTCAGATTTCAGAATCAGATGTGTTGCTAGCGTCAGCTGCAGATGCAGTAATTATTGGTTTCCAAGTGCGACCATCGCAAAGTGCAAGAAGGCTTGCCGAACAAGAAGAAATAGAAATACGCTTATACTCCATCATCTACGATGCTATCAATGAGTTGAAAGATGCCATGGAAGGCATGCTGGCTCCAAGTATTGAAGAAACTATTCTGGGAACTGTAGAGGTTCGTGAAGTATTCAAAATTACAAAAGTAGGCACAATAGCTGGCTGTATGGTGATAGATGGTAGCATCAAACGCCAATCCGAATTGAGGGTAATCAGAGATGGAATTGTTCAGCATACAGGCAAATTCTCATCATTGAAACGCTACAAGGATGATATAATGGAAGTAAAACAAGGTATGGATTGCGGTATTGGTATTTACAACTACAATAATGTGGAAGTAGGCGATACGATTGAAGTATTTGAGAAAAAAGAAGTTAAACGTAAATTGTAGGCAATTTATGAGGGATTACATATTGGTAGAAAATACCAATATGTAATCCCTTTTTTTTGGAAGAAACATTGAGCATAAGACATAGTTTAATACATATATTTGGGCTGAGGAGAGGATTAATAAAATACCACTCGCACAAATATAGTTGTCACATTTTCCGACATAATTTGTAGTTCTAAACTACATTTTATACCTTGCTCCGAAATAAGCCTATTTATGTTCCACCAAAATTTAAAATACCTCAGAAAAGCCAAAGGCTTTACACAAGAAGCGATGGCGGCTGCTTTAGGCATAGCCCGCACCAATTACAAAGATTACGAGTATCAAAATACACCATCTATCGAAATGCTTGCCAAAATGGCCGATTATTTCGCCATTTCATTAGATGATTTAGTGCGGATAGATTTGGAGAAAAGAGGAACAATTAATACTATGGCATCCATAATCGCTTCGCCATCAATGCTGCCGCCTTTCCAGTATTTAAAAACATTGGTGATTACAGTTGATGAAAAACAAAACGAATATATACAATACGTACCACTCAAGGCCAAAGCAGGGTATTTAAGCGGCTATGCCGACCCTGGATTTGTAGGGCAATTGCCCTCTTTCAGGCTCCCCTACCTACCTGTGGGTACGTATCGGGCATTTGAAATTGCAGGCGATTCTATGCCCCCGCTTCATTCGGGTTCGGTAGTAATAGGCCGATATGTAGAAAATTTTAATTACATCAAAAACCTGCACACTTATATTATATTGACTAAAGATGAAGGGGTGGTGTACAAACGCTTAATCTACAAGCCGAGAGAGCAAAAAATAATTTGTATTTCCGATAATGCTCATTACCCGCCATATTCTATAAAAGCAGAAGATATAATGGAAATGTGGAGCTACACTTGCCATATTGATTTTAAAGGCAGTGAAACAGCCCAAAAATATTTACTGAAAGAATGGGTAGAAAAGTTAGATAAAGAGGAATTTGCCTAGAAATAGAATTTAGTTGGTGTCGAAAGTAGCCTTCATAGCCCTCATACAATTCAATAAAATTTTACTTTATCCTAATCTGATGTTTTAAGCTTTTCCTCATCCCTGAAAGCAGGTAATGTGTAAGTGATTATAACAATTAGCTAGCATTCCAATTATTAAGGAAACTTCCCACTTCGTGGATTTGAAAGCTTATTTCTGCAATGGCACAATATTTATCTCTCTATATCCTATAGATTGCCATCCGAAAAGCTTTTGGGTTTCAATTGCTATGTATAAATTTACCAAACTATATCCTTTACTCCACTTTATAAATTTACATAAACCAAACTCTCATTGTAATGAAAAAATTTCTGAAAATCTCAGGCATCGTTATTGGCGTTATTTTACTTTTACTTATTCTCCTGCCTATACTTTTTAAAGATAAAATCAAAGCTGCATTAGATGAGCAAATAGCCAAAAATGTAAATGCAACCGTATTTTACAATGCCGACAAATTTGGGCTTTCATTTTTCAAGCCATTTCCCTCATTTACAGCAACACTTGGCGAATTTGGTATAGTGGGCATCGAAGCTTTCAAAGGCGATACACTATTATATATGGATGAATTTAATGTGAGCCTCGATATTTTAAGCGTAATCACCGGAAGCCAAATAAAAATCAACCGTATTTTTCTAGACAATCCTTATATAAATGTAATTGTATTGCCCAATGGCAAAGCCAATTACGATATTGCAAAACCTTCCACAGATACTACTTCTGTGCCTGCGTCCGATGAACCCACAAAATTCAATATTGCGATTAAAAGTTGGGAAATTGCCAATGGGAAAGTCATATATGACGACCGCAAAAGCCCAATGTATGCCAAAATTGTGGGGTTAAATCACAATGGCAAAGGAGATTTTACGCAAGATATTTTTGATTTGGACACCCGCACCACAGTATATTCACTTAGTTACACCATGGATACCATTCCCTATTTGAAAAACCATCAGTTTGATGCTACACTTGTGTTGAATATAGACAATGCCAATTCTAAATATACTTTTAAAGACAACACATTCAAACTGAATGATTTTGCACTTGGAGTTGATGGTTCGGTACAAATGAACAAAGACAGTTCTATAGCTTTAGATATAGCGATAAAGACCAAGGAAACAAGTTTTGCCAGCATTTTATCATTGGTGCCTGCTATTTATATGAAAGATTTTAAACAATTGAAAACAGCTGGTGAGTTTGCCTTCGATGCCTTTGCCAAAGGTTTGTATTCAAAAAAACAACTGCCCAGCTTTGGGCTCAACTTGATGGTTAAAGACGGCTTTTTCCAATATCCATCTTTGCCTTCGGCAGTTAAAAATGTAACAATTGATTTGAATGTTGATGATAAAAGTGGGAATCTCGATAGTTTGATTGTGAATTTAAAGCAAATGCACATTGAGATGGGTTCAAATCCTATTGATGCAAAATTGTATTTGAAGGGATTGAATAAAAAATATTTCGATGCGAATGTGAAAGGTATATTAAATCTGGCCGAAATCACTCAGATATACCCAATGGATGGAATGGTATTGAAAGGATTGTTCAGTATCGATGCCACAGCTAAAGGTTTTTACGATTCTACAATGAAAAAAATGCCTACCATTGCCGCAAACATGAGTTTGAAAGATGGGTATGTAAAAAGCAATTCTGTGCCTGCTCCTATTGAACAAATTAATATGGCTATGACAGTGCAAAATCAAACAGGATTGATGCGCGACATGAAAGCAAACCTAAGTGCATTCAAAATGGTGTTTGATGGCGAGCCATTCGAAGCCAGAGCAACGGTGGAAGATTTTACCGATTACACCTACAATGCCTATATCAAAGGCAAATTGAATATGGAAAAGCTCACTAAAATGTATCCTCAAGAAGGCATGAAAATTAAAGGCTACATCAATACAGAGCTGGATACCAAAGGAAAAATGTCGCTCATCAATGCTAAAAAATACGATCAATTGCCTACTTCAGGAAAGATGGATTTCTCAAATTTCTCTTTTAAGAGCAAATCTTTTCCCCAAGGCATTGTAATGACTAACGCCACTATGCTATTTGACCCCAAGCAAATTACTATACCTGTACTGAAAGGATATTTGGGCAAAAGCGCTATTGACATGACGGGCAATTTCTCAAACTATATGGCTTATGTATTTAAAAATGAAACCATTGTGGGCAAAATGACTTTCAATTCACAAAAATTTGATGTAAATGAATGGATGGGTAGTACCGACACCACTAAAAAAGAAGAAAAACCAAAAAATGAAAAACAATCGGTAGCGGCTATTCCTAAAAACCTCGACATCACCTTGGCAGTCAATATGAAAAAAGTACTTTACAGTACTTATGATATAAGCAACATGAGTGGAGTTGTTACCATGAAAGATGGTGTATTTGCATTGAATAATGGGTTTTTCAACATGCTAGATGCCGATTTCAAAACCAATATGAAATACAATACCAAAGATTTGCAACATCCGCTTTATGCTTTCGATTTGGATATTAAAAACTTAGAAATCAAAAAAGCATACAATGGTATAGAAATGGTGCGAAAGTTAGCTTCTGTAGCCAAAGATATGGATGGCAAACTTGCCACCACCTTTAGTATTTATGGGGAATTAGGGCAAGATTATTCGCCACTCTACCCTACCACAAATGGCAAAGGGCAGATATTTATTTCAGATGCCGTAGTTCGCAATATTAGCTACATCTCAGAAGCCAAGAAAGCTACTAAGCTCAATATTCCTGAAGAATTCAAATTGCAAAATACCAAGATCGAAGCTGAGATAATAAACGGCAGGGTATTTTTCAAACCGTTCGACATCAATGCCGGAAAAGTAAAAATGAATATTGCTGGCAGCCAGGGCCTGGACCAAACCATCGACTATGTGGTAAAATCATCAATTCCCACCGAAGGCTTGGGCAAAGCTGCAAGCGATGCACTCTCTTCAGTATTTGGCAAAACTATACCTACGGTGAGCAGCATGAGGGTAGATATGAAAGTAACAGGCACATCAACATCGCCAAAAGTATCAATACTAAGTGTAGTGCCGGAAGGTGCATCGGGTGGCAATGCTGTACAGCATTCAATAGATGGATTGAAAAAGCAAGCCGAAGACAAAATACGAGCTGAAACAGAGCGGCTTAGGCAAGATGCAGAACAAAGAGTAAGAGCAGAAGGCGAAAGAGTGGCCAAAGAAGCCCTAGATAGAGCTGCAAAAGAGGGTGCCAAACGTGGTTTGGAAGACCAAGCAAAGAAGGCAGCCGAAGAGGCTAAGAAGAGATTACCCAATATTAAGTTTCCGTAAATTAGTTAGTTTTCCGCAAAAATTTACCGATTCTATTTTGCTAATTCAATTTATTTATTGAACCTTTGCCAAACAATTTTAAACTTAAATTTTAAACACAATGAAAAAGTTATTATTATCTATTGCCACGATAGGAACCATTGCATTCCTTTCTTCTTGCTCTAAAACTACGGATGTTGTAAATCCTGGACCTAGTGTAAGCCTTTCTTCAAATGGTGGTTCTTTCGCCACTGGAACTACAGCAACCTTTACGTATACAGCTACTTCTGGGGAAGATCTTAAATCAATTAAATTTCAAAAAATCGTAGGAACTACAACGACTACTCTTCAAACAGAGAAAACAACTGATTTTGATGAGAAAAAGAAGGATGTTAATAATGTGTCTTACGTTGTCAATGAAACTTCAGGTACAGTTACTATTAGAGTAACTGCTATTGATTCTAAAGCCAGCGAATCTTTCGCAGATTTTGTAATTATAGTTGGAGAAGGTACTGTAACAGTTTCAGGAATTAACACCTCCTCTCCTATTACTTTAGGTAATGTAGCCAACGGTAGTTTTGGTTCATTCCAACAAGGTACTTCTCCTTTTGCTACTTACGTACAATCGAGCAGCAAAGCAAATGCTTCCAATATTGATTTGGTTTTCGGAACTGGATCAACTGGTGGAAATGAGTTTTTTATTGGCGGTGCTACTGACGCTTCAGTAGCTTTCACTTATGATAACTCTACAGATGGTGTACAAAATTGGTCTACTAAAAATGCTACGAGCTTCAAAACTACCACATTATCGGCTACTCAATTTGATGCCATTACTAGTGATGCTGAGTTAGTGGCTGCAGTGAATGCTGGTTCTTCAACTCAAGATTTAACTAGGGTGAAAGGGGATGCTATTGCCGCAGGTAAAGTATTCGCATATACCACAGCTTCTGGCAAAAAAGGCTTAGGTAAAATCGTTTCTAGAAATGCTACTTCAATTGGTCTTGTATTGAAGGTTCAAAAATAAGTCTTTAGAAAATCTAATATATCAAAAAAAGGCTGCCCATTGGGCAGCCTTTTTTTGATGTCGTTTTTTCTCTTATCTACTCTCAAATAATACTCTTATCGTCCCCTTGATAAGGCAAGTTTATCAAAAACATATACTGTTTAGTATAGTCACAGAACAAAGTTCGGTACTGTCTCGTTCTGAAATAGGTTTACAGTTTGATTGATAATCCTGCAACAAATTTACACTTAATTTTAATCCTATTATTGCAACATTCTGGTGATTGGTGTGCTACCAACCATCGGGTGAATCTATAGG
>Ga0163149_10005988_pt1 | contig 12642 bp, 13 predicted proteins | sample OliLakLV19MP5G1_FD_148604 | JGI IMG/M metagenome (GOLD analysis project Ga0163149, IMG submission 148604) | Freshwater microbial mat bacterial communities from Lake Vanda, McMurdo Dry Valleys, Antarctica - Oligotrophic Lake LV.19.MP5.G1 | ecosystem: Environmental > Aquatic > Freshwater > Lake >...
TCCTTTGACATCGCTGACGTCGGCTTGGACAGCCGCGAGATCGCGCCGAATGTCGAACTCGGCCTCGGCACCCCGATCTTCGACTTCCATGGCTATTTGGGCTACCAGACGTGGTCGACCGACGGCAGCGCTACGATCAGTAAGACCATCAATTTTGGTGGTGAGTCGTTCACGCCTGGCACCGCAATCAGCAGCAAAGCCGAACTCACCGATCTCTACGCCGAGGTGAACTGGTCACCCATCGCCCTCAACGTCGCCGGATTCGCCATCGGCATTGCCGCCCACCAACTGAGCTTCAACACCGAGATCAGTGCGGCTGGCCAGAAGGCCACCTTCGACGAGAGCGTGATCATCCCGACCCTGGCCCTGCGTGCCTACGCGGCTCCACTCGACATGCTTGAGGTCGAGGTAATGGTGCATGGCTTGGCCGTCCCGGTCGGCTCTGCCAGCGGCTCATACCTGGTCGCCCAGGCCCAGATCGCTTACTACCCAATGAGCTACTTCGGTGTCATCGGCGGCTGGCGCACCACCATGATCGACTTGGAATACGAAGACGGCCAGACCAAGGCGTCGGCCAGCATCAGCCTATCTGGCCCGTACCTCGGCGTTGCAGCGCAGTTCTAGCTTGGTGGCGTTCGCTCCCACGGCCCTATTTGGCCGCGCAGACTCAATACAGATATTACCGGGGGTAATAAGTGTAGAGTTGTCATACCATGGGTTAAGTAGCGGTACGAATTCTGTTCGTGCCGCAGCGGCCTATCGCAGACGCAACGTTTGGAACACATCTCAAGTTATTGACACCTAGGGACATACGGCTAATCTATAAAGTTCCAACATTATTGTACCGCATACAGCGGTACAATGTAACTGTTAGCCAGCCAATCATAGCCAAAACCTAGACAAGGAAATACCATGGGACTCTTCGGCGCTAAAACAAATACAAGCAAAGAAAAGTTTAAAGAATTGCCAAATGATGATAGAATGATTAAGGCCTATGAAATTGCTCAACGTTCGATTGTTGTTGGTGTAGGTGCTATGACTAAAGGCATTGGTGAGTCGCTCTCTGTTAAGGCGCGATTTGAGGAAAATGGTAAGATAGAACATGCCTGGGTGACAGTTAACTCAATTATGGAAGAATGTTTTGGTGGTGTTATTGCGAATGATCTACAGTATTGCACAAAACAAAAGTGTGGCGATGTGGTGGTTGTAAAGCACTCTGATTTGACTGACTGGATGTGCGTATTAAAGGGGAACGGGAAAATATTGGGTAACTTTACTCTACGTGCATCGTGGCCAACCATGAAAGAATCCGACAAAACACTCTTACGTTCACGGCTAATGAAAATGCCTCACGATGATGAATTGGGCATTTCCATTGAGCAATAGGGTTGGCTAACAAGTCGATGCACCGGAGCCCATGACGTGTTCGTTCCAACCCACCGCTACGGTCAAGAATTCGCGGCGGCCAGGCTCAATGGCGCAGTATGGGATCTGTCCCGCCGCTCAGTTCTTGACGCTCCGCTAGCCATCGTTCCAATTACCATCCACGATCTCCGCGCGATCCACGCCAGTCGGCCATGGTCCCGGTGATCTCTGACGTTAGACCAAAGACAAAACACATGGCAATTCCATCATATTTCTATCACACTCGGTCGATGATAATATTACTATTCATTTCAGTTGTAACAATATGTGCAGCAGAGGGTGGCCCCGATCTCTCTGTTCAGGCTGGGCATAGGAAACTGGTAGGATTGCGAAATGCAATTATTGCAATAGACGCAGAGGGGATCGGAAAAAGTGACATTTCACTTTGGACTGCAATGATAAATGAAACGCTGGGCAAGGCAGGGGTTGCTATAAAGCAGACATTTAATAAATCACTACTAGCTGATCTTGCAATTGTCGAAGGCCTAAAAGCGGACATTACGATTTATTTCATAATGAATAGAGGCAGCGACGGGAAATATTCATTAAAAATGAATGTGGACGCAAATGTCACAACAGAATGGGGGACAAAAATTAATGTTAGTGTCGTCGAGAAACAAGCTGTAGGCAAGAATGGGTACGATGCTGTGCAAGACATGTTGAAAATTCTACTGCACGAAATCGGAAAGTAGAATAACTTCGGTCCATCGCTATATCGAGTGGGCTGGGTATCTAGCGGAAAAATCAAGCTTTCCAGCAATAATGTACATCATGTCAATAAAGTACCCATTGTTGCGATATCCGCGTGCTCTGCTCTTCGCTGATTGAAATAAACTGTTGTATCCCTCCATGATTGCTGATGTCACATCCGTCTCAAACCAAGAGACAATGCCATCCCAATGCTTGCGGATTGATTTAGCGGCGGAGACCATTGCCGGCAGACGTGAACGTCCGGCCCATTGGCACCAGCGTGACAACGGCCCTTTGCCTGAGGCGTACGCATCCTGGAAAGCCAACTTTAATCTGTAGGCCCGGCCAGTCTTCAAATGAAGTAACGGCAAGCTAGCTACGGCGACAGCACTCTTCTGCTTCTCTGTTTGATTGGCCTCATTCGTCACAAAAGACCAATGGTGTCCCTTGAGGAGCGCACGCTTCCAGGCGCACTCTTGCTGCTCTTCACGACGCGTTTGCTGTACCGCCTTGATGATCAACTGCGTGACGTGAAACCGGTCGTAGGTGAGTGTTGCTCTCGAAAAATACCTCTTAATACCTGCGGTAAATGCAGCAGACATATCACACGCTATGGTGTTGATGAGGGCAGGTCTACCACCATGGGCCTTCAGGTCTTTCGCCGCTTCTCCTATACAACTGCTCCCCTTTCCCGGTGTAGCGAATAGAACTCTCTTTTCGTCAAGATCCACTGCGACGGTTACATAATCGTGTCCACGGCGTCCTGCTGTTTCGTCAAAGGCCATCCGTCGCACATGGCTGTGATCAGAACTCTTGCGTGCACCATCTACCTGCTTGCGGATAATCCTCCACAGCATGGTGTCGTGCTCGCCAACGAGTCTGGCTACGTGTCTGATCGCCATGTGGGGGGCCAAGTACAGAACGAGGCCCTCGAATATCAGGGTGAAGCCAGAGCCTGGTCGCGCCCATGGAACGGGGATATGTAGCACTCCATGATCCCCACAGGCAACCCGTGGCTCACGTGATACTATGTATGCTTTATGATGGAAGAAGTCGATGTGGCGATACGTCCTTTTCACAGTGTCGTGCACTGGGCACAGTTGACCGCATTTCGGACATGGAAAGCGAGCCCCAGCGGGAAAATCTACCTCCATATCAAGACGGCGTTCGGGCGCAGAGAAGGCGCAAGAAATCACCTTCCATGGGTCTGAGAGTTCAAGGGCCTGCTGAAGAAGATCCACGTCTTTCATGTGCGATATCTTAATAAATATCATGCTTTTTACAATATATTTGCGTGTCGAGTCATATAGAGAACCGAGGCGAGACGGCAGTCGGGGGACCCTTCGTCCCCCGACAGTGAAGGCCCCATACCAGGGCCGTAACGGTGCCGGCCGCCGGGCGCTTACAATCGGTGTATTAGGCCAATAGTATCGTACCCACTCGAAATAGCGCAGAACCCGAATGAATGACATCGAGTGAAGCGTGCAATTCATAATAGTGACGAGTCGACGCTGAAAAACCGAGTCGTTTAAGACCACGATTCACTAGATCGACACGGCCAGGTGCAGTCATCTCGATCACCCCCAGCGCTCCTACCGATTGGTAGGCGTATCGGCGATCAAGAGCGAGACCAACAAGGAGATTTGCAAGCGCGAGCGATTCCCATACCACCTCATCAATGGCTGGTGCGAGGGCGAGTTCGGCGGCGACACGAGCCAACAAAGTCCCGTGCACTCCCAGTTTGTTTCCACGCCCGAATTCGTCCCAGAAATTTCGTGCCATCTCCATTTTCGCGCGTTCAGGCATCTTTACCTGGGTCAACGCCACTAGGTCGTCGAAGCCTGCTTCTCCAGCTAGTTCCTGGGTCAGGAACCAGTTAAAATCTTCGCAGGTAGCGCTGGTAGCTAACCACTGGAACAACGGATCGCCTTGTCCAGGGCCGACGATTTTCAGGTCTTCGAACCATGCCAGAAATGCATCGGGCTCATCGGGAACCTGACTCGCCCGTTTGGCGATCCTCAACCGTTCAGCGCTGAGGTAGGCACGATTCAGGGCCACGTCCTCGTCATCATCGGGGTAATCGGTCGTCGTGGTTACCACAGGCGTCAAGCGGTGATGGTTGAAACGGGCCAATCGCCGGTGCATAGCTACTTGCTCCGGACAATCCCGTGGTTCCGCGATAATCACCGGACATCCGCCATGTTGGCGCACAATACTACCGCGGCTATGCGCTCGACCTGCATATACGGTATGGTGCCCAGTTCCTCGCCAAAGACATCCGGATCGACCTCGGTGTATGAGAAATCTGCTGCAGCTTCTCGGACCATGGGCAGGATAGCCGCCGCCAGTTGATCAACACCGGCGACTATCGGAGCACCGGTGTACAGCACCAGCCGTCCACCGGGAGCCAGACGCTGCATTGCCTCGGTTGCGATGCGTACCGACAAGGCGGTCCCCAGGTCCGCCCCACCATGACGGTACACACGCTCCAAGGGATCGACAAGGTAGGGCGGATTAGCGATGATGGTGTCGGGGTGACCTTCGACGTTTGCGAGAACATCACTGCTGCGCAACTCGACGTTTGGATAACCAGCCAATTGTGCATTGGCTTCGGCGAAGAGCAGCGCTTTGGGGTTGATATCCGTCAAGACGGTTTTCTGTGCAAGGTGAGCCACCTGCAGGCCACCCGCACCCGAACCGCATCGGACATCGACCAGCAGCTTGCATGGTCGAATATGGCGGTTCAGGGCGTTGACGAAACGGCAGGTATCAGGTCCGAAGAAAATCGCATCAGCAGCCGTGGTCGGGAATCCACCATGAGCGTAAAGGTTATCCCCTAGTGTGGAATACCGAACCAAACTGCGATACAGATCGCCCTCACTGCATATCAACCCGGCACTCAAGGCGGACTCTGCAATTGTAGCGGGCAGTGACGTCAATAAAAAAGGACGATTCCATCCGAATATACCCTCCAATGTTGATGTCACACCAGAGGACGGTCGTGTATTCACCAGGCAGTGTGTACTTGGTGTTACAGTGGTGAAGCGGTACTTCTCATCCTGCAAATATTTTCCAAGTTGAACCAGATCCTTCGCCATGAGCAGGTGTGGGTTGCAGACAGGCCTAATGGCAGGAATCGGATGTGATTTCAAATGCATGGCCGTATTGGCGACGAAGTTCGTTTTCCCTTCCATGTCCTTTTGGCTGACAGCGGAATTGAACTTTAGCATCGTTATGGATTCGGGCATAACTTGATTTCCTGAGAGTTTTATATATGGCATGGTCTACGGTTCCAATATCAGCAAGAAAGCATCAAGCGTCCATAGTGCACACTTCTTTCACGTCCTTTCACGTCCATGAAAGAATAGATTTATCATTCATGGCGATGAACCATGATGGACGCCTGATATCGATCTACTGAGCACTACATTCATGTCCTACCTGCTCAAATGAACCTGGGTCCCAAAACCTTTAGGCGTGATGGCATCACGGTAGGCTACGAACCTTTTTCTCGCGCTCCCACTGCCGCGTCTTCGCGGCCGCTATGAAGGCTGCAGTGGCATCTGCATCGATGATCCCGCCGTCGCGTTCCAGTTTCGCATGCGACAGCAGCGATTGGCCGCCTGCATCTACGGCAATCGCCTTCAGATGTCCGAAAGCGTCGCGCACGAAGTCGACGCCGGCACTTTCCGCTGACATCGTCTGGGCGGCGGACACGGAAAGGATGACGGCAACGGCATCGAACAGCACCGATGGGGTGCCGGCGAGTTGTCGGTCGACCTTCAGCATGGAGCCATCGGCAAGCTTCACGCCACCGATCCGTCCAGCGACTATCTTCACTGTAGCGCCGGCGTCGATCGCGCTCTTGGAGATCCGCTTGATGGCATTGCCGTCGGACCCGTCGGCTACGAGTATACCTACGCTACGGCCATTCAGGGTCTCCTTCATTTTACCAATGATTTGCAAAGCCGGCGAGGGTGCCATCTCGACGATGGGCACTGTAATTTCGGGGGCCTTGGGCAGGCTCTTCATGGCTAGTCCCGTTGAGACCCGTTTGGCGAGATCCTCCTCGATATGACGCAAATGTCCGACCATGGTTTCGCGTACATGCGCATGTTCCACTTTCGACAACTCGAAGACCAGCGCCGAAGCGATGTGAGCCTGCTCGAAGAGGGTTTGGCTGCGGTAGAACTGTCTCGCCTGGCTGTAGTGGTCCGCGAAGCTTTCGGGACGTACCCGGCCCTTCTCCCCCTGCTCGGCAACCTTGGCGCTGTGGAAGCCCCGAGCAGGAGACTCATGCGGCGAAGCGCCCGACAGCGAACTCGGTTCATAAGCCACCCGGCCGCTCGGAACCGCCATCTGCATGTGCCCATCGCGCTGGTGGTTGGCGAACGGACACTTCGGCGCATTAATCGGTAGTTGGTGGAAATTTGCCGAACCCAGACGTGATAGCTGGGTATCATGGTAGGAATGCAGACGGCCTTGCAGCAGTGGATCGTTCGAGAAATCGATGCCTGGAACGACATGCGACGGACAGAACGCCACTTGCTCGGTCTCGGCGAAGAAATTTTCCGGCATGCGGTCCAGGACCATTCGGCCGATCACTTTCAGTGGCACCAACTCCTCGGGAATCAGTTTGGTCGGGTCGAGATGGTCAAAGGGGAAGCGGTCCGCATCCTCTTGTGTGAAGATCTGCACTGCGAATTCCCATACGGCCTCGTCCCAGATGGTTGACTGCAGGCCTAGCTTCGGACGCCAGTGGAACTTGACGAAAACCGATTCGCCACCGGCATTGATCAGGCGAAAGCTGTGTACACCGAACCCCTCGATCATACGCAGAGAGCGTGGAATCGTACGGTCAGACATGATCCACATCACCATGTGCATTGACTCAGGAGTCAGCGAAATGAAGTCCCAGAAGGTGTCATGTGCCGTTGCGGCCTGAGGGAAACCACGATCCGGCTCCATTTTCACGGCATGGATCAGATCGGGGAACTTTATCGCGTCTTGAATGAAAAAGACGGGGATGTTGTTGCCAACCAGGTCCCAATTGCCCTCTGACGTATAGAATTTTATGGCGAACCCGCGTACATCGCGCGGGGTGTCAACTGACCCCGAGCCGCCGGCGACGGTCGAGATTCTGACGAATACCGGCGTCCTCGTTCCGACCTCCGTCAAGATCCTGGCGGTCGTATGGTCCTGCAATGACGAGGTTAGCTCGAAATAGCCATGCACGCCAGTGCCGCGGGCATGTACGATGCGCTCCGGAATGCGCTCATGGTCGAAATGGGTTATTTTCTCCCGCAGGATGAAATCCTCGAGGAGTGTCGGCCCGTGGGGATTAGCGCGCAGCGAATTCTGGTTGTCCGAGAGAACCACTCCCTGGTTGGTTGTGAGCGCCTGGTCCTTGGCGCCAGCCGTCTGGTGCAGTTCACCGCCTTCCCCAACTTGCGTCGCAGGTTGACGGTTGCTGTCTGGGATCGTGGATGGGAGTTTATGCTTTGAAGTGGGCATCTGGTTTCCTTGTCGTGATGGCTTTCACGGCTGCCGGTTGCCGTCCTATCAGCCTGAGGTCCGGTCGACCCGGATCCCAGCCGAGCCGTAGCAGCTGCTTAGCAAATGGCAGACCAAACCACTTGGTGATGTGAGTGGCCTTCTAAGCGCCGCTCAGGCAGGCTCGTATCCATAACCGCAATCGGCAGCATTCCTGCCAATGTGCATGTATGTACCGACTTGACTCGGCCGATTTCATGTCGTTCCGAATGTTTAGGGCTACAACCTGATCGGCCAATGCAATTTGCATCGTAACAAGAGCTCTAATGCATGAATTAGCAGGATCCCGGCTCAACCGTCACACCGCAGGCAGAGTTCGAAAAATTAATAGAAAACAACGTGAAATCCAAAGTGTCGTGCTGCGGGACCAGCCGAATGCAGTCTTTGGCATACAGTTCGCTTTGCCAGAACATCATCGATCACAGACAACCAGCCCGATCGTCTATCTCCGACAAACCCAGGAACATCATGAATCCCATCGTCGCCTGCTCCGTCCTGCTCTTCTCGGCCTTCCTTTTAGGTGGCTGCACCGATTCGCGTACGAGCGATTATCCTAACCGCACGCCTGAGACGACAAGAAAGGTTGATGATATCAAGCTCAATGCACGTGATCAGAAGGATGCGATTAATAAGCGATACGATGAGAAATCTAATAATCTCGATTTTAGCGAGCGCCAGATCCGTGAAAAATACAAGGCTGACCGAGAAGCGTATAGCATCAGTGCGGGAAAGTCGAATACCGATCGGGTTGCTAAGCGTAGGAATATAGAGAGTCTGTCCAAATTCGACAAGGATAAAATCGATGCTGATGTTGCCGAGAAGTTAAGAACCAGCCCTGCTGAGGACGAGGCAAAGATTAAGGCCGATGCGGTCAGCCGAAAGGCTGAGATTGATTCCAACACAACTAATAATCTAGCTCCGATATTAAATGAAATGGATGCTGACGATGCCAAAATGAAGCGGCATCAACTGGAACAAGACTTGTCTGAGGCCAAGGCGATCACCGCTCTTGAGAAGGAAAAATCTCAGGCACGAGACGAAATGCGCTTGAAAATGGTAGATGTTGACAAGTGGACTAATGAGGAACTCGGCAAGGTTAACAATGGCGCCGAGAACAACATAACTAAGTAGTTTCCCTTCCTTACGTCGCAGGCGCACCCTTCGCATCATAACCATATCAACCAACGAACCCAAGGATATCATCATGACTACTTCCGTCTACTGCTTGGCTACGAGTGAAGCCCAAGCAAACACCATAGTCGATCGACTGCGATCAGTTGGAATCACAAGTGACGCCATCTCGGTGCTTTTCCCTGACAAGGGTACAACCCGCGACTTTTCTCACGAAAAGCATACCAAGGCCCCGGAAGGAGTCGCCGTAGGTGCAAGCACCGGTGGCGTAATCGGTGCCGGTCTCGGTTGGTTGGTCGGCATAGGCAGTTTGGCAATTCCAGGAGTAGGCCCATTCATCGCCGCCGGCCCGATCTTGGCTGCCTTGAGTGGAGCTGCTGTCGGTGCGACCGTCGGCGGCCTGACTGGCGCACTCATCGGACTCGGCATTCCAGAATACGAGGCCAAACGCTATGAAGGAAAAATTCGTGATGGCCGCGTATTGATCTCGGTGCATGTCACCGATAACGATCAGGAGAAAGAAACTAAGCGCATCTATACCGAAGAGGGCGCTGAAGATATCGCGAGTGCAGGCGAAGAATCCGTTCCTTCTGATTCGCAGACCAAGGCGCGAATGGAAAATTCATGAATCTGTGTCAGCTCTCGTTGGTTGTCGCTGCGTTTGCTGTTCTTGCTGGGTGCGGTGACGAAGTGGCAACAAACCCGAAGTCCGAATCCATGGAGAAGCCAAGGAATTCACCCGTGGCATCGACGAACGAATACGATCCATCGCGGCCAGTCGATAATTCCGGTCAGAACAAGACGGATAAAGACGGGCATTCGGTCACGCCGTTGGATCAGGGAGACAGCAGTGAAGACATCGCCATTACCAAGCAGATTCGCAAGACACTGACCAGTGATGAGTCGATGTCGGTCAATGCACAGAACGTAAAAATAATCACAGCCCAAGGTGTGGTGGTGCTGCGTGGCCCAGTGGCATCGCAAGCTGAGTGTGATCGTGTGCTCAAGGTTGCTAGAGAAACCAATGGGGTTTTGCGGATCGACAATCACATCACCGTTCCGTGAAGTAACGACGCATTGCATGCGTCCGTGTGCCAAGACATCCATAGTATTATAACCATCTTTCACCTGGAGTTCCTATGTCTTATCGTCTCAACCTCACTCTTCCTGCTCTGGTATGTGCATCCATTTGCTCATTATCGGCTATGGACAGGCCTCTCAGCGATCCCGCTTACCCACGCTTGGTTGTCCAAGCGTTGGTGGGAACATCGGGTTTTGAACCAGGTGTCGCTGCAGAATGGCGACTACATGATCACGAGATCATGCTACGGCCCGAAGTTTTCATCAGCGAGGACGGACGTCCAGGAGCAGGTGGATCCATAAACTGGAATCTGAGCCTTCTCAATCTACCGGACAGCCAATACTTGACGGTGGGACCTCGCGTGGTCTATCATAATAGCGATGACTCGGGCTGGGAGGCAGACGCGCTCGTCATTTGGAACCTCGACTTGAATACGTCGCAGCGCGGCCGTCATTTCTTAGAAGTTATTGGAGCCCTTGGCGTGTTGCAGGACAAGGAAAATGATGACGGTGCAAACAAAGCTGTAGTGGGTGCGAGCATTGGCGCTGGATATGGCTACCAGTTCTAGCGGAGCTTCTCCCCCTGCTCAAAGCTGGTTTTTGGCGTCGCCAAGTTAGTTGGCTCTAGCCGCAGGGCTAGAATGCTCGGGGATTTGAATCCTGCATTATGTTCATGCTCTGCCACACAACGCCGAGGAGTGACAACATCATGGCACGATATCGTCGAAAAATTGTGATTTTATGCGTGCACATCGGTAGGATGGCATGGTGTTGTTCGTCTCGTGCAAACGACTCTTCATTCGCTTCAGCCTCATTGCGTAATCGTTTGGTCCAGGGCATTTAACCACAAGGATAATTATATGATAACAACACATAAAACATCCATCTCGAATCTCCAGCATAGTCGTAGGGGAAAAGTGGCTGGATATGCGCTTGGATGGTTGATCGGTATACCGATACCCATACTCCTCATCATCTTTTTCTTTCGTGGATGCTCCTAGAGGCGGCATGATCTGAAGTGTTCATTTCTTTCATCTCACTACCGTCAGTGAACCATTGTCATGTACGATATCGTTGATATTCTTGCGTTTCTGCCGCTGGGTCGTCTGCCAGGGGCATTTCTAAAGGTGCCGGATTCGCGATCGGAGGCCTGGCTCCAGCGGGCGGAGCTATGGCTGGCTCATCGGACATGTTTGCCTTTCCGCAAATCGTTTGGGATAGTCGAAGCAGAACAGAAGGCGCGAGCCGCGACCGCGACCGCCGCCGTGGCGAAGGCGCTTGCCAATGCTGCCTGGGTAGCGTTTATTGCAACGGTACTTGCCGCATCATCGGCCATGTTAGGGGCCTACATTGGCGGGACATGTACCAACCGAGCAGTAGCGGTGGATAGGTCCCTACCATGAGTGATATGGTCAGGAGAATGTGCACTTGCTGCCTTATTCATCATAATCACCAAAATGATGATGATCATCCCAGGTGGCAACACGGCTTGTCCAACCCGTACAATGGTGACGTGAACGCTGAACTTCTCGGGTTGCCGAAGAATTGACCGAGCAGATCGAGCGATAAGGCAACGAGCGCATGACATTCGGCTGTCTGCATCTAAGCGAGGCGGCTTCGGCGGTGCTCTTATGCTTCTGTAACAGTGTCTGCTTAGGGACAGATTCATGATCGCCGAACAGTCCTTGATGCCAGTGGCGAACGCGCCGGCCGAGCTCCCGCCAGCGTCGATGCCGCTGTCCGTGCGCATAGCAACCGTGCTCGCGATCCTTGTCCCGCTGGTTGGGGTGGCCGCGGTGCCGTTTGCGGTGTGGGGCTGGGGCTTCCGCTGGACTGATCTCGGTCTCCTCCTCGGTTTCTACGTGGTCACGACCCTTGGGGTGACGGTCGGTTTTCACCGCCAATTCGTCCACCGCTCCTTTGAAACCTTCATGTGGGTCCGCTTTATCCTCGCCGTCTTCGGATCGATGGCGGTACAAGGGTCGCTGTTCCAGTGGGTCGGCATGCACCGCCGGCACCATCAGTTCAGCGATACGCAGCTGGACCCTCACACTCCGCATCATCATGGGGAGGGTGTGGCAGGACTGCTCGCGGGTTTTTGGCACGCGCACATCGGTTGGTTCTTCAAGCCCGACCCGCCCGACCTTGAGCGCTACGTCAAAGACCTCGCCGCTAGGCCGGCTCTGCGAGTGGCCAGCGCGCTGTTCCCGCTGTGGGTGGCGCTCGGGCTTGTCCTGCCGGCGATCCTGGGTGGAATCATCACGCAGCATTGGTACGGGGCGTGGACTGGCCTGGCGTGGGGCGGCTTGGCCCGCGTGTTCCTGGTCCACCACGTCACGTGGAGCATCAATTCCGCCTGCCACCTATGGGGGCGCCAACCGTTTCAGAGCGACGACATGAGTCGTAACAACGTGACGTTGGGCATCCTCGGCCTGGGAGAAGGCTGGCATAACACCCACCACGCCTTCCCGACCTCCGCCCGTCACGGTTTGCAGTGGTGGCAGCTCGACATCAGCTATTGGGTGATCCGCTCGCTCGCCGCCGTTGGTCTAGCTTGGAATCTCAATCTGCCCAGCGCCCAAGCCCAGGCTGCCAAGCGTGTGTCTTGCGGCTCTAAAAACTCTATCGACATCCTGCCGTAATCGCCAAGCTGGTGCGATCGCGGTCTGAATCCGGGCATATTCCGCACCGACACCACAGTTGGTGTATGCTGTTGGTCGGCAGCTGGATCGGGACCTAAACTTCGGCTGCACGCGCGTGGCT
>Ga0163149_10005989_pt1 | contig 12638 bp, 7 predicted proteins | sample OliLakLV19MP5G1_FD_148604 | JGI IMG/M metagenome (GOLD analysis project Ga0163149, IMG submission 148604) | Freshwater microbial mat bacterial communities from Lake Vanda, McMurdo Dry Valleys, Antarctica - Oligotrophic Lake LV.19.MP5.G1 | ecosystem: Environmental > Aquatic > Freshwater > Lake >...
CACTTTGGCATCTCTTCGCAGGAGTCGGACATCCGCGGTCAATGGAGAAGGAACCATGCCAACGTGTCGGATCGTTACGAAGGTGAGTTTGATCGTGTCAGAACGTGATCTTGGTCGAATGTTTGGTTGCCGTTACGACTGTTGTTCTGGACGAAAGTCGAATGTTTGTTTTCCGTTTGGGTTCGCATGTTGTTTTCCGTTTGGGTTCGCATGTTTTATGTTTCCGATTTCTGTTTTCCATTGCGGTCCTTGACTTTTCGACTTTCGCTCTTGACTTTTTGACTTTCGCTCGGATGTTTGATCGTTTTTGCCGACCTTTGCTCCCAACCTTCGCTCACTCAACCTTTGCTTTCTTACACAGATGTCCAACAGGACTGCATCGATGCCAAGGCAGCTGCAGTCCTCTGCACTGGTGGGCCTTGCAAGTGCAAGCTACGGGACGGCAGTGGTGTGATGGAGGAGTGGCTGCTCAAGCATGTGGTGCCCAACATCCATGCGAGGTGCGGTGATGAGAATCAAGTTGCCAAGGTCTTGGCGCTTCCAGCACTTTGGGGTTGCTTTGAGGAACTGGATGTGGACACTCAGCTCAATGGTGGACCCAAGCTTGCACCCTGCTGCATCCGGGACAGAGCCATGCAGGAGTGCCAAGTCATTCAACAGCTCGAGCCCGACGTCAACCCAGTTCGCAAGGCAAGCACCTCTGTGTTTGTTTGTTGCTTCCAACTGCTGCCACAGTCTCTAACCTCAGTGCTTCCTCTGCTTCTGCTGTTGCCATGCCAAAAGCATGCAAGGAAACTGAAAAAAATGGGTGATGATTTCGCATGTTGCTTCAGGCGCACACTTGTCCGTTTCATGACACATCATTTTTGTTGTTGTGCTGCCTTTTAAGTTCAAGCATTGAAGTGCTGGCCAGACCAACAATGCTAATGCCTAATGCCATTTGTGCACAGTCTTGCCACTGTGCGTGATGCAGTCTGCTGCATGGTGATCCCACCAAATTGGCATTCTGCTGATTGCGTCACCTAGGGACATGTTGACTTTGTCAACTCTAATGGCACTGAGTCAGAGCTCTGAAGGGAAGCAACTCACTGCAAGATTTTTTTACCAGATTCTCTCCAGTGCCACCTGCCTACATCTACTAGTAGAGTGCAACCGAGACAAACTGAACAGCAATTTCATTCAGTGTTGTTTCAATTTTTATGCAATGGCAAGCTACACCACACTGGAACTTGAACTGTCAAAAGTGAGTGGAAACATGAGCAGTGTTGTTTTCTACACTTGTGCACATTCCGAAGCAAAAGTTTTATGCAAAACAGTTCATGCTGTGTGTGTGGCAGTCTCCTGTGTGGAAAGTAGCAAAATGCACTGTGCATCAAATCATCCACATTTCTCCTCAGTCGCATTCAAAATGTTCTGTCAGGCGAAGGACAGACATGTCATTAGCTAGGAGTCACACACCCAGTCACGGCCTCAACAACAGCACCATCTAGATGAATAACAAGGGATCCTCCCACTCTTTCCTTTTACTTAGCACTTGTTGTCACACAATGTTGAGTTTGCTCTAGCTCAGACTAGATAGGAAGGGTCGCCCAACATGTTCAACCAACAAGCAAAGATAGGGAACCAATCAATTCATTTTACTAATGGGAGCCATAACAACTGCAAATGTTCAAGTTGTACATGCAGGAATGCAAAAGCAAACCCACAAAAATTTGGTTGGTGCCAACAACATGTTGTTCCCTTGGGAATAACACATTTTGTGTCTTCTTCTAGGAAAACCACAGAGAGCACTACGAAACAATGTGCACTACAGTGTGTTAGTAACACATCTCCTTTCATGATCTGGAGTGACATGACCTTCTTCTGGGTTCCCCTTATGTTTCCCTCTTGAAAAAACACAACTTTGCTGAACTTATGAATGTTTGACACTGCCATTTGTCTCATGGAAAGTGCAATGCTTCTGTTTATGTTGCATCTCTTTCACTTTCCATCAAATGCAAAACATAGTTTGCATTGAGTAGTGACACTTACATTGTTACAGCACTGTGCAGTGATCTAAAGACAGGCTTACTATTAAAAAAACACCACACTGGAATTAGAACTCTCAACTGTGAAACCTCTATCGGTAATTTACTTCTTTGTTTACAATTGGCCACTTATTTTTTTAAATGTGATAATTTGTGTGATGACTTACTAAGAGAAGCACATGGCTACTAGGTTTTCTACATTCCCACTACAATGCATAGACAATGATGGATGATCCATGAATCTACAACAGCTGGCTGGGAAATTGCATCTCTCAACGAACGAAGTACTCTAATCCAACATCCATCCTGTCGTCAAGAGGCATAATTGCTGCTGATGCCCTTGGAGACACTTGGTGACATAAAACATGCTCACCAAAAGCACACTACTGCCATCTAATACAGACTTAATAGATAGCTATCGATCTAGTTACTTGGTTAGCTATAGCTCTTATGAAAGAGTAGGTCGGCAAATCGAACCACTGGGCACATTCCCAAGCAGTACAACAGACCTACGAAGACAGAAATAAATTTCGACATCGCCTTTAGACTGTTTCCTAGGCGGGCGTAAATGGAAAGTGTCACCCTCATCAATACAAACTGTAGCGGTTTGGGTTGCTAAAAATGCGTTTGTGGTGTGCAAGCAGCTCCTTGAATTGACGACTTTCCAAATAGTGCTTGCAGTCATATCCTTTCAAACTGAACAAGTACTTGAGAGCATCTTTTCGCGTATATGTTTGGTGCGGGCGATTCTCGGGGGGTCCATTCTCGTGGAGAAATGCTCTGACACTCTTCAACTTCAAGTAGTCTTTCATGTTTTGCGATAGAGTTTCGTATTCCTCTTTGGATTCGTCATATTTGGTGCGATAATCAGCCACCGTTGATGGAGCATTGGACCACATAGAACTCCGAACGCCCCACACCGAGCGGGCCATTTTACGGAAAAGCTCAGTCGTTTGGTCGTCCGCCTGCTCTTCTACGACGCTGTGAACGAAGACGTTTCTTTTATCGTCCCATGTTAGTAGGCGAAAGAAAGCATGGAAAGGGTTTCCTTCGCGAAGTTTTTCAAGGAATGTTTCGTCACAGCGAATAAAAATGTCCTTTTCTGTAAACTCCGTCACAAAGCTCTCCCTATACTCGTAAAAGGCAACTTCATGGGGAACGCTCGAGTCCCTCAAAAACGACAGGAAGGTCGAGGCTGTCCCGCATCCAAATCCATACATCTTGATTTGTTCGTAAGCCTCGCAAAGCTCTTGGCACTTCACTTTCAAGCGAACCTTCGAGAAGTAACTAGGTGCACTCATGACTCGCCCCAGAACCGCCGTCGTGGGACCGTACTTGAAGCTGCGATAGCCGGAGTAATCAGAAAACTCGCCCTCCAAAGCCCAATCCCAATCTTTGTCGTTGTCTTCCCCGAGAAAACTCTTGATTTGATCGAGTACTAGTGTCAGTCGCTCAATTCTTCTCGCCCTTTGCTCTTCGGCTTTCGCCCTCCAGAAATCCCCCCACATTTTCCCTTTGGACGCTAACCAAGGATCGTATTCCGCTTTGGCTACGAGATACATGTCGACAAGCTTCTCGCGTCTTGCCTTCTCGCAATTACTCAGAGAGTCGTCGTACGGAGAGAAAAGATCCGCGAGTGCTTGTTTTCGCTCTTCCCGTCGGGCTGCTCCCCAGTAGGTCTTCTGAACTTGCACGATTTTCCAGCCCATGACGACACTGCCAACTCGGTCGCCAGTCTTGTGCTCCACTTGTTCTATAGTCATCATACGCGTGTGATCATATCGAGCCACTCTATCGTGATCCGGAGAATCAAATGCTTGATAGCCGAGGAGCGTGGCAGAAATGCCCTTGAGACAAAGTCTACAGATGCACATTCCGAAGGGACGATTGGAATCTCTGACCATGGAAGATTTTTCCTTGACGAGATCGTAACCCAAGCAGTGTTCCATTCTTTCGCAGCGCGTAGCATTCAAAAGTCGCAGCAACCGAAACGAAGAGGGAACATGAATTGCTTGGCGTTCTACCAAGTTCATGACTTGCTCCATTGTGCGTTTGATTCGTCCTCCGCCAAACACTGCCGCTCGAATGATGACTTCCGGTGTCAAAGCATTACGACACGCCTTGGACATGCAGCTGAGGTGGTAAATTTGCTCGGCGTTGTCCAGAAACAAGAAAATACGTGTCATCACTTCGGCAGGGCAAATTTCGAAATACGCCGTCCCTGAAACGTTTGGTAAAGCGAGAAAAGGATGGCTGTGAGAGAACGTTTGGTTCTTGCAATGTATTTTTCATTGGTGTACTGCACCGACAGCGCTTGCAAAGTCGTCAAAATAACTTGTGTTACCTTACCTTCGTGTTCTTCCTTTTTCTTCTTGGCGGCGAGTTCTCGTTCTTCTTCTTCTCGCTCTTCCGCAAGGAGTATTTCCTCTTCCTCGATTCGATCAATCTCTTCGAAGAAGTCATACTCATAAGCTGGGTCCAATTGCTTACGCTTGCGCGACGTTCCTCGTGTTTTCACCATGGTGCACCGCACGAGTACCGTACCGTATGCGGATTGGTTGTCGTTGTGTTTGCTGAATTGCAGGCGCGACGACGAGACTGACAGCGTCAAAACCAAATCGAATGGCAATGCGGGGATGCTCTAGCTCTTTACTCCAATGCAATTAGTCCTCGCACTCCCACTGAATAAGGTTTAGTAAGTCGGATGAGAGCTGGAGAAATTTGGCAAGTGCGGTGTCATCAAGTAACCGAAATGGTTTAAATTGTGTTTGGTTCGAAGAATTAGGATGAGAAAAATGAAAAGGGTACTATGCGCGTACATTGTTCGCGCGCGAGCCAGATCCGGGAGATACTTTGGGCCTGGCTCTGTATCCATCGATTGAATCAATGCCAACCCCAAAGCAACTCTTCTTGCCTAGTAGCTAGCCTTAGCTTCTGTACTTAACAAGCTACTGGTACGTCGTAGCAGGTGACCCAGCGGAAAGCTGTTCATAGAGAATTCAATCGTCAATACATAGGATCGGTTTCCGGGAGAGGTGCAATATCTATTGCCAAGAAAACAAGCGATGAAAAAATTTTGGTATCGAAAGTACGTTTGGTCAAGATAGCTCATGTTTGAAAACGAAGTCAGATAACTTATACAAGATCACTAATGGATGGGTTCAAACTATCGTTTCTCCTCAATTTACTGCTGTCCGATTCATTTCATGACCAAACTCACTCAGCTTTCGTGGCTTCTTTCTGCCAAACCTCGGCCGATGGAGGAGCGTGTGTCCAATCCTTCTCTTGCATGTTGTAGACAAGCTTGTTGCCACCACTGGCCGAAAAGGATGGGTACACACCATTCGATGATATGGAGTTGGACTGAAAAACAACACCACAGCCATCCTCTGACCACTTGCCATTTTTGGACACGGCAATCTTTCCCAATTCTACATTCACCGCAAAACCAACAACGTCACCTGATTTCCAAGAACAGGGGAACTCACCGGCGGCACCATCATGCCATAGCAACTCACGATGTCCATCCACGGCCCAAGATTTGGCATCATCGCCCACACCGCTGTCTGAGTTGTCATTGATGATGTTCACCGCTTCGCCAGCAAGTGTAAATCCAAACTGAGTACAGGGAGCTAATTCTTGAATTTCAAGCTCGTAATAGGATATACCACTTTTCACGACTGCATCAGGCGCGCTTATGGTGGAAAATCCGCTCTGAAACAAAAATCTACGGTCAGGGAGCATATGCATTACGGAAACAGGTTCTCCGGTGACTCTTTTGAGGACAATGCCTCCTGCAAGGCGTTGCTCCTCTACCGCGATCTTTTCCTTTTCCACGAAAAGATCTTTGACCATCTGCATACCGACATCATCCCATGGGAAGGCTCCAGGGCCAAACTTTTCGATGCGCTCGGTGCCATCTGTGCTAATAATGGTTCCATCCTTTTTGATTAGAACTAGGGTAGGAATGCCCTCTACACCAAACAGCTCCTCGAGATCATTCTTCAAATCACGTTGCGCATAGTCAAGCGAAAGCCATTGCCGACCCGTTTCTGTCACCATACTTGAATAGTACTGGTCAAACTCTTCTTCCGATCCGTCCGAAGATAGAAAGACGATTTCCAGCTTTTTGTCCGCCTCGCGCAGGCTTTCGTAGCATGTGACGAGCTTACCGCTGAAACGTTTACAAGGAGGACACCAATGCGCGGAGAAGTAAAGTCCTAGCACACCGTCTTCTCCAAGGAAATCTGCCAGCTCGTCGGTGGTAGCGGGCTGCTGATCTTTGTTTTTGAGAAACGTTCCTTTGTTCTCAGCACCGTTCAAGAATTGAAAGCCAGGCATCAGCTTCTTGAGCTTGGCCACGCGTTCTTCCTTGGCCTTTTCAACGATCTTGATGGCATTGGCATCCCACGGGAAAGCCGACGCACCAAACTGACGGACCGCGCCCATTCCAAGATCAGTCGAAACAACGACAGGGGCACCCACTTTTTCGCAACTACCATCCTTGTGACAGTTGCCTTTTCCTTGGCGAATGGTCAAAAGAAGTGGACCTTCAATACAACCACCCGCCGCATGCTTCAAGATGTCTTTTTGCTCCTCGGACAAAATTGTTGTAAGCGAATGGAATCGTTTTGCAAGTGGGGCATGATCCGAGTTCTCGTCGTACAAAGAAAAACCCACATACACGGGAAGAGATGTAGTTTCCTTGAGCGTTTTCTGGACCAGAGTATAGACGGAATCTCCTGCATCGCCGTCGCCAAACACAAAGGTCACGTATTCGTTCTCGCTCAAAAGATCAGACAGCTTCTTTTTTGTATCCTCGCAACTACCTGGTACCGTCACATCAAAGCCTCCAATCGAGTCGAGTGCCTGTGCTTGCTTTGCTTTCGCCTCATGTTCCAGCTGCGCAAGACGTTCTTTCGTGAAAGGAAAGGCAGAGCCGCCGTGCTCCATCACCAAGGACCTAAAGTCGACGGAGTCTTCCTCCTCGCTGTACATCAATTCTCCTGTTTGTGGATTGATGGCCACAAGCGTCGGAATACCTTCCACACCAAACTTTTCGGAGAGGTTTTCTTTCAAGTCACGCCTTCCATAGGGAAGAGCTGGAAAGGCCATCTCCTTGTGATAGTCCTCAAATTCTTCCATTGTGCTATCACTAGAAACAAAGACAATCTCCAAACTATCGTCTGCCTCCAAGCCATCCTTGCTCTCTGCGATGCGTTTCTTGTAGTCGGCATAGGCAGCAGACAATTGCGGAGTGAAGAAGCGACAGGGCTGCAAGAAGGTCAAGGATGATGAGGTACGGGATAACCGCGCTTGACGACAATTTCTCCGGAAACTTACGGGACACCAATGCGCACTAAAGTACATGATAATCATTTTCTTGGATCCTACAGACGCCACTGGGATTGCCTCTCCGGTGTTGGAAATCAAATGATCGCCGAGGATTTCCTCGAGCTTGTTGCTGCTAAGATCGTTGTTGGACATGATGTTTTCAAAATGTATCTTTGATGAGATTCGAATCTTTCCTTGGTTTTATGAGAACGAAGACAAGTTTTATGATGGTTTGATCTTGTGCGGATTTGTGGGTCGTTTGAGGTTGTCGTGTACCTCAACCAGTACTGGCACGAGCCAAGTTGCACGTACGGATAGGTCCATGTTTTCCACGTTTCAACGGATGACGTCAACCAGAGCCAATCATAGAATAAGTCGCGCATTAGTCCCAAACCTAACGGGAATGGAAGGGAGGCGCCGACGAAGTTCATCATCATTCATCGTAGATTCGCTCTGCGTTTGCCGTTATGCACGGTGAAGCTCAAAAATTGTTCTTCTTCCTTGTTGACTGACGACGCACAATAGCTTTGCTGCCTCCTTTAACATTCCGACAAAAAGTAACATTCGCCACAATAGTAATTACTAGTTAGCTTCCAGTAGAAGAGAGTAGTTTGGATTGATTTGAAGCACTGGTTTAAAAGTTGTGTTCAAAAATTTCGTTTCTCCTATCTTCCGTTTCATCGTTCCCTGTCAAAGTTTTACAAAATGTTTTTCTGGACGAGTGCCCTTTTACTGAAACAAGAACGGCTCAAACAAGCCGAGACCAAGCTCTTACAACTGGCACGAGAATTTGGAGATCGAAATGCCTACGAGTACAAGATTTCGACCTTGGATACGCTCATTCCTCGAGCTGTCATTCCATTTCGAAATAAAGACGCCAACAACAATGAATATTTGACCATTCATGCTGTCAAAGTGGAATCCATCAATGGTTCTAGCGACGACAAATTGACGACCAGAACACCGTTGGTGATGATGCATGGTTATATGAACGCGGCAGCCTATTTTTATCGCAATTTGGTGGGTTTGACACACTACTTTGAAACGGTCTATTCTTTGGATATGTTGGGATGGGGTTTGAGTTCTCGGCCGGACTTTGACCTGCAGCTTACGGCAGGCGGAAACGATGAGGCTAGTAGAGAAAAGGACGAGATCAAGGTCGCCGAATCATTTTTTGTCGAGTCTCTGGAGGCTTGGAGGAGTAAAAACAAGATTGATAAAATGATATTGGCGGGCCATTCAATGGGAGGATATATGAGTGTCGCGTATTGTGAGAAATACCCCCAACACGTGGAACGGTTAATCCTATTGAGTCCTGTGGGTGTCCCGGAAGAATCCCCCGATGTCTTGCAACGGCGAGAAGCCATGCGCAAGTCGTCATGGAAAGTATGGGCCATGACGGGAGTCGCGCAAAATATCTTTCAGTATCATTCGGCGGGACAAGTCTTTCGGAGTATGCCCATTTCTTGGGGCGAAAATATGTGTTTGAATTATGTCCAAAAACGGTTGCCGGCCATTAGTGATCCCGACGAACAAACTGCGGTAGCAGAATACTTGATTGCCAACAATACACTTCCTGGAAGCGGCGAGCATTGCATCAATAAAGTCTTGACTCCGTTTGCCATGGCCAAGTCCCCTCTTGAATTTCGAATTCCACATTTGCGAGTTCCTAGTATTACCTTTCTCTATGGCCAACATGATTGGATGGATCCTCGCGGTGGAGTCACGGTCCAGTCCAAGTGTCAGTCAGAACAACAGCCAGTAAACGAACAAGCCATACTACCGAAGGATGTGTCCGTCTATCAAATCAGCAAGGCGGGGCATTTACTCATGCTCGAAAATTGGAGGGAGTTCAATACGGCAGTTATCTTGGGTGGAGGAGGTTCCCTTGAATGCCTCCCGGGCAGAACAGTGGTCCCAGAACAACTCAATCCCTTGGATTTTGTTTCGGACCAGTCATCTTCGGCGCAGCCACAGCGATCTGAGTCACAAGAGGAACAACGAACTTCGATCTCTCAGCCTTCTTTGAAACCTCAGTTATCAAGGACTGCATCTTTGTCAGACGCCAGTACTGCTAGTAATACCGAGCCGCAAATGGCCAATTAGCCTGCCTTTTCAATTTATAAAATGAGTTATTCATCCTATTGTCATCGAACCTATTGTAACCAATTTAATTCTGACCTTACCATTTCAATCACAACCTGCGGGAATGCCAAAAAGCCAAACGCAAATCTTACGGTGGCCAAAGTCGACCGATCAGCCATGCAGGCTGCTATCCTGCGCCAACACCTGCTTCCCTGTCCCAGCACCAACATGGCTCTGCTGCTCCCCAAAACCAATGAGTGGGCCGGCATGAAGGTACCGGTCTTGCTGGATTTTATGGACAGCTGGACATAGTTAGTAAAGTAATCCTTTCCCGTGCAGTATGCCTTTTACTCTAGCTAGTAGGCCTAACTAGCTAGCCATTTAAACAGACTACTGCAGTGTACAGTTGAGTACAGCACACTGCAGTTGAGTACAGCACACTGCATGCTTTGGAAGAAGTGTGGCAAAACATTCGGGATTCAACTCGTCTCAATCGGCAGACATTCGACCTACTACCATTACCGGGTGTCAGAACTATGCCATGGTGGTCTAGCTAGTTCAGCGCGCACTGCTACCGGATGTACTGAACAGTACGTAGGTCAAAAGGCGTACCGGGTGTATGGCAGACGATGACAGTGGCGGCGACAAGATTTCACTTTACTGCATTTACTACGGTACAGCTAGTACTAGTACGTACTGTTTGTGTGGAGTAAAGCTATTTAGGCTGGCTTTAGGGGCATCAACGTCCTTCGAAACAGGGTTAACTGTTGGCAAACAACCACCGAGACAAGCCATTACCAGGTACCATACAACAGTGTCGCCACATTGTATAGAACTACTAGTCTACTAGAAAGTACAGCGAACGCTCGTGTTGCGAGCTTAGCTGAGTGGAGCTATCGAGAGCCAATTGGAAATTCCAGCTATTGTAGTAGAAGGAAAAGCTGAAGGTTTCGGAGGTTCCGATTGTCCATCTTGTCGTGCACGTGCCCAGCTCTTGCGAGGCACCCCTCGTTCCTCTTGTTGCCATTGTCAAGACATCTTGGTTTGCACGGTTGCCATAGCAACTGGTGCCATTAAGCTTGGATCCGTATCAGTAGTACCAATCAATAACGCAGTAGTAAAGCTCTTACAACAAGAATGGGAAATCAACCATCCGGACATCCAGGAGGCCAACCGAGCGGCGCCCCAGGTGGCACTGGCCATCACCACGACCCTCGCGGTCAAGGAGGCCGAGGTCCTACCGGAGGCGCCGGCGCCGCCTATGGGTATCCTGGACAAGGAGGCTTTGCTGGAGGACAAGGCGGCGGTGTCAGCCATTCCTATCATGGGTCCGTAGAGCATCCAGGACAACCGCAACTACAGCAGCAAGCACAATCATCGTCCTCGTCACAGCAACAACAACAGCAAGGGTCTTCTGGAGGAGGAGTGCCACGATCTTCCAGTGACGCTTCTATGACTATGTTGGACGCAGAAGGTCCCTCTCAACAACAACAACCTCCTGATGCGGCAACGGTCGAGCAGTTCTTAAATGATGACACCGTTCCCACAGTCTTTCGATGGGAGCATGGAGGACGACAAGTCTATATCACGGGGACCTTTAATGGTTGGAGTCGCCAAATCCCCATGCATCGATCAGGTAACGACTTCACCTACATTCACAATCTAAAGCGTGGAAAGCACGCCTTCAAGTTTATTGTCGACGATGAGTGGCGGTTCGCTCCCGATCAACCCACCGTCGCCGACATTGAAGGACGGATCAACAACTTTATTGATGTCACCGATTTCAAGGCCTATACGGGGGATCGAGAGTTTGAAAAAGAAAAAGCCGCAGCGGAATACGGGACGTCTCATATTGACACAGATCCCCTGCCCGATCAGGGTGGCACCGCCGCCGATGGCAAGGAAACCACCAAAAAGACAGCCGAGGATTCCGATGCCGCAGGCAGTGGGAGCAACAAACCCGATCGTGATGGCGAAGTCTTTTCCAATACCATGCCGGACATGGATGATTACACGAAAGAACCACCGCCGCTACCTCCTCATTTGCGGCATATCATTCTCAACAAACCACCGCAGTTACAAGACACCGCCGCGTTGCCCGTGCCGCAGCATGTTGCACTCAATCATTTGTATTGTACTGCCATCAAAGACAACATGATGGTTCTGGGTATTACACAGCGATACAAGACCAAATTTGTCACCACTGTCTACTACTCGCCGTGTGCTAACAAATAAAAAGGAAAAAGGAGCTCAGCAGAAAAAGATACCACCGAAGTTCGCTCGTTGCATAGGAGGGATGATGATGGACAATGGAAAATTAATGGGTGAATGGATGATCATAAGAGACCGCGCTTTGCTTACGCTGGATATGTTTTCTCTCTAAGCCACGCTTGTTCAATCGCGGTCAGCACACACAATGGTTTATTTGTCATACATAGTACATGTAGTTGATGAACTTTTGAATAATTGTTGCATTTGCTTAATCGAAAGCCTCGTAAGGCTCCTTAAACGTACAGTAGAAGGAGCAGTAGTGGGTTGTAACTTGCATGTATTAGTAGAGGTATTTATGTTTTCTCTTCAAATGCACTTCTACCTTGTGGCTGCTGCCCAACGAGCGAAGCATGAAAACGCACCAAGATCTTAAAGGGGCAGCGTACCACCCCTAACTTCGAAAACGTGCGCAGTTGTTTCTCTTCAGCCTACATGAAAAGATAACCCCTACTTTATTCGAGAGCACAACTAGTTGTAAAATTTTGTTGAGAATTTGAAAGTTATGTAAAATAATATCGTCAAAACGCCGGGGCTTGAAGGGTCCGACGTCTCGATTTGAATAAGCAATAATAACCGTACTGTTTCTAAGTTTTCTCCATCTGTCACCAATATGTCCCGTCGCCAAACTCCAATGATTGAAATCAGAATCTATTCGAACACCTGAGAACCAATAAAATGTCTTGATTTCAACCAAACACCGTTTAGACGGTCTTGTCCTTTTCCTCCGCCGCGGGCTTGTCTTCCGCCTTTTCCTTTTCTTCACTCGCAAAGCTGGGGGTATTAATAAATCCACTCAAACCCTCGTTGCTATCCCTACCGGAGCCTAAGCTTGAATAAAGAAACAAAATAAGATTAGTAACCAAGGACCCATGCAACGACAAAACACAGAGAGCAACTCTGGATGTCGACATTTGGCTAAAA
>Ga0163149_10005990_pt1 | contig 12637 bp, 4 predicted proteins | sample OliLakLV19MP5G1_FD_148604 | JGI IMG/M metagenome (GOLD analysis project Ga0163149, IMG submission 148604) | Freshwater microbial mat bacterial communities from Lake Vanda, McMurdo Dry Valleys, Antarctica - Oligotrophic Lake LV.19.MP5.G1 | ecosystem: Environmental > Aquatic > Freshwater > Lake >...
CGTTCATTTATCAAAGTCAAGATCATCTTCTTGATAGCAATCAACTCTACTAGCCACACGATTGCAACATAATGAAGACATTCAATAGATTTCTCGTAGCCCTATGGTCATCTTGCCTATGGATGCTATTGACGAGCCGCGGGCTGGCAGGAGCCCAGAGCAGCAGCGGCAGCAGCAGCAGCATCGGTGGCCTTTCCCTTCCATCTTCTCTTTCCGACCTCCCAAGTCTTCTGTCCAAAGAATATCGACAACAAATGGTGGAGAAGGAGCTTCGCAAGATGATTATCAACTGGGCTGCGGAGGCCAACAAAACCGCCGCACAAAAGGCAGCGAATCCCGTGTATGATGATGATTCGTATATCATCAAGCCAGGTGCTCAACTAGTCAATGGGCGTCGTATGACCTCCTCTTCTTACACGACAGACTATGACGAAACGACGGAATTCAGTGAACAAGGCGATTGGGACCTGCCGAATGAAATTCTAAGTTCTATCAATATCACGATTCCCAATATCACCTTGCAGCAGGATCTATTGGGGTTCACCTTGACCATACAGGTCAACGGAAGCTGTTCGAACATTGCCTTTGGAGACATTATACTCGACTGGGACAAGGGTGAAGGCAACAAGAGTCTTGCTTACAAAGCTCAAGTCCTAAAAGGAAGGGTCAAGTGTCTTTTGATGGTTGACTGGAATACAGGTGTCTTGGATGTTCAAGACACCATCAAAATGAAAGTGGTTGTCAATGACGTTAATGTGGGAGTGGCTTTGGATCTTCTTGGAGCACCTCCTACCACCTCCCAATATCTAGGTTGCAGGTTCGCCTTTCAACTTGGTGATATTGCAACTACTGGGGGCTTCTCGTCCAACATCATCAACGAGCTCAACTACTTGGTGATAGGAGCTTTACGAGATGATGCAGACGGTGTTTCCTCTCTTGTTTGCGATTTAGTCAGAGACCAAACTGACGCGTTGGATGACTTATTCAAGACCCTCAACGACGCGCTGGAGCCATACGTCAACAAGACGGCCAACGACGTGGATCCTTTGGATTTCGAGAATAACTTGGACCCGCCTGAGACTCTCGTCGACTTTACAGACGACGAGGGATTTGGTAATGTTGTTAACGTTCTCTTGAACAACATTGCCGGGGTCATCAATGCTGATCAGATCAACACGCTTGTGGAAGAGAATCTCTTGGACGATAATAAAACATTGGCCATTACGCTCGAAGAAGAATACGGCCCAGACGCAACAGCAGAAGGCCGGTCCCTGCAGGGAGAAGAAAGCAATCGTACATGCAGCCCTCTGGGGGACCGCAGAAGATTGGCCCGTGCTGCTAAGGATTTCTTCGGCCGCAGATTGCAGGATATAGAAGGGCTTGATAACATTACCATAGATGGGTTGATCGATACCGAAAACTTTTTGGAAATCAATGAGCTCACCCCCGTCGAGATAAGAGTGTACGGTCTGAATAACTTCTCCGACGCTTCACCGCTCTCTGCCATTGGAAAGCAGACGCTTTCGACTGAGCTCTCGTTGTACAAGCTTTATCTAGAAGCTGATGTATACGTCGATGCCCTCGTCAACAACATTACTGTACAATATCTCGTTACCATTGGGGTTGAGATCGAGGACATCTTTATCAACGCAACTTACGTGATCGGTCTCAGTGAAGCGGAAGTCAATGAATGGACTGTTGGAACCTTTCTTGACAGTGATAACTTGACACCGTGCATCGCTTCCGCTATAGTCGTTGGAGGGGTATCGCAGCTCGACGTAACTGTTGGCTTCATTGGCACACCATCTATCCAAGGGCTGATTTCGCCTGGACTCAACGAGCTTGCGAATACTGGCGTAGAATCGATCGTATGCGCTTATCAAGATTTGATATTGGACTCAATTCCTGGTCTTGTGCAAAACAATGGCACCAAATTGATCAACGATTACATTGAGTGTTTAATCGAAGTTGAAGGACCGAAGCAGGAGTGTAACAATACATCCCTTATTGATGCTCTTCTGGGTGAGAGCACACTAGCACCTACAAGTGACATTGAGTTCGACTTTCCCCGTTGGCTCGGTGAAGGGTTATACAGGCAAGAAGAGGACGGTAAAAAAGTCCGTGGTTACATTGATTTCCGTGATCTTCTTCTCCCTCCAGACGAAGCGAAGGCGATGGGAGGTTCGGGGCGCCAGCAGTACGGAGACGTCATTGCCCTCGCCTTTTCAGGTTTACAGGAACAGTTGACCACGATTGATGTAGAAACAGGGCTACCTGGTATCAACAGCTTCTTGCCTGAAGAGGAACTTGCTTTCGACTACGAGATTGAGCAAGTTATTGACACAACCAATACCTCTTACGTTTACCTGTTGTTGCAAAGTATCACGTTAGCGGCTTACAATGCGCGAGTGCAGAACTTGAACACTATTGTCAACCCCTTGACGTTCTTTCAGCCGACGAGGAACGCTCACGTGGTGACAAGTTTGTTTAACTTCGGCCCTCTTCCTGATGCGTTGCCGAGCCGTTCTCTTAATGGAACTGTCACCACATTCTTTGAGTTGAACGGGACCGATTCCCCTTTTGCAATGATTAACGAATTGGATGCTGCAGTACGCATCGGCGAGCTCGATTTTTTCGCAGACTTTCAAATAATGATTTCGGAGATTGATTTCATCAGCTTTCCGCTCAGGGACAGTGTGAATATAGACTGTTGGTTTGCCTTGATGCCCAGCACAGGTCCCACTGCCGAAATGAATTCGTTCGAGATCAAGAAGCTTCTGGTTGACATTGTATCTCTATCGATCAACTTTAAATGCCTCAACTGCACGAGCACGCTGCTGCCGGGTGCCATTGAGGCCATAGAGGACACAGGCGGCTTCGTTGTGTTAGGAGATCGCATGGGCCCTCTGATTGAAGAACTTGCCACCATTAAAACACTTTCGCCGTTTGTGACAGACACGCTCGGGGTTGGAGACGAGAGCGCCCGAAAATGCCCACATCAAGCACTCTACAATACAACAAGCAACGAAACGGATTCTACCGTGATTTCCCTCCCAGCCTTGTCGAATTCCTCTGTAGATACAGTAGTCTATTCTGGAATTCTTGCTTTTGAAGTATTTGGTGTCGTCATTGCCGAAGCTCATATAACGAATAATGTGAGTTTGTCTGATCCCCTCTCAGGTCAAGAATCATTTAACATGACCGGAAATGATACGAACCTCCTCGACTGGTTCAGATTGAATGATACATTCATTGGTCCGTTTGCCGACAGCGTCCTTGACGGTCTTAGAGAATCCTTGGGCGGGGTCACGGAAGAAGGAGAATTGGGTGTCAACGGGCTGGTGGAGGACGGAATTTTAAACGCGACCCTAGACATGATGGTTGAGCTCGCTGATGGTTACAATCTTACTATTGATACGCTGCAGGTGATGGGGTTAGATACATTCACGCTTTTTGATGTTCTCCAACCCATTGCTCCGCAAACCCTCGAAAACAACATCGCGATCGCCAACCTGACGATTGTTATTGACTTCAGCATTAACGTCACAACCACATCTGATCCCCCTCTATCCTACAGAATGTCTTTTGACGTTGAAGACGTCAACGTCACTGTCTACCTCTTCACGGCGATCGATATGGACAAAGTGGAAAACTTGACGATTGGGTCGCTACTTTTTGTCGAAAACTTTATACCGTGCCTATTTTCGGCGGCGTACGATATTCATGTTCCGGCTATGCGTGCCACTATCGGCAATCTATCTGAACCTACTTTTGAAGGACTGTTGCCTGAAACTGACGCGGCTGCTACGGCTTCGCTTGCTGCCATTTTCAGCCAGTACAGATCTGTGTTTATCAATGCAACGAATTCAATTTTCGACAGCACCGTCCGCGTGCTTGCCAATGAATTCATCACTGAATACATCGAGAGCTCCCCGGCTTGCCCCGAGTCCGGTGATTCTTTCAACGCAAGCGCATCTGTTCTAACTGGAACAGATGCAGGGTTGATCGATTTAAGAGATCTTCTTCTCCCACCTGATGAAGCAATACTTTTTGGTGGATCTGGTCTACAGCCATATGGAGACTTGGTGGCAACGGGCTACGGCTTTCTTTTGGATCTGCTTGAGACGAGTGAGGAAGGAGAGTTGCTGGAAATCAATTCTAACGTCGAATCCTTCACAGAGAACCAGTCGGGAGTTGTAGGTATGATGCGCTTGGAGGACGAGCTTTTCAGCTCCCTCGGTAACCAGTCATTTGATTTCCTTGCCAACTTGACACAGATGTTTGAATTAAGGGCATTCGACGCTCGCATCAGGAATCTAAACACAATCGTGAGCCCTGCAGCCGTCGCTTACCCCACCGCAGATCCTTTCGCTGTCGAAACCGTAATCAACCTCGGACCGATCGTGGGTAAGGCGCTCAATGCAACGATTGGCTTCCTCCTCTCGCTAGAAGGCGATTTGACATCTTTGGACATGTACAACATGTTTGACTTCAGTGGAAAGCTGTCGGAAGTTGATGTTGTGGCTCTTACAAGTATATTTGTTCAACAAGAAAACCTCTTCCGCTTCCCCTTGCGAGACATCTTTGAAGTGGATTGTTGGCTGTCGTTGCTCCAGACACCAGATGAAGCCACCAACACCAGTGCTTTCAAAATCGAGTCGCTGCTTACGAAGCTGGCATCACTGTCGACAGAACTCGACTGTTACAACTGCACAAGCCGTGTTCTCTCAGCTGCGGTCGAAATTGCCGACGGGGCCGGAGCTTCGTTGACTTTCGGAGACAGACTTGGTTTTTTGATCGAAGATATAGCGACTGGCGATTCTGTAGAATCCTTTATTGTACAATCGGTTGCGTTTGGAGATAAAGCTGGAAGGTCATGCCCGCACCACCCATTGTTCAACACCACTTCCATCGAAAAGGCTGACGCCAATTTGACTTTGCCAATATTGTCCAGCCTGTCTGTTGATACCACCTTATTTGCCGCCGCGGTTTTCGTTGAAATTGCTATCATTGTCGGCGCAGACAATCACCTTTTAAATCCGGGAGTGGAGACATATGCTCTAGAAGCGCAGGATGCCTTCATTGTCCCCAATAACACTAAAATGGTCAACTGGACCAACCTGGACAACGCCAGCATCCCTTTCTTAGCAGAGGCACTTGATTTTGTCAGAAGCGCGCTCGGTGACATGCAAGAACTTGACGATGGATCTGAAGAACTCGGCGTGAACGGATATACGAAAGGCTTGATGGATGAGAATGGAATATTTGAAATGCCCTTGAACCTCTCTTTATTTAACGATTCTGGGGTGTTGGTACAAATTAATGCAGTGCGAGCGCGGGGTTTGGATTCATTTACCATGTTTGATATTTTGGAACCTATCGCGGCGCAGACTATGCAAAACAACATTAGCCTGGACAATTTGACGCTGCATTTAGATATCAGTGTCGACTTCTTGGAAAACGGAGAAGCACCCAATCACTTCAACATGACCTTCAACATGGAGTACATCAATGCCACAGTGCCGATCTTCGCGGCGGTGGACGAATATCTGCTGGGAAATCTAACGGTTGGGCAGCTTCTGCACATGTCGAACCTCCTGCCCTGCATATTGGGCACCACCTATGGTGTCGAGATACAGGAAATGATTGTCACGGCACAGTACATCTCCGAACCCGTATTTGAAGGTCTCCTAACGGACACAAGCGAATCTCTGGCCAAAACGACTTCTGCTCTGTATGCTGAGTTCGCCGATCTGGTCAAAGAATCTCTGCCTCTTGTCTTCCAGGACACAATACGGGTAATTATCAATGCCTTCCTTGCGTCGTATGAAGAAGGCGATTGCATTAAATATCCAACAAATACAACGCTTCCGTACATCGATTTTCGCGAGATGTTCCGCCCTTCAAATGTCAGTGGCTACAGCCCTTACGGTGATATCATTCCCATTATAAGGGAGATAACTCAGGAAAGTCTTTACTCTGAGAACCCTGAGACTGGCATGCCAAAGATCAACGACGTCTTGATCGCTCCCTTCACTAAAGACCAGTCGGGCGTGGAGGGTACTCTAGATCTTCCTGGAAAGCTCTTCGGGTTCGAGATTGCAGAACTCGCTGCTGCCGGAGTAGGACTAGTTGATGTTGAGTTTTACGATGGTCGCATTGAAAACCTTGACACTGTTGGCGAGCCCTTGGAAGTTCTCGAACCAAACTACACGAGGGCAGAGCTTCTGGACAACCGCGCGACTTTTGGTACGCAGTTCAGGCCACTGCGATTTGCTGTGCGATCCTCGTTGAGTATGTTTGGGCCCTATGCCAATAGTCGTGATGAAATGGACATCTTTGGTGAACTCCGCTCGGCTCCAATTTTTGCCGTATCTTTAGCGAGAATTGGCGCACAAGAATTTTTGAATTTCCCGCTTGGGTACGCAGGAGATGTCGATTGTTGGCTTGGCACTTTAGCTGAGCCTGCTCTCGATCAGATAGAGGCTGGCAACAAGACAGTCAACCCCGTGCTTTCTCTTGATTATCTTGAGGTTGCTTATGAATCAATGCGCATCAGTGCTTCGTGTGTCAACTGCACTACTGGTGGCCTCTTGGCCGTGCCTGACTTGCTGGAGATTTTGGAGATAACCACGGCAAAAAATGTTCTGGGCTACAGAAACACAGAGCTTTTGGTTGAGTTGGTCAACTCAGATTTTGGGCAGAGGTGGATATTAAGGATATTCCAGAACTCACTGGAACAGTGCGAGTATACATCGAATGTGACATCCGTCCATACTGAGTATGAAGACCCTGACTTGCCCGTATTATCAGATTATCATATGGAAACAGGAGTCTTCACCGTCACTGTTATGATACAGCTTGGTCTTGTAATTATGGCTGAGACTATCAAGGACGCTGAAGATGTCGAACCGCTAATGGAAGATCCGGAGCCAGTCATACCACCTGGAACACGTCTAGTGGATTTCACGGCTTTGGACGAATATCCAAATGGTGCTTTGTTGGAAGGGTTGATCTCCACAATAAACAGCCAGTTTGGAACGCCCTCCGTTGACGAGGAAACAGGCGAAACTACACTTGGAGTTAATGATATCCTTGGTAACCCTATCCAGCCGTTCGATGAGTTCGAATGGACTGAAGAAGTTAGCTTTGGTTTCAGTGGAGTACTGCTGAACATGAAGAAACTGACAATTTCAGGGCTAGACACATTCACTCGATTCAGCATTGCAAATATTACTGGGCCGACCACGCTTCAATCTCAATTCGGTTGGGAACGCTTGCAGTTGGACTTTGAGCTAGAGGTTGAATTCGAGGAAGGAGACTTCCCAAACAGGGAGGCCGAGGATCTGCGAAGAAAGCTGCAAAAGGGAAAGGAGAGAAATAACATCGATGGAGACGGAAGATATCCCTTCTTCCTTACCATCGAGATGGTTGATGTTTTATTTGATGGCACTACTTTCGTTGCGCTCGACTATGAACTTTTGAAATATGTGGAGCTAGGGTCATTTCTTCGGATGGGCTCTATTTTGACATGCCTTCAAGCAGCGGTTCTTCACCTGGAGTTTACCGATGTCCTTTTCACAGTTGGAAGGATCACGAAGATGCAGGTTACAGGTTTTGAGTCAGATGATACTATAGCCGCAGCAGAGAATCTAGAAGAAGTTCTCGTCGAGAAGTATGGCGAATCGATCGCTGGCATGGCGCCGACTGTTATGAAAGCTGCCTTGCGCCCTTACATGAATCAATTTATCGACGACGCCCTAAAAGCAGCCGACGCCAAGTGTGATGAATTTCAATTTGAACCCTCCACCGAGGGATTTGTTGATTTCCGTGATCTCTTCCTGACACCAGAAGAGTCGATCGAACATGGAGGAACAGGCCTAGCCCAGTATGGAGACCTGGTCAGCACGGTGTATTTATATTCCAACGTTTTTATCACGTTCTTCCTTCTTCCCGAAATCGATTCGTTTGAGCTCCCAGGTGCTATTTTCGATGGTGGAATCAAGTTTGATGTAAGGAGTTTTCAGTCAGTTGCGTACTTAAAGATCTCGGACTTGTCAATCCAAAACATCAACAGTGTGAGGTCGCTCGAATACACAAAACCGATTGAAGGAGAGGCATTCATGTTGAACAACTCTGCGAACTTTGGAGTCGGAAGGAAGACCCTCGAGATTAAGCTCCGTGTTATGTTTGTGTTCAAGGGGCTCGGAGCGGAAGTCCGTAAGTATCCCTTTTCATGGCGTGGTTCTTTCTCCCCCTCTCTGCATTTGCTTGACAACGTCTCAATCATATTGACTTTTCTTCGTTCTCGCTTTTGCTATGGCCGTGTAGAGGATTTTGATATTTCAAACGATTTCGAGATTACTTTCGACATCAAGAACCTGAACGTAGTCGCTGCGATCCTTGCCAAAATGCGGGAAGAGGATTTTGTCCGATTTCCGATGCGCGACATTACAAAGCTGAATTGCTGGTTGGCGACCATCCCACCACCAGAGCTCGACAAGGAAGGATACCGTGTTCCGGGGCAAGAGCCGACGTTGTCTGTTGAGGAACTTTTCATTTCTATGAAAGAAATGAATATGCGGATAAACTGCTTCAACTGTTCGAGTCCCGGCTTAAAGGAGTGGAACGATGTTCTGTCGCAGCCTGGCGTATCCGATGAGTTGACTGCGTCAGCAAATGCAACAGCGCAAGTACTGGCAGACAGGTTTGGAGACGAATTCCTTCAGGATTTTCTTGACCGGTTGCTGGTGGAAGCGCCAAAGCAATGTCCACACAAAGACAACTACGACCCCGATAGTCCTCCATTCCAATCCACCACGCAAAAAAAAAGAGTTACAACTGACAATGAATGGATCATCTATCTCAGCGTGGTCCTTATCCCTGTGATTGTGGCCCTCGTTACTGTTCTAGCTGTAAGGATGATAGTGATCAAGCGACACAAGAAGTGGCTTACAACAATACCAAGCGAACAAGTTTTCTTGCTTCAACAAAAGCAGGAAAAGGAAGATCACATGGAATCCGAGCTTAACGAACTGACTCAGTCTATGTATCACAGCCCAGAGGTTTCCACAATAGCGCGATACACCATTCCCGTGATACTCGTGGTGAACATCGGATTCTTTCTGAGTGGGCATTTGAATGTTGGAGGCAGAGCACTGATTGATTTTACTTTCGCTGGTGTTACGTATAGAGTCGACAACTTCTTTGAATTTTCGATTGCCCAAGGTACCCTTGACATGTGGCACGCTGGTGGTGAAGAGCTTGCAGCTTTGATTTTACTCTTCTCGGGTGTTTGGCCTTACACCAAGCAACTGATCACACTTGCATTGTGGTTCTTGCCGCCATCGGTTGTTTCGATTTCACGCCGGGGACAATTTTTGCTGTGGCTAGACATTTTGGCGAAATGGTCTATGATCGATATCTTCACACTTCTGGTAACTTGTGTCGGGTTCAGGTAGGTTTGGTACTATGTTTCTACGAAGTCTTTTTTTTGCTGGGCCTTGCTAATTTTGCTGTTATTCGATGTTGCAGGATTTCCATCGACAGCCCAGACTATAGCTACCTGGCTAATGATTTTTACAAAGTGGAAGTTATCGTTGTTCCAATGTGGGGGCTTTATGCCAACTTTTTTGCTCAGGTTATGTCTCAGATTAGCTCTCACTTTATTGTGATGTATCATCGGAGAATTATTCGCCATGGAAAGGCCAAATACATGGAAAGACATCACCCGCAAAGAAAGTCAAATTTGGTTGTGGAACCTGTGGAAACAAGCGAGCTTCTGCCGTCGTCGCTTTCCGATGACGAAAGAAAGGATCAACTATCGAAGTACAACTTTACGCGCCCCCACAAAGAGGAAGGCGCCAAGCTTGTAGCTCGCAGGCCTGTGAATTTTCTCCTTCCCTTTGGATCTGTCCTTCTCGCAATACTTTTATTTTTCTGCTGCTTATTGCCTTCCATGAAGCTTGAGACATACGGCGTTGTGGGCTTTCTCCTCAGGTTGGGCGAAGAATTCCAAGTACAAGCTGTGAAGTATCAGAGCATCTTTTCCATCTCAAAAATTCTGATTGACCAAGCGATATACCTCAATGAGTGGGAACACTACGTGGGAATGGCAATCTTTGCCATTATGAACATTCTGACGCTATTGGTGGTTCCTATCCTGACATTATTGGCCATGATGTACATATGGTTCGTCCCAATGACCAGGAAGCGCCGTGAAATAGCCGCAGTCACGCTCGAATATCTTCAGGCCTGGCAGTATGTAGAGGTGTACATGTTGGCAGTTGTCATTGACAGCTGGTAAGTTCGAGGATCGCGTTTTGCAACTAGTTTTGACGTGGCCTTTCTTGGTGGTTTTTCTAATGCAGATGTTTCTTGCCTTTATTTTCTACAGGCAACTGGGTTCGCTTTCCAAGCTTTTCCTTAACCGATATTGTGAAGATGGCATTGATCCTCTGCTACGATCGCTAGCTTCGTACGGCATTATTGGATCTAGAGAGGCTCAGTGCTTCGAGATTGCTGCCAATGTTACGACGGGATCTTACCTCTTGATTCCATTTGTGACTGGCTTGGCACTCTGTGGCACATATGTTGTCAAAGCTTACATCCAGTATTTGCGAGAGAGACTAGACGAAGAGGACGACTTATCGGAAGAAGAGAAATTGCGAGCCTTCGACAGAACAACTTGGGATAACCGCGAGAACGCCGTCGAAAATATGCGCCCGCCTCCTGTGCTTTTTACCGACACTTTCCGGTGGACTTTGCGTCCGGCCGTGGGAACTGGTGTTGGTTCCCCCTCTGCATCCTATCAGCCATCGACTGGCGAACAACCAAAGATTGAAAACGTCACTACATTCCCGGTTGCCGATACTTCTAGTAGCGAGGACGATAATAATGTGGACAAATCGCCGGATGAAGGGGGCAAATGAAATTGTTCCTACTAGGCGACACAGTCTACAGGCGCCTCCGTGAACACTTAGTAGCCTGTTTTATGTAATTTTATTTTTATACGTGTGATTATGTTTGAATAAATTAAGGAGTTGTAATGATCCATTTCCTTGTTCCCTCCTTGGTCATTAGCTTGGTCTGCCAACTGGCGTCACAGCTTGGTTCCACTCATACCCTAGCACACTTGGATAGCCAAGTGTTAGCCAGCTGTTAATAGCCTACCGGTACATAGTTTCCAGATTAGAGGCTGTGGTAGAGTATTTTCAGAGCAAAACCGCAGCCTGGAGGTTCGGGGATTGAAGTTGTGCGATTCCTGGCTAAAATCAGGAATTTTCCTGGAACCAGGAATTTTCCTGGAACCATTAAAGTTCCTGATTCCGTAAAATACAGTGTAGTTTTGCTAGCTAAATTTCCTGGAATCAGGATTTTTCCTGGAATCAGAATTTGTTCTGTTAACGGCAAAATTCCTGATTCCATCAAAAACAGCACAAATCGAACAACTTCATTCGATGACTTGGTCGGACAAAACCTTTTCAACTTTTTTCAACTAACCGTTTTTCACCTTTTTCACCTTCAACTAACTTAAACAAAAATCAACCAAATTCAACTAATTTGGTGCACCTGCGCCAGGATTCAACTGTGGACGGTCAACCTAGCTATAGCACTGGCACTCACCTACTCAGCACAAGGTGCGCAAGCAGGTTACATGACACGTGCTTGAATGACTTGCTGAATCAACCTTTTTCAACTGCATTCAACTATTTTCAACTGCATTCAACTTCGTCCGATGAAACCATCTTAACTAAACACATTTTCAACTGGAATCAACCATTGTGTGATCCAAATCATTGACTCTCAGAACCTCCTACTGTAACCTTCAATTGGAATCCATTTGTTGACCCACACCCTTCCAAAGAGGTAAGGCCATCATCACTGCTTAGTTCTGCAAACCTAAATAAATGTGAACTCATGCAAAAATTAACAAAACAAGATCAAGAGCTAACGTGAACTAGATTTTCTACAAATGGGACTCAATTTTTATGCATGTTTCCAAATTTGTTGTAGCAGTGGTACAACACAAACAAAAATACTACAAATGATGTCATCAAAGATTTTCCAGCAAAAGTGTCAACTGAGCAAATCCAAAGAAACACATTATGATGACCAGAAAAAGAATGATTCGACAATTGAATTGTTCTTTGTTAAGTGTTGTGTGAAGCTTCTTTCTTTCCAGCTAGATTCTAGGCCAATGTAATCATACCTGACAAAAATAATTTCATGCAATGAAACACACATTATCAATGTTTCCATTGTTTTGTTAACATTAGATCGCTTTTTTTTGCAAATAGCTATAAGAAAGTGCGGTCTCAACGCAGCCTGCTGAGGGCCGCATGACCCACCTTTAACACATGTGTCACATGCAGTTAAACTCAAGCACGTCAGAGTTGTGCTAACATGTGAATATTGTGATCTATGCAATGGCATTTTGCTGGGCCAGTCTTGAGTCACTAGCAGAGGAGTCTTATGAAACTGAGCCTCACTTTGTGTCTTATTTTGACAACTTCAGTGGGCCAGCCCGCTCTTTTGGCACTGACTGTTGGTTGGACATTTAACTCTGATAAGTTATACTAATTAATGAGCTTAAGCTCTTGCTAGGTCTAGCTAGTAGTTGAAGTGGATCTCACTG
>Ga0163149_10005996_pt1 | contig 12634 bp, 10 predicted proteins | sample OliLakLV19MP5G1_FD_148604 | JGI IMG/M metagenome (GOLD analysis project Ga0163149, IMG submission 148604) | Freshwater microbial mat bacterial communities from Lake Vanda, McMurdo Dry Valleys, Antarctica - Oligotrophic Lake LV.19.MP5.G1 | ecosystem: Environmental > Aquatic > Freshwater > Lake >...
TCCCATTTGCCGAGTTTGACTAAGCACATCCGCACTACTTCTCGAATGCGTTCTTCATCATCTACGATCAAAATTTGTTTAATTGCCATAGCAGAAACTTACAACCTAGCGATTCAGATTGGCGGCGTAGAGAGCAGCCCCAATCATGCCGACATTGGGATTCAGGATAATGTGAACGGGAATTCGATCGAGCATAGGACTGACGCGCCCTTTATGTTTAAAAGCGGTGAGCCAGCCATTTTGTTCGATCAAAGGCAAAATTTTCGTGGCAATTCCACCCGCAAGGTACAGTCCGCCGTAAGGTAAAAGTTTCAAAGCCAAATTGCCTGCTTCGGCACCATAGGCAGACACAAATATCTGCATTGCTTGGGCTGAAAGTCGATCGACTCGATCGATCGCCGCCCTAGCGATCGAAGCCGCCGCATCGACATCATGATTTCCCTGCTCCCATGACCGCACAGCATCGGCTACCTGCTGACCAATTTTGCTGAGATCTGGGTCGGGGTGTCGATCTCGTAAAAACTGGTAGATCGTGACGATGCCTCGACCAGAAACCACCCGTTCGACTGAAACTCGTTCGTGTCTGGCTAACAAATAGTCCAGCAAATCGATCTCTAAAGTCGATCGAGGCGCAAAATCGGCATGACCACCTTCAGAAGCATAGACTTCATAGCGATCCTGATTCCAAGCTAAGAAACCTTCGCCCAAACCAGTACCTGCACCAACGATCGCAATCGGGGCTTTTTCCTGATGGATTCCTGACTGAAGTGTGTGGAGATCGGTCGGATCTAATCCCAAGATGCCGTAACCGACGGCGGCAAAGTCATTGATCAGGGTGACATGCGGAATTTTTAGCTCACTTGAGAGTCGATCGGCATGTAATGACCAGCCTAAATTAGTCAGTTCAGAGGTGTTATTCACAACTGGGCCGGCAATTCCAAAACAAGCAGCGATCGGTTCTGGCGTGAAGCCCAATTGAGCAGTTGCCGCCGCGAAAAAATGCCGCACCATATCAGTTAGATCTGCAAAGCTATTGCTGGAATAGCCCATGTCATAAATCGGAGAAAACCGTCGATCGCCATGAGGATCGACCCGCTGCCGAACTAAGCGCAGAAGTGTCTTTGTCCCACCGATATCACCTGCCAATAAGAGTGTCATAGTTCTTGATTTACTCGATCTAGCAGTGCGCCATGATTGTGGAGGCTTCTGACATCAGAAAAGTCTGTTCCTGCGGCACTCCGAAGTGTGACCAAATACGTTCCAGTTAGGTCAGCTCCAGCCAGCTTAGCCCCACTGAGATTAGCCCAATTTAATTTGGCATCAGTCAGATTGGCGCGACTCAAATTTGCCCCCATCAGGTTTGCCCCAGTTAAATTCGCCTTACTCAGGTCAGCATCAGACAAATCGGCATCTCTTAAATTCGCCCCATTCAAAAGTGCCCCAGTGAAGAAAGTTCGAGTCAGGTTGGCGCGAGTCAGGTTGGCACGGGTGAGATTAGCTCCAGTTAAAAAAGCCCGACTCAAATTCGCCTCTAGTAAAATGGCTTCACTTAGATCTGCTTCGATTAAAAAAGCTTCGCTCAGATCGGCTCCGATCAACGAAGCTCGGTTCAGACTAGTGCCATTCAGATTTGCCTGACAGAGTTCCGCCCCGCTCAAATTTGCGCCATTCAAGTTAGCCAAATTTAGTTCTGCTTCTTTGAGGTCAGATAAATCTAGCGTCGCCAAACCCAGATCGGCTTCGGTTAGATTCACATTCGGTAGTTTCGCCCCTGTTAGAAACACGCTACTCAAATTAACCCTACTGAAATCTCTCTCTCCAGCAGCGTACTGCTCTAAAAGTTGACTAGCATCCATAGATTTGAGGTTTACCATTTGGATTTGTTCAAAACTCCAAGCTAGCTAATAGTCTAGGATCGATCGACAGTACTCAGAATCAGGGCCACTTCTTTAGCAAAGTAGGTCAAAATCATATCTGCGCCCGCCCGCTTCATACTGGTCAAAGTTTCTAGAATCACTTTCTTTTCATCAATCCAACCCATTTGGGCAGCGGCTCTGATCATGGCATATTCACCACTGACGTTATAGGCCGCCACAGGTAGGTCGGTTTCAGCTTTGACCTTAGCAATGATATCGAGATAAGCCAAAGCTGGCTTTACCATCACAATATCCGCACCCTCGGCAATATCTAGGTAAATTTCCTTCAGAGCCTCACGCGAATTGGCGGGATCCATCTGGTAAGTTTTTTTGTCACCTGATTTTGGCGCAGAACCCAGCGCATCACGAAACGGCCCATAATAAGCCGAAGCATACTTAGCGGAATAAGCCAAGATCGCCACATGCTCATAGCCCTGCTCATCAAGTGCGAGGCGAATTGCCCCAATCCGACCATCCATCATGTCTGAAGGCGCGACAATATCAGTACCTGCGGCAGCTTGGGACAGCGACATTTTTACCAGTACTTCGATCGTGGGATCGTTGAGGATGATGCCGTTTTGATCTACTAGTCCATCATGACCATGCGTGGTGAATGGATCGAGCGCGACATCGGTAATCACCAAAATATCGGGGGTAGCTTGTTTGATCGCCCGCACAGTTTGCTGGATTAAGCCTTCGGGATTGTAGCTCTCGCTGCCCAGATCGTCTTTTTTCTCAGGGGGAACAGCAGGAAATAAGGCGATCGCATTTACGCCTAATGCCGCAACTTCAGCAATTTCTTTAAGCAACAGATCTAATGTGTAGCGGTAGGCTCCAGGCATCGAAGGCACTTCTTCTCTGGTGTTTTTGCCTTCCATCACAAACATTGGGTAAATCAGATCGTCAACGGTCAGAATTGTCTCTCTTACCAGTCGGCGCAGGGCAGGAGTGCGACGCAAGCGGCGTGGGCGGGTGGTCTGCAACATTAATCTAGATTAATAAATGGATTAAAAGTTGAAAGCTTTGGGCGAAACTGCTCTCAAGCTTTGTATTCTACCAAAACAGCACCCCCAGATCCCAATGACATCTGACTTTATCAAACAAATACAGATAACTTTGGCAAAATATCACTATTTCGGCTAAATGGGGTTAATATATAGCCGTTTACTCACACACTTAGTTGCCGCTCTGAGAAGGGCGGTTTCTCTACCTTTTGCCGCCGAATCCTGCTTCGGTTAGTCGATCGAGCGCCAGATAAAAACCCCCAGATCCCAATGACATCTGACTTTATCAAACAAATACAGATAACTTTGGCAAAATATCACTATTTCGGATAAATGGGGTTAATATATAGCCGTTTACTCACACACTTAGTTGCCGCTCTGAGAAGGGCGGTTTCTCTACCTTTTGCCGCCGAATCCTGCTTCGGTTAGTCGATCGAGCGCCAGATAAAAATGAGTGTTAAATGAGTGTTTAAAAGAAGTGCTAGAAATTGTACCAAAAGTTAATTTTTTTTGCTGTCCACTGCGCGACAGAATTTGTCTAGCCTTTAAGCCTAAGCTAGAAATCTCACATTAAACCACTACCCCTCAGGCATTTTAAAGCAGAGGGGCTTTTTTATTTCGGGATGAATTGGGTGTTAGAGCTAACCGCTAACCGTTACTCAGTCTCAATTGCATCGATTTTGGTCGTAACTTTTTCGAGGAAAGCCGCAAGTTCAGCAAATGTGCCAGCGTAGGTAACTGTCGGCGCGTCGTAACCTTTGAGGTTGACTGTATGTTGCTGGAACGGTAGGAGCACGCCAGCATGGGGAGATTGTTCGTAAGTTGTTTCCCCCAAAGCAATATCAGCCCCAATTTCCTTAGTTGCAGTTTCTAGGCGAAAGGCAGCATTAACAGTGTCTCCCAGGGCCGTGTATTCAGGTCGATCGCCTGCGCCCATCTGACCAATAATCGCGTTACCTGTATTTACGCCTGCGCCGATCCTCAGACGAAACGGCAGGTCAAATTTTTCATTCAACTCATCACTCATGAGGTAGAGGGCATTGAGGGCTTGAAATACTTTTAACATTTCTTGTGGCACAACTTTGTCTGTACCGCGAACCGTGTTATGCACCCACACAGCCATCACAGCGTCACCAATGTACTTATCGACCCCACTACCGTAATGACGGATGATTTCTCCCGCTTTGCCAAACCAAGTCCCAATTACCTGCGACAGCACATGTTCTTCTAGTTGTCGGGTTAGTCCTGTGAAATTGCGAATATCGATCACGACCACCGTGATCAGGCGGCGGGTGTGGAGCATCACCGTAGAACGCTGCTGTTTTGCGGATGAGAGGACAACAGGTGTGGGTTCAGGACAGACTAGATCCATGTCGGCTGTACCGAGTGTGATTCGATCGCCATTTTGCAACACAATCGGAATCGTTACCCGTCGCCCATTCACAAAAGAGCCATTCAAACTACCAAGATCGATCAGGTAAAAACTACCAGATTCCATGATCTGAATAATCGCGTGGTTGCGTGAGGCCCATTTGTCTTGGAGCACGATTGTGTTGTCATCTCCCCGCCCTAGAGTCCAGGAAGTTCCTTGCGTGAGTGGAACGGTTAGTTCGTTGCCATCATCGTGCAGCAGTAGGTGAGGGAATGATTCCATGGTTGAGTTACTTAACTACCAGCGAAATTAGCACTAATCACGAGAAAATACCAGATTCAGCATTTATAGGGCTGCCTGTAATTAATGTATCCGAAACTAGCTGACAAGGAAATTAAACTTTTAGCACATGCCCTAACTAGAAATCGAACTATCAGGATGTTCAATCCGAATCTTGCTGAGAAATTGCCTGAGATCGTCAAATGTACCAGCGTAGGTCACAGTTGGCTTATCGTAGCCTTTGAGGTTAACGGTATGCTGTTTGAATGGTAGCAGCACAGCAGCATAGGGAGTGCGTCCATAGGTAGCTTCGCCAAGGGCAATATCTAGTTGCAGTTCTTTAGTGGCAGACTCTAGCCGAAACGCCGCATTCACAGTATCACCCAAAGCCGTGTAGTCAGGATGTTCGCTGCTGCCCATTTGACCCACCATGGCGTAGCCTGTATTCATCCCAGCACCGACGCGCAAAGTAAATGGCAAAGGAAATTCGTTGTTGAGTTCGCTACTCATCTTCGATAGGGCATAAAGAGCATAGAAGGGCTTCAGCATCTCTTGGGTTGGGACTTGGTCTGTGCCAGGACTGGTGGAGTGAATCCAGACTGCCATCACGGCATCGCCGATGTATTTGTCTACCCAACTACCGTAATGGCTAATGATTTCGCCTGCCTTCCGAAACCATGTACCGATTACTTCCGACAGTACTTGCTCGTCAAGTTGCTGGGTCATTCTGGTGAAGTCACGAATATCAACCACGACTACGGTGATCAGTCGGCGACTGTGCAGCATCTTTGTGTCTGTTGTCTGATCTCGATCGATTTCAGATTCTGGTGTGGTATCGATCGATTCGGGACAAAAAAATTCGATTACTGTCTCTCCTAGGGTAATTCGATCGTTATTTTTGAGGCACACAGGGATCGTCACCCGTCGCCCATTCACGAATGAGCCATTGCGGCTACCCAAATCGATCAAGTAAAAAGCACCCGCGCCAATAGTTTGGATCATGGCATGGTTACGAGAAGCACATTTGTCCAGCAATGGGAGAACGTTTTCATTACCCCGCCCAATTGTCCAGACGTTAGCATTAATCAAAGGTACGCGATTCGCCCCTCGCCCAGTCTGAATTAAAACGTGGGGTTGTGCGTCCATCGATACGAATGAAGGTGCCACTAAATCGCTCACAAATTTTTTAGTTCCCCAGTTATAAATTTTAAGTGAAATTTTTAAGGCTGCTTTGATGAAGATTATACCGCCTGTGAACCAAGCAAACAAAAAGGGGCACATGATCTGTACCCCTTAGACTAATTAGTTGTCGATCGAATTTCTCCGAGCTATCTGATGCTACCGAGGTAATTACCCATCTTAGACTTCGCCGTTTTGAAGCTAGGTACAACAACAGACTTATCTTGCTTGGTAAGACGGTTGTATAGCTCTTGCGTATTCGGGAAGTTAGCGGCCGGGAAGGTCTCAAACCGATTGTATGGTACGACATCCTCACCAAAGGCTTGCAGATATTCCATACTGCTCACAACGGCTCTAACAAAAGCTTTCAAACCTTCATTTGCCAAGATCAGGTTGTACTTGCGAATTTCTGCTTGATCGAGTGGGGCCCGACCGAGGAAGTGTTTTGTGCCAAGTTCGATCACTTTGGTGTTGGGGTAAGGCGTATAGAACTCTTTGATGTAGAGATCTGATGTCCCGATCGACTCGATAAATTCCTTCACCGAGATTTCACCGTTTCTCAACCCACTTTCGTAGCGGCTGAAGACATCTTTCGATACATAAGGCGCAATATCACGCTCGAACACCTGACGATAAGCCGCACCGATCAGAATATTTACTTCGGTGGGGCTGAGGTTTGCCAGTTTGAACACTTTGGTTTGTTCGCGCTTTTTGCTGACCCCTTGGTTGATCCGATCTTGGATCGAAACAAGAGATCGGGCTTCGGTAACTTGTCCCAATTCGACAAAGCGTGGTGTTTCTACCTTATCGATCGATGTGCCCCGATCTTCGGCGATCGAGCCAACTCGATTGGTTCGCATCGACAAGCCCGCAGGTGTGAGGTAACGCTCGTAAGGCACAGTGTCCTCACCAAATGCTAGATCGTACTCAGGCGAGTCAATTATGGCATCGACCAAAGCATAGAAGCCCTTCTTAGCCGAAATATCAAAGTACTTGTTGGTTTCAGCCCGTCCGTATGTCGGGCGACCGAGTAGGCGACGGTGGATATACTCAACCGCTTTCATCACATATAGCTTTGTCCAGTACAGATCGCGGAACACATTGGACTTCGCCAACTGGCGAATAAACTCGCGCATCGTAATCGTGCCATTTTCAAGCCTGATTTCCGAGACTTTCAAACGCTGACCTTCATAGACATCGCGTCCGATCACCTGCAAGTAAGCAGCCCGAATCACAGCTTGAGTCGAATTTTCGGTAAACTTGACGCTGGCATTTTTATTGTATTTCTTGCCCTTGAATGCTGGCAGTTGATCGAGCTTGAATACTGGGGAACCGAGCGTACCAGGTGGTTCGCCGATTGCACTAGGATTACCAACTTGGTTTTGAATGCCAGGGCCTTTACGGATCAAGATGCGGCGAGTGTCTTTCCCAAACGGTGCAGGACTAGCACTAGGATTTCTAGTTTCACTCGGGAAAATCGCGCCAAACTGAATTTCTAAAGGATCGTTACCCGAACCATAGACATGCTGATCGGGCAATGGCTGGTTGTAAGACGCAAACAAGGTGATGAACTGCGGTATTTTCCGAAAAGGTGCAGCATAGTTAAACAAGTCGAATTGAGCACCCCAATTTCTCGCAGGTTGAGCCTCTTGCCCAAGACCACGTTGATATGGCACGGTTTCTTCGCCAAAGTAATCGCTGTATTCAGTTGAGTTCACCAAAGCATCAACTAGAGCCGCTAAACCACCCTTGGAGACGATCGAAAAGTATTTTTGGACTTCTTCACGGCTTTCGGGGCCGCGTCCGAGGAAATGTTTGAAGGCAAGTTCTAGAGCGCGAGAGTTAATAAATGGCAAGAAAAACTGATCGCGATACAGGGATGATTTACCCAAACGGCGGACAAACTCACGAGTCGAGATTTCGCCATTCTTCAGCTTTGATTCAAGGTCAGAGATCCCCTGACTATAAGCACGGGTAATGTCACGTTCAAAGATTTGGCGATAGGCAGCTTTGACGATCTCATTTTTTTCGCTTGTAGACAGCCCTGTCTTCATCACAAACTTCTGGCGGCGTTCTGCTGTGTTGAAGTAGATCTGAGGTAAAGATAAGCCTTGCAGATCGTCAGAATTACGTTTGCGGACTTTATTTGAGGGAGTTTGAGCCGTGAACTCGGCGATTGCCACATCCATATACTGCGTCACGATCTCTGCGGCTTCCTTATCGCCCCGCACAAAATTCACTGCCGATTGCTTCATCGCTTGCAGCGCCACAATCGTGGCATCAACTGAGCAGGCAGCCCCAATAATTTCACGCAAACCACGAGTATTTTGCGCCAAGATATTTGGATCACCCGCCACGATCGCATAGGTGGCATACCGCAGGAACCAGCTTAGATCCCGCAGCGACTTCTTCATCCGTTCGGGTCCATAGCGAGCAATGTTGATCGGACGGAAACCAGGTGGAGCCACATCAGTGCTGGTAACGCTAAAGAAAGACCTGAATACATCAAAAACACCACCACCTTCGGCGTAGCTCACAGTGCCAAGTTCCATGCCTCTTTTGGTGTCGATCGGCATACCATCCATGCCCATTTTTACTTCTTCTTCAACTTCTTTGGGCTTTTCCAAAAAAGCCATCGCTGAGCCACCTGTAAAAATACGGCTAGCGGCCCGGGAGACAATTGTGTCGGCATTGTTGGTCAGAATGGCAGCGATCTCAAGGCGCTTTGTGCCTGACTGAAAGTAAGTAACTAAGTCCTCAAGTTCAGTACGCCCAGGAAATCTGTCTTGCTGTTCTACCTGTGAAATAGTGGAGGTTAGGGCGGTTTGATATAGCCGAGGACGGGCGTTTACTGCTCCGCTTGATGCTGTAACACTCATTTATTTACCTTAAGATCTTTTTTACAAAGTTTAATTATTATTCGCCCAAGTTGGGACTGCATTATCTTATCTATCTCACCAGAAAATTGACCGCTTTGGGACGTGCTTAACATCTCTGTAACGATAAGTTTTGTAAAGCACCTGATGCTCGAATTTTAGATTGTCAACTAGACCTAACAATGTATTCTTAAAAATCGATCGATTAGAAATTTAAGTTGCGATTTTTTAACATATCTATGAAAAGACTTTTTACCCTAATTCTTCCTTTTTTGATTACTTGCGCTCTAGTGGTGGCTTGCGATCGAGCTGAGACTCCCACCGCTAGTAACACGCCTGCTAGCTCATCAAACCCATCAAGCATTTCTGCGATTCCGATTGGGATTGCGGTTGCCCAGACCAGTAACGTGGCTCTACTTGGTCAAGAACAGGTGATTGGAGCCAAAATTGCCGAACAGTTATTTAACCAAAAAGGCGGGGTGAATGGTACGCCAATCAAATTGGTTTTCCAAGATACGGCAGGAGATGAACAAGGTGCGATCAACGCCTTCAATACCGTGATTACTCAAGATAAGGTGGTTGGTATCGTCGGCCCGACTTTATCTCAACAAGCCTTTAGTGCCGATCCGATTGCCGATCGCGCCAAAGTTCCAGTGCTCGCCCCCTCTAACACAGCTAAGGGGATTCCTCAGATTGGTGAGTACATTGCGCGGGTATCTGCACCTGTGGCAGTGGTTGCCCCCAATGCGGTCAAGATGGCACTAAAACTCGATCCAAAGATTAAAAAAGTTGCGGTTTTCTATGCCCAAAATGACGCTTTCAGTAAATCTGAGACAGGCACATTTCAAGAAACCGTGAAAGCCCAAGGGTTGGAATTAGTCACTGTCCAAAAGTTTCAAACGACGGATACCGATTTCCAGTCTCAAGCTACCAATGCGATCAATGCTAAGCCCGAACTGATGATTATTTCGGGTTTAGCGGCTGATGGTGGCAATTTGGTAAAGCAATTGCGTGAATTAGGCTACAAAGGTCTGATTATCGGCGGTAATGGTTTAAATACATCAAATGTGCTGCCAGTGTGTAAGGCTCTCTGTGATGGCATCCTGATCGCGCAAGCTTACAGTCCTGAATTGTCAAATGAGGTGAATGCAGCGTTTCGCCAAGCCTATGTCGCCCAGAACAAAAAAGAGCCGCCACAATTCAGTGCCCAAGCTTTTACAGGTGTGCAGGTGTTTGTAGAAGCTCTGAAGTCCTTAGACAATAAAACGAAACTCAACACCTTGTCTTTAGAACAGCTAAGAACTCAACTAAATCGCGAGATCCTAGCAGGGAAGTACAGTACGCCGTTGGGTGAAATTAGCTTTACGCCTGAAGGTGAAATTATCCAAAAAGACTTTTATGTTGCCCAAATCAAAATGGAGCCTGATGGTAATAATGGCAAGTTCAATTTCTTGAAGTAGGTATTGACGCGATCGAACACAAGTTACAATCAGTTCGATCGCATTTCTCTAGTCTGCCCAGAATCTCAGGACAAAAAAGTGACTCAGCAACCTCAATTACAAGAATTTGAGTTTGCCTATATTCAGGTAGACGATCAGGCAAATCAAACACGGCGACGGCTGTATCGCAGTAAATATTTCGCTGAAGTGATTGCCGAAACTGTCTCCTTGGAAATGGTGTGTGTTCCAAATGGCATCTTTCAGATGGGTTCACCCAAAATTGAAATTAGCCGAGATCGCAGTGAAGAACCTCAACATTGGGTAGCTGTATCAACTTTTTTTATCGGTAAATTCCCTATTACCCAATCTCAGTGGCTGGCTGTAGCAAATTTGCCTCAGGTGAATCGCGTCCTCAATCCAGATCCATCACACTTTAAAGGTTTCGATCGACCAGTTGAGAGCATATCGTGGTTTGATGCTATGGAATTTTGCGATCGACTCAGCCACAAAACAGGACTCAATTATCGGCTACCCAGTGAAGCTGAATGGGAATATGCCTGTCGCGGTGGCACAAACTCTCCTTTTAGCTTTGGTGAAACTATTTCTACCGATCTGGCTAATTATGACAGCAGCTATGCCTACGGCTTTGGCCCAAATGATAAATATCGCCAGAAAACTACACCTGTAGGTAGTTCTCAGCTTGCGAATCCGTTTGGTTTATATGATATGCATGGCTTAGTCTGGGAATGGTGCTGTGATTCTTGGCATGAGAACTATCAGGGCGCACCACAAAACAGCAAGGTTTGGGAATCTTTTGGCGAATACGAAGCCTATCGAGTCATTCGGGGTGGATCATGGTTTAATCCGCCTAGTAGTTGCCGCTCCGCCTCTCGCAGTAAATATCTAGCTGATGTCTGGCTGAATAATGTGGGCTTCCGTGTCGCTGTGACCCCGATGTCGTGACCCTGAATTGCCCAAAGTGTTAAATTTAAGCAGACCAATATTAACATTTCAAAAAAACTAACGTTTTAAAAATCATGATTGCCACCGAAAATCAAGCTCAAGAACTATTTCGTGCTGCCTACGAAAATCGCTACACATGGGATAGTGACTTCCCTGGGATTGAAGCTGATGTTGCCGTAACACTGAATGGAAACTCACGCACAGGGGCGGCACGGATTAATCCCGATCTCTCGGTTGAAGTCACGATGAGTGTGCCCCAGACGATCGAACGCACGACAAAGCTGCCAAGTGGCGAAGAAAAAACAGTCACAGTTGATGAAGGTCAGGAGTGGCTGACGAATCAATTAAAAGATGTTGTTACTCATCGCAAGCGCAAAACTTTTGAAGAAGCCCATGGCAAGTCTGGCTTTAGCTTAGGAGCCTCTGATGATACTGGCGCGGTCGAGATTATGGTGACAGGCGATAGCATGGGTTCAAATTACAAAGTGAGAGACAAACAGATCTCAATGGTGAGCCGTGTCATGGGTCGAATTGGATTTGTGATTAATCATTTAGCCAAACTAGACACTGGTGAGGGATATATCTCTACAGCCTATAGCGCGGTATTTCGCAATCCTCAAACTGATGAGATCGTTCGTCAGGCTAAGTTTGACGAGACTTATAAAAAAATTGGCAATTACTACTTTATGACCAAACAAGTAGTGCACTCGAATGAGCAGAGTGAACAAAAGACCTATGAAATCGAGTTTTCGCATATTCGATTGTTGTAGATCCCAATTAAAAGCCCCCCTTTTTAAGACTTTAGAAAGGGGGGAGCGTAAGTAAGCTAACCCCGCACTGAAGTGACGGGGCTTTCGCCAACCGCGCACAACAAGGCAGAATCTTGTAGTAGCCCTGAGATATTCTTATCCAAAGAACAAGAAAGTCCCGAACCTCTAGGCTTGCTTACGAAAGCCCCGATAATTGCAATATTCATCGCACCATTAAGATCGGCATCGCCAGTCCATCCACAATGCCCACATTTGAAGCTTTTGCCACTACGGTAAGAGCTACCTTTGATTGGATGTATATGGTTGCAGTTGTGGCACATTTGACTGGTATAGGCGGGATTTACCTTAACTAACTGAATACCAGCTTGCACAGCCTTGTATTCAAGGAACAAACGCAACTGATAAAATGCCCAGCTATTAGAACGTCTGCGCTCAGTCTTGTTTCGTGGCTGCTTGTTAGTCCGATCCCTGATACCCGTTAAGTCTTCAATTGCAATGGCTGCATTACTTGACTTAGCTCGATCGATAATGGTGCGGCTGATTGCGTGATTTAACCATGTTTGATAGCGTCTTTCCATGCCCGATAGCCGTTGCAAGAGGGTGTGACCAGAATTTGATGTGGGCAATTTAGAGAGAGAATCCATAGCGATTGATTTTAGACCAGAATTGCTGCCACCGCCCTTTGGTATAACTCAAAGTTCTTAAGCTCAGAACGATAGAAGCACCCTTATCTTTCCATCTCATGCCAGAGCAGCCTAAACGAGCCTTGATAATTACTTTACAGGCAGCTTCGGTGATCCCCGAACCAATGGGTAAATTAGAGTTGATGGCTTCAA
>Ga0163149_10006003_pt1 | contig 12621 bp, 14 predicted proteins | sample OliLakLV19MP5G1_FD_148604 | JGI IMG/M metagenome (GOLD analysis project Ga0163149, IMG submission 148604) | Freshwater microbial mat bacterial communities from Lake Vanda, McMurdo Dry Valleys, Antarctica - Oligotrophic Lake LV.19.MP5.G1 | ecosystem: Environmental > Aquatic > Freshwater > Lake >...
CCTTCGGGGCGCGCCCCAGGGGGACTTCCTTCGGGGCGCCCCCCAGGGGGACTTCCTTCGGGGCGCCCCCCAGGGGGACTTCCTTCGGGGCGCGCAGTGATGAGTGATGAGCGAACGGCAGAACCGCAGGAAGAATTGACTTCATTAATCCTCAATCCTCAATCCTCAATCCTCCAGGTCGAAGACCTGCAAGTACACTTTCCGATCCGCAAGGGGCTGTTGCAGCGTGTGTCCGGTTACGTCAAGGCCGTCGACGCTGTGTCATTGCAAATCGCCCCCGGCCGCACGCTGGGTCTGGTTGGCGAATCGGGTTGCGGCAAAACCACCGTCGGCAAGGGTTTGCTGCGGCTGGTGCCGCCGACGGGCGGCCGCGTAGTGTTCGACGGCGTGGACCTGCTGACGCTGAACCGCGCGGCGCTGCACGACCGCCGCCGCCAAATGCAGATCATTTTCCAGGATCCCTATGCGTCGCTGAATCCGCGGGTGCGTATCGGTGATGCGCTGGAAGAGGGCATGCTGGCGTTGGGTGTCGGCGCTGATCCGGCGGCGCGCCAGGCGCGTATCGATGCCTTGCTTGGAGAAGTCGGCCTCGCGCATGATGTCAAAGGCCGCTACCCGCACGAGTTTTCCGGCGGACAGCGCCAGCGCATTGCGATTGCCCGCGCGCTGTCGGTGGATCCGCAGCTTATCGTCTGCGATGAGCCGACCAGTGCGCTGGATGTGTCGGTGCAGGCGCAGATCCTCAATCTGCTGAAGCGCCTGCAGCGCGACAAGGGACTGGCTTACCTGTTCATCAGCCACAACATGTCGGTCATCGAATACATGGCGGATGAGGTGGCGGTGATGTATCTCGGGCGCATCGTCGAGCGCGGCGCGGTGGCGGAGGTGCTGCGCGATCCCAAACATCCTTATACTCAGGCGCTGCTGTCTGCAGTGCCGGTGCCGGACCCGCAGGCGGTGCGTCCGGTAATCCGCGTGGCCGGCGATCTGCCGTCACCGCTCAATCCGCCATCAGGCTGTCATTTCCATCCGCGCTGCGCCGCCGCGCTGCCGCAGTGCGCCACGCAGTTCCCGGACGAACGGGTGTTCAGCGCGTCACATGCAGCGCGCTGCCATCTCTACGATTGAAATTTCAGCGACGCGATTGCGTCGCGACGACGGTGGATGCGGGCTTGGCGGTTTTTGCCGTTTTCGCGTTTTGCGCAGCGGCCTTGATCGTTACCTTGGTGCGTTTCGCCGGCGCGCGTTTGGCGACCGCGGATTTGGCCTTGGGTTTGGTGCCGGGCTTGGCGGCGACGCCCGCATTTTTGCTGTGCGCCGCCTTGTAGGCCTTGGGCAGGGATACCGGCGTTGCCGGCAGGTCAGGCAGGTTGGGGGTGACGCCGGCCGTGGCCTGTACCAGCAGCGGCTGGCCCGTGCGCATCTTGTTTTTGCCGCCGATGCCGTTGACTTGATTCAGTTCGGCGACGCTCATGCCGTACCTGGCGGCTATTTTTTCCGGTTTTTCGCCGGGTTTGACCGTATGCGCCTGCCATGACACCAGCGGCTTGTCGTGATTTGCAAGGTTGGCGTTGAATATCGAGATTTTGTCGCGCGGCAGCACGATGGTTTCCGCGCCCCCGGCCTTGATCACCTGCTTGTTGTGCGCGGGATTCAGGAATTTGAAGTCTTCCAGCGGAATTTCGGCGAGTTTTGCCGCGAGTTTGACGTCGATGTGGCGCTTGACGGTGACCACTTCGAAATAAGGCTGGTTCGGCACGCTGGCCAGCTTGACGCCGAAGCGTGCCGGATCGGCAATGATGTTTTTGACGGCGATCAGTTTCGGCAGGTAATTGCGCGTTTCGGCCGGCATGGTCAGGCTGGCGTAATCCGCAGGCAGGCCCTTGGCCTGGTTGCGCGCCACGGCACGGCCGACGGCACCTTCGCCCCAGTTGTATGAAGCCAGCGCCAGTTCCCAGTCGCCGAATTGGGTATGCAGTTTTTCCAGATAGTCGAGTGCCGCGCCAGTGGCGGCAATCACATCGCGCCGGCCGTCATACCACCAGTTCTGGCGCAGGCCATAGAGTCGGCCCGTGGACGGGATGAACTGCCACAGGCCCGAGGCGTGGGCCCTGGAGTAGGCCTGCGGGTTGTAGGCGGATTCGATCATCGGCAGCAGGGCGACTTCGGCCGGCATCTTGCGCCGCTCGATTTCCTCGATGATGTGAAACAGGTAGTGGCTGCTGCGGTCGACCATGCGGGCGAAATATTCGGGTTTGGCGGAGTAGAAGTTCTCCCATTGCCGGACCAGGTCGTTATCCATCGGCTTCATCGCGTAGCCGGCGCGAATGCGCACCCATACATCCCGCGGTGGTGTTTTGACCGTCATGGCGGGAGGCGTTGCCGTCGGTGCGGGCACGGTGGCCGGCACCGCCATGGCGGCGATCGGGTCAGCGGTGCCGGATTGGGCGAGAGGGGTTTGGGCGGAGGCATCCGCTCCGGTCAATTCCCCGGCAGGCAGTTGCGCGCAGGCCGCGGCAAACAGGGCGGTACTCAGCAGGGCGCAGCGGGTGATGATATTCATCATGCGTTTGGTGTCCTGAAGAAGGCGGTTTAATGCCAAAAGATTGTCGGATGTTAGTCGCGGAGCATTATAAAGTCAAACTGAATATTCCTTCAAAATCAATATTTTATTGTCATATTGTGAGGTGGGGCGCGAGGTCTGCGAAGGAATCTTCAGAAGTTGTTTTTCCAGTCGCGGATTTCCGCCAGCACGCTGACCGGATCGCTGAGTTTTTTTGCCGCCCGCCCGCTGGCGCTGGCGATGATGGCCGGCTCATCGACGCGCAGGAACGGGTTGGTGGCCTTTTCCTGGGCAATGGTCGAAGGCAGGGTCGGCTGGTCGCGGTCGCGCAGTGCCTGCATCCGCGTTTCCAGTTCCGGCAGCCGGCGGTTTTCGGGTTCGGCGGCCCGCGCGAACTTGAGGTTGGACAGCGTGTATTCGTGGCCGCAATAGACGCGGGTGGCATCGGGCAGGCGCGCCAGCCGGGTCAGCGAGTCGTGCATCTGGCGCGGTGTGCCCTCGAACAGCCGGCCGCAGCCGGCGGCAAACAGCGTGTCGCCGCAGAACAGCAGGCCGTCACCATAAAACGCAATGTGCGAGCGGGTGTGGCCGGGGATTTCCAGTGTTTCCATGTCGATGTTGAAATGCGGCAGCGTGAAACGCTGGCCTTCGGCAAGACGTTCACTGACTTCCGGGATGCGTTCGTCGCGCGGTCCGTAAACGGGCACTTTGGTTTTGGCCAGCAAGGCTGCGTTGCCACCGACATGATCGGCATGATGATGGGTGTTCAATACGGCGACGAGTTGCAGTTTTTCGCGCGCCAGATAGTCGAGCACCGGTTGCGCATCGCCCGGATCAACCACGGCAGCAAAACCGGCATCGCGGATGGTCCAGATGTAATTGTCGGCAAACGCACGCAGCGGCACGACTTCGTATGCGGCCATATTCGGACTCCGTTCTGATCAGTGACCGATTATGATTTAAACTTCAGTCATGTCAACATCTGGCATGTCAATTGCAGCCAACAACCTTGGCGCGACTGAATGGCTGGCGAGTTCGCCGGGCCAGTACCTTGTCGCCCGTGAACAGGCCTACTTCGACGAGGCGGTGGCCGATATTTTCGGTTATCACGCGCTGCAGCTGGGGCTGGAGCAGGTCGATCTGCTGCGTGCCAGCCGCATTCCACTGCGCGTGCACGCCGGACCGCAGGGGGCTGTCGGCCTGCGCGCCGATTTCCGCGACCTGCCGATCGACTCGAACAGCGTCGATCTGATGGTGCTGCCGCATACCCTCGAATTCTCCGAAAACCCGCACCAGGTGGTACGCGAAACGGCGCGGGTGCTGCGCCCCGAAGGACACGTGATCATCTCCGGATTCAATCCGCTGAGCCTGTGGGGCCTGCGCCGCAGCATCGGCGCGCGCGGCGATTTTCCGTGGAGCGGCCATTTCATCCACCTGCCGCGGGTCAAGGACTGGTTTGCACTGGTCGGCCTCGAAATCGTTGCCGGCTCGATGGCCTGTTATGCGCCACCCTGTGTCGAGCAGAAATGGCTGGATCGTTTCGGTTTCATGGAAAAGGCCGGAGATCGCTGGTGGCCGATTGCCGGCGGGGTATTTTTCCTGCAGGCGATCAAGCGCGTGCGCGGCATCCGCCTGATCATGCCGGCTTGGAGCGATCGCGCGGTGCCGAAAAAGAGCCTGTCGGCGGTGCCGGAGCGGGTGCGTGACGAAGAAGCCGCGGCAGCCAAGGTGCGCACAGTCAATGAGTGATTTGTTCAGCAACAACGCGGGCGATGTGTCCGGTGAGATGAATGCGGAGTGCGCGGTCGAGATTTACACCGATGGTGCCTGCAAGGGTAATCCGGGTATCGGCGGCTGGGGCGCCTTGCTGGTCAGCGGCGGCAAGACGCGGGAATTATTTGGTGGTGAAGCGCACACCACCAACAACCGCATGGAAATGATGGCGGTGATCCGCGCGCTGGAAGCGCTGAAACGCCGCTGCCGCGTGCGCCTGCATACCGATTCCAAATATGTGCAGCAGGGCATCTCCGAGTGGATACATTCCTGGAAAAAACGCGGCTGGAAAACCGCCGACAAAAAGCCGGTGAAAAACGAAGACCTGTGGCGCGAGCTGGATGAACTCGCCGCGCAGCACGACATCGAATGGCTGTGGGTCAAGGGCCATTCCGGGCATGACGGCAACGAACGCGCCGATGAATTGGCCAACAGGGGTGTGGAAAGTGTCAAACCGGGGCAGGTGGCCTGATGGCGCTGCGGCAGATCATTCTCGATACCGAAACCACGGGTCTTGACCCGAAGTTGGGCCACCGTGTGATCGAGGTCGCCGGAGTTGAGCTGGTCAACCGGCGGCTCACCGGCAAGCACTTTCATCGTTATCTGAATCCCGGGCGGGACAGTGAAGAGGGCGCGCTGCAGGTGCACGGCCTGACCACCGAATTCCTCAGCGACAAACCGAAGTTCGCGGAAGTCGCCGATGAGTTTCTCGATTATGTCAGCGGCGCCGAGCTGGTGATCCACAACGCGCCCTTCGACATCGGTTTCCTCGACAGCGAGCTGGCGCTGGCGCGCAAAAAAAAGATCAAGGCCTATTGCCCGGAGGTGATCGACACCCTGCGCATGGCCAAGGACCTGCATCCGGGCAAACGCAACGGTCTTGACTCCTTGTGCGACCGTTACCAGATCGACAATTCGGCGCGCACCCTGCACGGCGCCTTGCTGGACGCGGAATTGCTGGCCGAAGTCTATCTGGCGATGACCCGCGGCCAGGAAAGCCTGATCACCGAAACTGATGCCGCGCACGCCGAAGTCCATACCACGGGATTCAAGCGCGGTGAATTGAAGCTGATGGTGTTGCGGGCGAGCGCGGAGGAGATTGCCGCGCATGAAGCGCAACTCTCCGAGATCGACAACGCCAGTGGCGACGCGTTATGGCGAGCTGAATAGCCGCCAGAGCCAGTTTTAAATTTACTTTAAAATCAAATACTTATATAACTCTCGCTCAAGCTCTAGGCAGTTAGTTTCAGCAACTGCCGGAACGAATCCGCAAACTGTTTCAAACCCTCGACCTGTAATTCCTGTCCCGCGGCATCCATGTCGATGCCAAAATCCTGCAGCGCAGCGAATTGTTTGCTTGCGGCATCGATGTCGACTTCCAGCGTTGGTTCCGCCTTGCCGTGATCGCGGAACGCGGCCAGCGTGGCATCGGGTACTGTGTTGACAGTCTGCGGGCCGATCAGCGATTCGATATACAGCACATCGTTGTAGGCCGGGTTTTTGCTGCCGGTGCTCGCCCACAGCATGGCCTGCGGCCGTGCGCCGCGTTTGGCGAGAGCGCTGAATGCGGCGCCGGTAAACGTGGCGCGGTAATACTGATAAGAGAGTTTTGCCAGTGCCACCGCCGATTTGCCGCGCAAGGGCAGCGCTTCGCCGCCGATCGCCTCGAGGCGTTTGTCGATCATCGTATCAACACGACTCAAGAACAGGCTGGCCACCGATTTGACCTTGCGCGCATCACCGCCGGCATCCATGTGGCGAGTGATGCCGCGCACATAGGCCTGCGCCACCTCGCGCACATGGCGCAGCGAAAACATCAGCGTGACATTGACCGAGCAGCCAGTGGCAACAAGTTCTTCGATGGCGGTAAGGCCGGCGCTGGTGGCCGGCACCTTGATCAGCAGGTTGTCGCGGGCCACAGCAGCTTTTAATCGCAGGCCGGCAGCCAGCGTTCCTGCGGCGTCATGTGCCAGCTCTGGTGAAACTTCAAGACTGACATAACCGTCATCGCCGTTGGTCGATTTGTGCAGTGGTAGCAAGATGTCACAGGCAGCCTGGATGTCAGCAATGGCCAACGTTTCGTAACGCTGTTCGGCAGACAAGGCCGGATCGCTTTTCAGCTTCTGCAGTTCCCCGCGGTAATGCGGGCTTTCGCTGATCGCCTTGAAAAAAATCGTCGGATTCGACGTGACACCGGCGATGCGGTCTTCAGTTACCAGTTTTTTCAGAGTGCCTTCCTGCAGCAGTGTGCGCGACAGGTTATCCAGCCAGATACGCTGGCCGAGGGCATGCAGGCGGAGCAGGGGATTGGGTTTGATCATGGCAACAATGATTTTACGAATGGTTAGGGTACTAAATAAAATTACACTCTCCCTCGCCCCGTTTACGGGGAGAGGGTTGGGGTGAGGGGCTTCAAAATCATTTTGGTGCGCGCTCTTCGGCCGTTCAACGCGGGTATTGTCGCGCCAGCTCCGCAGCCACGGTGATAATCAGCCGACGCGAAATGCTGACGCTGGGCGGCAGCCGCGGCAGCGCTTCGACATCAAACCACGCAGCCTCTTCGATTTCGACGCCGTCGGGACGCAACGCGCCGCCGGCATATTCGGCAGTGAAGGCGACCATCAGTGAATGCGGGAAGGGCCAGGGCTGGCTACCGAAATAACGCAGGTTAGTGACTTCGACGCCGACTTCCTCGCGGGTTTCGCGCGCCACGGTGTCTTCGAGCATTTCACCGGGTTCGACGAAACCGGCAATCGCGGAGTAGCGTCCGGCCGGCCACACACCCTTGCGCGCCAGCAACAGTTCGCGGCCGCGGGTGATCAACACCATCACTGCCGGTGACACCAGCGGGTAAGTGGTGAAACGGCAGGACGGGCAGGCGCGGGCACGTTCATCGGTGCGCGCCTGCATCGGGGTGCCGCAGCGACTGCAGAACTGGTGGTTGCGTTCCCAATCGATGATCTGCAGCGCGCGTCCGGACAATGCGGCCAGCGTGCTGTCGACCATGCCGAACAGATCGCGCAGTCCGAGCGGCGCCCAGCCGGCGGGCAGCGGATGTGCTTCATCAACTTCGGCTGCGTAACAATGCTGATCACCGAGCAGACCGAGATAGTGGCTGCGCACGGTGACTACGCCATGTTCCTCCAGCGTGCAGCAGCAAGGCAGTGCTGCGGATTCGGCATTGCTGACCAGGATCGATCCGCGCTGGAACGCGAACCACAGTGCGGGGATGTCCTGCGCTGCGGGTGGTGTGACTAGGGGGATGTACTGATCGGGCATGGTGTTGGTTGCCTTGAGATACGCGAGTATATCCGGCAGTGATTGCGGAAGTTTTTACCGCGTGTCAGGCGAGAAGATTGGTGGGCGGCACTGGGATCGAAGCAGTGGCTTCAACCGCGTGAATCGAAATTTCCGGTATTAGTTACATTAAATCAAATGCTTACACTGATCGACTCTGTTTAATGTGACAAATCAGGTTTTTTTGGGACATCAGTGTGCGCCAAAATGGGCGTAGCAAAGACCCGTAATTTCACGGTGAAACGGTGGTTGGTACCAAAAATGATGCAATCTGAAACGTCTGAAAACGTGCCGCGTTTGACGGTTCGCTTTTACCGCGGAGTGCATGCATCATGAACCGCAATCCCCATGCGGGTTCTGATTTTGACGATTTCCTGAACGAAGAAAATATTTTCGACGAGGCGCAGGCCATTGCAGTCAAGCGTGTTCTGTCTTTTCAACTGGAGCAGAGTATGAAGAAATCGCGACTGACCAAAAGCGCCATGGCCAAGCGCATGGGAACGACGCGGGCGCAACTGGATCGTTTGCTCAACCCGGAAAATCCATCGACAACGCTGACGACTGTCGTCAAAGCAGCGGGTGCACTGGGGCAACGCGTGAAGATATTGTTGGAACGTGCGTAGCAAGGAGTTTAGGGTGTCTGACCCTGAGGTTTCCCCACGAATCATGTCGAGTGTGTGGCGTATTGAATGGCATTGGCAACCTGCTCGCGCAAGGTGAGTATATGCTGTCAGGGATCGCCGAGTTGACGTAGCAACGCGGGGCTTGCAGATCAGTCTGCGGGCGGGAGTCATCACCGAGATTTCAGCGCGATCCTTGCGCCCTGTGCTCATCAACTGAAGTTCCAGCTGCCGGGGCCTTGGCGGCCTCCCCGATCAGTCGCAGGGCAAGCTGCGCGATATGCGCGATCAACAACAGGATCAGCAGGCGTGTAGCACCGGCACTGCGGCAGTGTGACAGTCCCATGCCGAGGGCCATGTTCTTGGTATCGCGAAACGGTTGTTCGATGCGCAGGCGCTGCGCGTAGAGCTTGGCGATGCTCTGCGCGCTCAGGTGATGCAGTGTGTTGACGCCTGTCTAGAATTGATCACTTTCCCCACAATGCGTCGATCCATAATTGACCAGCATAGCTGTTCGCGGAAAGCCGCCAGTCCTGGCTAGCAGTCCGTTGTTCCTGGCCAGCTTTCAACCGGCACTGGTGGTCAAATCGAGGCCAGCGTTAACAGGCATTATCTAATAGGTCATATCTTGCCACTATATCGTTAATTTAGTGTATTATATGACTCATTATGACGCGTACCTCCCCATCACTGTTGCCACGTCTTTCACGTCTGTTGGAGAAGGTCGGAGGCAATTTGAAGCTTGCCCGTCTGCGTCGGAATTATTCGGCAGAGACCGTGTCGCAACGCGCTGGCATTTCGCGCAAGACGCTGTACAGAGTCGAGAAGGGCGATCCAGCGGTGGCATTTGGCATTTATGCGCGGGTGTTGCAGGTGCTGCGACTGGAACAGGCTTTGGTACTCCTGGCGGCGGATGATGAGTTGGGGCGAAAACTCCAAGACGCCCAACTCGCTCCCAAGCAGCGTTCTCCCAAGCGTCGTGCCGCCTCGCCGCAAGATGGCGAGGTCGATCCCGATGGCGGCCCAGGAGCTACCTGATGGTCAGATTCAACACGGTGCAGGTATGCGTCGATCTTGAGCCCTTCGGGGAACCCGCGCTCATGGGCTCTTTGCATTGCCAGAACGCAGGTTCCGGGGAGATTTTCTCCTTCGAGTATGCCCCGTCGTGGCTACAGCGCGCCGAGGTTTTCGCGTTCGACCCCGATCTCGCCCTAGTCTCAGGGTCGCAGTACCCCGCACCGGATCGCGTCTCATTCGGCATCTTTTTGGACTCTTCGCCAGATCGATGGGGCAGGGTGCTAATGCAGCGCCGCGAAAATACACGAGCGCGTCGAGAGGGACGAAGGCCCGGCACTTTGACGGAGTGGGACTTCCTGCTGGGTGTGCACGATGAAACTCGACTTGGGGCGTTGCGCTTTCGCGCGGCAGCAGGTCGGCCGTTCATGGATAGCGATGCGGGTTCTGCTGCGCCGCCTATCACATCCCTGCACGAGCTGCAGGCTGCCAGCCTACACTATGAGCAGCATGAGGACGAGGAGGACCATCCGGACTATGAGCGTTGGTTGTCCCAGCTTTTTGCGCCCGGTACCTCCCTTGGCGGCGCTCGGCCCAAGGCGTCGGTGCGTGACGAGGCGGGTGTCCTGTGTATGGCCAAATTCCCGAGCCAGCAGGACACGCGGGACATCGGCGCCTGGGAACTGCTTGCCCATCGCCTCGCGGCGAACGCCGGTGTCATTGTGCCGGAGACTTGGCCGTTGCGCCTGCAAGACAACCCGTACACGACCTTTATTGTGAAACGGTTTGACCGCACGCCGCGCGGCGCTCGGCTGGCTTTTGTTTCAGCCATGACGCTGACGCAAAGAGCCGACGGCGAGGCCGGTGCCAGCTATCTCGAACTGGTAGATTTGCTGCAATCCAGAGGTGCCAATACTCAGGCTGACTGCGAGCAACTCTTCCGCCGCGTTGTCTTCAGCATCCTGATTCACAATACTGACGACCATATGCGCAACCACGGGTTTCTCATCGACGCGCAGGGCATCCGGTTATCGCCGGCCTATGACATGAATCCATCGGTCGAACGCCGTGAGCTGTCGTTGGCCATCAACGAAGTGGAGGCGGCATGTGATGTCTCGATCGCCATGGATGCCTGCCATGATTATGGCTTGTCCCGACAGGAGGCGGACAACGTGCTGAACCAGGTACGTATCGCCGTAACGCCGTGGCGAAGCGAAGCTGCCAGACTTGGCATTCCAAGGGCAGAACAGGAACTGATGGCGTCAGCTTTTAGCGCGTAATTTGCGTCGCGCTGTAACGCAGTCGGAACCTGATAGTGCGATCCGCCATTTGGTCGCGGATTTCGACCGCTATTCACAACGTGTGAATCGGCCATCGAGAGCCTTGACTTGTTGACGCCTGTCTAGAATTGATCACTTTCCCCACAATGCGCCGATCCAGAATTGACCAGCATATTCTGTTCGCGGAAGGCCGCCAGTCCTGGCTTAGCAGTCCGTTGTTCCTGGTCAGATTTCAGCCGGCACTGGTGGTCAATTCGAAGCCAGCGTCAACAGGACTTGGACTTGGTAGCCTGCCTTGCGGCGGGTAATCGTGGCCATACGCAAACCTCACTGTGTAAGATTTGTGTAACCACGGTTTTTTCAGAGGGGTAATCAGTCGGGGAATGGTGCCAAGTGACTGATTTTCATTGGTGGGCGGTACTGGGATCGAACCAGTGTCGCCATTTTTTTTATTATATAAAACAATAGGTTGCAAAGGTGTGGTGGCGGATTTGTGCCATAGAACGTATTTGTGCCATAGAATTTCGAAATTCCCCTTCATTTTGCGCTGCAAATATAGGGCTATCTTCTGAATGTCGATCAGACTTGTTGCCGTGATCTCAAATTGAACTGGACATTGGGTTTTCTGTTGCATGACTACAGCACGGGCCGCAACCCGGTCCCCAGAATAGACGTCACGAACCCGCAATTTGACCAGGTCGCAATCCCTTAGCCTGCTGTCGATTGCCAAATCAAAAAAGGGCTGGGTCCCGGATGCGGTTGGCAAGTGATCAGCGACAAACAAAAGGCCGTCAAAAACGACCTTTGATTTGCAGCACAACCTTGCAAACCCCGCCATGCAGTTGCACAAAGTGTTTCGGCTATAAAGCCCCGGGAGGGGTGCTGCCGCCAATTTGATTTGAGTGATATTAGCAAGTTTATCTAAAATTGATAAACTCTGTAAATTACGTATAATTAAACCATGGATCCTATCTCAAACCCCTTTGCCCCAGGTGCAGGCACACCGCCCCCGGAACTCGCAGGTCGAGATGAATTGCGAGAAACCGTTCGTGTAGCGATTGAGCGCGTGCGTCGGGGCCTGCCCACGAAGAGCATCCTGATGGTGGGACTGCGGGGCGTGGGCAAGACTGTGTTGCTGGATCGAATGAGAGATGACGCAGAGGGCGGCGGTATTCAGACCTTGCGAATAGAAGCGCCGGAGAACCGTTCTCTGCCGGCTATTCTGGCGCCACAGTTGCGCCAGTCGCTACTGAGGCTCTCCCGCAATGAGCAGGCTAAGGATCTCGCGCAGCGGGCTCTGCGCGCGCTGGCAGGGTTCGCCAAGGCGCTGAAGGTGAAATATGACGACATCGAGGTGGGGTTTGACTTTGATCCCGAACCCGGCCTCGCGGACAACGGTCGGCCCGGATCACCGCGCCGAACTGGTCCGGCGATCCGCCCAGCACGTCGAAGCCCTGCGTCGTGAGCCGCTCCTTCAGTTCGGGTGTGCCGATGGCCTTGAGTACGTCGGTGTTGAGTCTGGCGACGATGTCCTTCGGCACGCGCGCTGGCGCCAGAATGCCGATCCAGTTGTCGACGGCGTATCCCTTGACGGTTTCGGATACGGTCGGAATGTCCGGCGCGGCGGCGGAGCGCTTGCTGTCGGTGATCGCGAGCACGCGCAGCCGGCCGGACTTGATGTACGGCGTGACGGTCGGCAGGTGAGATGAACGCGACCGGTATCTGTCCCGTGATCAGGTCCACCGCGGCGGGGCCGCCGCCCGGTGGGAACGGCGAGATGAGCCGCACCACCTTGACTGGATAGGCCTGCGCGTGAACCGCATGCGCTGGCAAAAAAAGGACCGAAAGCGCGATGAGTGCTCTGACAAGATGCATGGCTGTCCCCCCGTTACGTTATAAGAGCCGCATCGTCGAAGCTAGCACATCCCGCGTCCGGGGCGCGGGCTTCATCCTTCGAGATGGTTGGCGGGGTCCGCCGTCCATACCTTGAACGCCGGGCGGGACACGATCTCCGCGTACCAGCGCGCGATGTTCGGGAACGCGCCTTCCGCGAGGCCGAGCACGTGCCAGCGGT
>Ga0163149_10006005_pt1 | contig 12620 bp, 10 predicted proteins | sample OliLakLV19MP5G1_FD_148604 | JGI IMG/M metagenome (GOLD analysis project Ga0163149, IMG submission 148604) | Freshwater microbial mat bacterial communities from Lake Vanda, McMurdo Dry Valleys, Antarctica - Oligotrophic Lake LV.19.MP5.G1 | ecosystem: Environmental > Aquatic > Freshwater > Lake >...
ATCGATCACGATCTCTAGAACGTTCAACAGGAACGTGACTGACATGACCTTGACATCGGTCATCAGTCATTGATGTCGAGTTCTGGTTAGGGATGTTCACCCTTGTGAACATCCACTGATGCTTTTGCAATTTTGTAGTTGCTGTCGTTTGACCCAACATGACTTCGTCCTAAGCAGAACCTGACATGGAGATGACCGTGACACTCGCATTGGCAACTGGCCGATTGAGGTCCAATTGGGGTCAACCAACAGCAAGGGTTTGCCTGTGTTGTTCCAAGGGTCCCACCAGGGTTTTCTCCTAAACAGTTGGTTGATTCACTGTGACGGGAGCAATGGGCATGTCCATTGTCCCTTGCACAGCCACAAACGCCATCCAACCCATCCAATCCGCCGATCCGATCCACACCACGGCAGCAGTCATCGCCTCTTGCAGGTTGTTGTTTTCGTCTCTTGTGGATGTTTTGTCAGCATTCACATGAAATGACATGCCTGGAGACATGGAAATGCAAATCTGACAAACCAAATTGGTTTTCCCGTGGGGGGTCTCACTCCACCCGGGCAGATGTGGCTTCGGGCAAAGCTGAGCAGCTTTCAATGCCAAGCCTGCGTGGGAACCCAACGTGGCACCAATCGGACAGCTGCATGGGGCTGATGAACACAACGAGAAGAACAAAATGCGCGAAAATCCGAAATTCTGCAGGAACTGCCTGCAGACTGATGCACCGGGAGCAAAATTGGTCTCAAAAACACGTTCAAGCAGGGGGAGCTTGATGCAAAAACATTTCAATGAACACAGAACCTGTTTGTCAAATGCAGAATCACAAAGTCGTCAAGTGCCAAACCGTCACTGTTGCACTTTTTGTGCTGAAAGTCACACAGTCTGCGCACAGGGTTTTCCAACCAAAGCTCCCCCTTCAGACTTCCCCCAATCTTAGCGATCTCATGTGAGACCGAACTGACCTTGATGGCTGCAACTTGCAATGATTGATCCTGGCCAGCTAGAGTGAAGTGGGCCAGCAGCATTGACAACCCCCAACCAAGGGCAATGCCACTGTCACTGACCCTCACCTGAAAGCTGACACACCCCTCGATCCTTGATGGAGGGCAATTGTTATCTTCGTCATCAGTTAAGAGACTCGAGAGTCATCACGATGACGGAGAAGAAGATGTGAGGTGATGTGGCGGTCACTGGCCGATTGGCTTCTTATCTTCCATTCGCCTAAACGAAATCCATTTTGGTGGTTTTCTCGCAAGTGTTACGTACCCTTACCCCGCTTTGACGGGTCAGTTCTGTTGGTAGTCATCACTGTTACGCCGAAAGAACCGTCCAACGTCCAAATAGATATATATTCAATGGCCCAGATAAAAAACAACTCCGAATTGCTTAAGTGAGCTTCTTGATATCGTGTTTTTCGAAAGGAATCGGAGGAACTCTGGATTCGTGATTAGCGATGTCTTCCGGTTTCGAAAAGAATGGTTCGGTTTTTCCGTTATTTCGCCGCAAACACAAGGTAAGGAAATCAGACCTTAAATAAAACTGAGAATCGAAAAGATCGCAAAGAAAGGTACGAGCGGTTTAGTGTTCCAAAAGAAGTGCAGTTTATCCGTCAGCTTCCGGATATCCGAAGATAATTACATGGACAGTGCCGTGGTAGCCATGCAAACAATCTGTGAGCCAGTTCGAGAAAAAATGTCAAAAGAAGGATTGAAAGTTTGAAACGTCAAGCGAAGGTCGTATTCAGTAGAACACTTTTGGGGCTATTCGGGAGCCGGTGCGGGGGCAATGGTGATTTGAAGAGATCTTGTTTACTCCGTAAGTCAATTGCAGCCTGGATATAAAACACATTGGGTGGGGCATAAGCTCATCTTCTTTCCTTCGCTTTCTTGGGTACTTTTTGGACAAGGTGCAGTACTCATTTTATACGATGTCAAGATTCGATCGAAAAAGAAAAGGTAAGCTTGTTATAACTTCGCAAATCGAGAGAGAAGTTAAGAATTAAGATCTGATTGGCACAACTACAGTGGATTTGGCCATTGATGCCAACCACTAAAGAATTCCCGTACTATGTAGCAAATGTACCACACTATGTTCATGGTTTCTTTCCTTTCCCCAGCCCTGTTCGTCACTGTAAAGAAATTCCAGTGACTAAGAAGTACTCGTCCACGAAGCTACTAGGTACGGTGGGTCCCCCGTAGAAATTGTACTCAGTCGCTACTTAGTTCCAGGGTACATTTCAGAACCATTGGTTTTTTCCGTTAGCTATCTACAGTTGAGAGACTCCGAAAACGCACGTCAAACACTCCACATCAAAATTTATCCTTCGCTTTCGACACCACAATCATAAAACCAAGCTAGTTATTTGAAATACACTTCTCCTACAAGTACAACACTCTACTATTACTTGAAGCCTCTTCAGCAGCTCAACAACATGAACATGCCGGACACCCTCCACTACCATGAGCAGCAGCAGCAACAGCTCCCCAACACTAGTACGCTCACTCTTCTTTGTGAAATTGCCAAGGTTTCACAAGGAGATGTGGTGTTGGCCAAGGCACTTTATCGTGCCTTATCGCGCGTTATTCCCTTGGATGGAAATCCGGCTGCTACCAGTACTCCTGCTACTACTGCAGCTACACCTGCCTCTCATTTCTCCTCCATGGATTTGTCAGCCTTGCTCATGGGCAACAACAACTCTACTGGCAGGCAAATCAGTAACCATGCCGCGGTGATAGAGTCCCTCCTCCCACATCAGAGGAGCCAATGTGCGACCCATCAAACACTACCCACAGTTCCCCTTGTCAATCATGGCATTACTTCTACTAGCACTGTTCTGCCGGATGAGCAGCTCTTGATGTTGCGACTAGCCCTTCAGCAGAAACAACAGCAACAGCAGCAACAGCAGCAGTCTATGCGTGATACAGTCTCCCGAGTGAGCCCTACTCCTACAAGTCCCAGCAACAGCGGAACAAGCAGTCCCGGAAATATGACTCCCTCACAGTCGGATCAGACCTACCGTGGAACCAACCATGATCTGGCTCTTGTCTTGGCCGCCATGCAACGTGCCAGTGCCACGATGCGCCCAGACGAACGGAATCACGTTCCATCGCTTGCCCATCAGCAGCAGAGTTGTCTACGAGGAGGATTGACGGCATCCGAATCCCCCGTCGTCGCAGCCATGTTGGAACTCTCTGGGAGTCGAAATACACCCCCTCTACTGCCACCCGTACCATTCACCACGGCGGTCAGTACTGTTACAGCGGCTGCTCCCACCACGGACAACGCCTCTTCCTTCTTGAACCATCCCAATACGAGTCGGACCACCATGGGATCCTTTCCTCAAAAACTCTTTCAGATCTTGCAATTCTTGGAATCGGATGGAAGACAAGGTACGACACTACGAATGTTTGTTTCCGCCATCATACACACTGCTGCCGGAACTTGCCACTCACCTCCTTTGCTCTTCCTTCCTCTCTTGTCATCAGACATTGCTTCCTTTCGTGTTGACGGTCCAGGCTTTGAAATCCACAAAGTGGATGAATTCGCACAACGAGTCTTGTCGCAGCATTTCAAGATGACATCCTTTGCGTCCTTTCAACGACAGCTCAACTTTTACAACTTTACAAGGGTGGCGTCTTCGGGGGATGCCGGCGTGGCCTATTTCCACGTCAAGTTTGACAAGAACCAACCATTGTTGCTTCATGAAATGAAACGGGCCCGGAAAAAGTAAACAGAGAGACTCCTTTGACACAAAGAAGGACTCCCTGTATTGGGCCTGTCTTTTGGGGAAACAAGAAAGCAAGCAGACAACTGACGTGCTGTTTGCAGCTTCTCCAAGACAAGCCATGGTTGCACTTTTTGAATATTGCATATTAGATAATCTACAGTATATACATGCTGTTAACTAAGAAAGCCAGCAAGCATAACATTTTGAAGTGGGAAGAATGTATCACACGACCGACACGAACCGAAAAAATCATTCGCTGTCTCGCACAAGACGGATGCTCTTCCAATAAAGATAATATATCACTTTAAGTACATGTATTTTTTGTTTGTTGTACCTACTACATCATGTACTTCTTGCAGCCAAAGCGGCTCCTTTAGAAAGGAAAGGGACCGACTAGTTATGAATACATTCCGAATGCCATGCTGTAGCCAAAAATTCTTCGTCGATATCGACCCAAAGCGGTGGCTCCATATCAGTCGGAACTCGACAAAAGATCTTTAGGTGGTCCATCTAGCAAGGCGATTCGTTCAAAATCCACAAGGCCACCAAACTTGGACGAGGCTGACTTTGTTTGGAGGACCAACCTGGCCTTGTCTTCTTCCTTCCAATACCAAAACGTACCCGAGGTGGGATCCATTCCATCTATCTCATTGGGTGTGAAGACAAGCTGCTTCTGTTCGCGGCCCCTCTGCGACCCATACTCTTCCTCCTCCTCCTGGAAATTCAGGCACTCGTATCGATCCTCCTCCGTCATGCCATCTTCATAGCAGTTGGTTCTCATCTGCTGTCGTTTCGGTCGTGGCAATGAGAACTGAACGCTCACAGTCTGAAGCAAGGGTTGCCCAAACCAGTTGCTAGTCCCTTGCTGCCCATACCGGGTATCGCCCATGCGACGCTTGGTAATGGCTTTACCATCGACAAACAATTGCATATCATAGCTGCTGCCATACTCAAACTCTGTGCGCACATTCAATAGCTTGAGCGCCTCGAATGGAGTTTCATTGTACCGATTCATCTCTTCCACGACTGCCTGCAGCATATCAAAATTAAACGCTTCAAACATGGTAGAAACAGCAACTACCTGCGGAATCATGGCAGTGTCCAACAATTTGTCATCACAATCTATGCGCGCCAAAAAGAGGTCACAGTAGAAGGAAAGGGCGTAAGCGTTGTCGCTTCGTAATCATCCTGCCTAGAATATGTTTCAGTCGTCAATTCAATTCCCAACTTACACTGGGTGATAAACTCCGTCGAAAGACCAGCGAAGTCAAGGACATAGAAAATTCGACCCGGGCGGTTACGCATGTGCGAAGACACCTTGTACTTGTCATTGCTAGTCAATAAAAAGAGCGTTTTGGAAGAATACGTCCCGTCCAAAAGTGTAAGCAACGAGTCTTGGTTAATGGTACTCCCCTCCACATAATTCGGATTATATTCGATTTGATCCCTCCGACTTTTGCCATGTGGTATTTTGTCGGAATAAACCTTTTCAAATTCGTCAAACAAAAAGACCGTGGGCTGCTGAATAGATTGTAGAAATGCATTGAAGCGTTCTCCAGCCAGTGGCTGATTGATGACAATTGTGGGTACATCCAATTGCTGGGCCGCCTGGATGGAAATGTACTTGGTCAGAAATGTCTTGCCGCTGCCTTTCTCACCAGCCAACAAAACACCCGTCGAACCAGAACGACTTGAAAATGTCTTGAGAATCCGATCGGCTTGTTCGTGGACATTGCCGTAGATCTTACCTTGTATATCAAAGGGATCAATGACTTGCAAGTAGTACTCACCCATGGGCGTCATTCCAACAGTATATGTTTGGGTGGGCAAGCGTTCATGCAAATCCAATGCTTCTCGACTTGTGACAGTGTACTTGTTCCCCTGTTTGATAAAGAAAGGCTTGCTCGAGTTGCTATCGCTGGAGGCCAGAGCATCGTCGACACAGAGCAACGCTGCCAAAGTAAGAAGGTATGTGAGAAGTTTCATGACCGTTTTTCCCTTGGCTTTTCGGCAAGTACTTCAAGTTGTTATCTTTCCAAAATTGTGGGATGAACGGGTAACAGAAGCAAGCCAAATTCTGATCGATGTACTGCCTTGGCATGGGGTCATTGGGCGAAACACGTCTGGATCTGCATTCCACATGTCGTTCCGGCTAACGAACGAGGAATGAAAAAATGAAGGGGCGCCTTGCTTGCTTCTGTTTATGCGATCCTGGGCGGTCCGGGATGAGAACCCGGTGCGACGTACGGCGCTAACATAGTACTGCAATAGACATGGACGCGCGCAGGCGACTCCAGCATGAAAATTGTGAGTGTGCGTCTCTGGTTCCTCTGATGTTGGAAGTTGAGAGGGGTGTCAAGGGCAATGGATGATGATTCATTGCATTTTTAATTCATAGGAGTGTAGCTGATTCAACCTATGAATGCATGCAGAACAGTCCGAAGATAGGATTCCATCCCTGTCTCCGCAGGAGTGTGTTGGAAGATGTGTGCATCCACAACCATGGCATCTTTGAAGTTCCCACTTCAAGATCCACCACAAGCAGTGGCAACCGTGGCAACAACCACACCACCACAATTTCTAGCAAACTGATCTGTTTCAACAAACAAACAGATCTCTTCATTCAACACTGGCACTGCCAAACAGCAAATGGCAACTGTCATCTGAGATTTTCATGATTGCAAATCATTGCTGAATGATTGTTGCTCCTTCGTTTCAACGAACAGTGTTCATCAAGATGGTTGAAACACTTTCATCATCTCATCCGCTGCACAGTCAACCAACGCAGTGCAGAAAGTGAACAAATTTTGAATGAAACAAAATGTGAAAAAAAAGTGAATGAACCAAGAATGAGAATGCAGCAGATGGGTTTGCTGGTTTTGATTGTGGGCAGTTCTGCAACATCTGCACATTGCATTGCTGAGATGAACCCGGAGATGAAATGATGACTGTTTGGATGCAGATGCACTTGGAACCATCAAATGTGTGAAGCGACTATGCGCACAATTTGAATTCACATGAATCTGGAAGCTTGTGGTCCACCTGGGTGTGCTCTGTTTTCAATTTGCACCAGCAGACACGAAAGAGTTGAAAAACTCAAGTTGTTCTGGATTCTCAAAGATGTCAGGACAACACAATTGTTGTTTTTAAATTGACAAAACCTGAATTCTGAGCACAAATGACACGTGTCAGACATCAACAAGAGAAAATTGAAAAAATTCTCCCTGCATGTGGCAGAATTGAAATTGATGAAATCATGCCTTTTTGGCTTGTTGATTGTGTTTCATGCACAGATTCCATCTTTTGTTTCCACATCACAAATCTGTTGCTGAGCTGCGGTCAACTGATTTTCAGATCCATTGGCACATTGTGGCTCTGACATCCCACAAAGAAAATCACCAAACAGCAAAGATTTGAGTTGACATCAAGAGCACATGACCTGTGAATTTTTGATCACAATGTGGTTTGCATCTTTGTGTCTTGCAGGTTGTTGAAATGAAGACAGTTGACCAACTTGAATGATTTGCAGGAATGAAAGGTCAAATGTTGCAAGACCAGTTGAACACTTTTTTGTTGCCACAGTGGCCCCCCTTTCTCTGCAAGCACCTGCAATGTGGCAGAGCATGACTCATGACGGTCAAATCAATTTGCGCCACGATGTGATGCACCAAAGTGGATCAAGCAATCACTCATGTTCTGCAAAATTGTGATGCTGCAAATGCAAACTGAAAGTGTTTCTCCTTAACAAATGACCAAACTCCAGGGGATTCCGAGAGTTGGTGACTTTGACGAACGGTGATTTTTGCAGAAACAATTCATGAGCTTGTTGTTCCACGCAATCCAAATGGTTTAAATTCCAACTGTGATCAACTAAATTGAATTCAAGTCAGTCAAAATTGATGCACTCATCTAGCAGAATTGAATTGCTCATTGCCCAAATCTTGTCATGCGTCGGTGAAGCTGCGCTTTGAAAATTTGCCAACATGCACAGTTGATTTTCTTGCTGCATCATTCTGCTTCAACTCATTTGTGGAGAAATTGACTCATTTCCACAAAGCTTTTTTCATCTGAACCATTTTCAATAACTGTTGCAACGTTTGATTGTTGCTTGACGGACCCTCCTTGTGCTTCAGGGCCATCATGACATTGTTGTCCCATCTGTCAACTTTTGGCTGGTTTCTTGCTTTTGTGTCATTGCATGGCTGTTTGCAAGCAACCAAAAAAGCATTGAAATTTGTTTTGCGTTCCAACAACACAGGCCAGACTCTTCGCTTGCCAAAGCATCAGAGGTTGCGGGTTGGTTGCGTGTCCCAAAGTGACAAAATTCAAGTGCACACAACCACGTGTGAGCCTTTCGCACGAACGATCCGGGCGGTGAGCGTCGAATGAACTCCGCCACAACCCTGTGCCCCCAGCCCAAGTGCCAGGTGATGACGCCGGGAATTTGATTCCGGAGCGGCAAGGTGAAATGACCCTCCCTCTGCCACTGGACCACCTGCACCAGCGTTTGCAAGCAGCCAATGCTTCATTGTCATGTTGTTCAACATGTCAGTTTTGAGAGATTGTGAGGAGCAACTTGAAGGCTTTGAAGACATGTCAAACTCCACAAGTCAATGCCAATCAATTGAAGCTGTTTGCAAACTGCGTTGTTCAATTGCCCAATTGGAATTGACTTGGTTGTGATTGTGTGATGATCAGAGCCATCCATTTGACATGTCATGCAACATTGGAGAAGAAATCACAAACAACATGGCATCAAGTTGCTCTTTCTGCAAACAAAATTTGTCTCTGCAGCTCAGAGATGTTTCAGAAGACACTGGGAGCATGCAGTGATCATGTCTCATTCTGAGTGTTCTTCATTTCAACTCTCAACGAGTTTGAACTGAACAATTTTCTCAATTGGAATGACACAAAGGCAACTCCAGAAATGCTGATGACAGAATGACTGCAACACCAGATCTGTTGAAAAGGTGCATGTTGCAAGCAAACAACACACAAATCAGCTCTGTTGCCTTGTTTTCTGATCATGTGCAGTTGCTCGTCCATTGAGCCTAGATGGATCATCCTGTCAATTTTTTTTCATTTGTGTTTGTGCATGTGACATTGACATGAGTTGAGTTTGGTCTGGAGGTTTGATGTGAATGTGGCAAAAGAGCTGCAAGAACCTTCAAAGCAGTCCTGGGGGATGACGGCACTGAGCTTGCTGCTGGAACAATGGGGTCAACAAGAGAAAGCTTCCACCAAACAAAGCTGAGCAGCAGATTTCAGTTGAAGGCATTCTCATTCGCCCTCAACAGATGGGCCAGGTTGCGGGTCTCGCGCTGGCTGGAACTTTGGGACCAGCTTTGGTTGAGCTGTTCGGTTTACTTTGGAGTTCGCCTTAGCTTGATTGCACCATCACTTGCAAGAATCCAGTTCCCGTTAAGTTGACGCCTTTGGGAACACCACGCACTTTTAAGTATTAGCTTCTCGAGAAAACTACATCGTACCTACTGCTGTTGCTAATGGCTACTAGTTCAGCCAGCACACATACGTGTGAAGTTTCTGCTGTAGACAACCAGCCGAATAAGAAGCTGCCCGGCGGAATATTTCATGCACGTTCACATCTGTAGGAACCTATTCCTGGTAGGGGCTACGATAGAGCTGCCGACTTCTGGGATCCACCTTCGCTTTGGGTTCTCCTTCGTCGCCTTGTGGACCCCTTACTGCCCAGCCTACCAGACAAACCAATCAAGTAGTTTAGTTGAGCAAGCTATCCGTGGCCTTCTTTTCGATAGTATGCTTGTTTAGCGCACTGTGCTATTTCATGGATCACCCAACAGGATTCTCATTGCAAGGATTCTATTGTAGTCGGGGTTCCGAGTCCCCGAAGACTTTGAACTATTTCACTGGGGTAGAGTCAGGTACTGTAGCCCGCACTTCGCTTTCAGAGGCGCCAAGACAGATGCAACCCAAATGCTGCATGCGCAAAGGAGGGTTTAAACGACTGAATACAGGACGGATGTTGCTCAAGCAACTGGCCACGACTTCTCAGGTCTTCTCAGGTCTTCTCAGGTCTTCTCACAATACTACAAAACTTTACTGTGCCATCCGCTTACCTATCGGATTTTAAAATTTGTGGCAATCTATGGTACTATTGCAAAGCTGAGGCAATTCCCATTTCAAACTAAAACGCGGCAACTAATGTGCCTAAAGCTTTAAAAAGCCGGCGCCAATTGCAAAATCAACGAGAGAGCAAACCATCATGCGAGCAAAGTTGATCCAAAGATACATTGAAAGGCAGCAAGCAGGTGCCATTAGCGAGCAGGTCAGAGATCGCAGCGACAGTGTGGATATCCTGGAGCCTCTCGAGCAGGGGCAGCGGAATTCGACCATTCCAATCATCTGTCGACGAGAACTTCAATTGGGCAGGTTGCTAGGAACCGGCAGCTTTTCCGAAGTCTACGCAGTGAAAGGCTTCAAGAAGAATGTGAAGTGCACCAGGGGTGCTGATGTAGAAACATCAAGTCCAGCGACACAAGGCAGGGGCCACCGATCTTTGAGCATCTCCTCCGATTCCAGCGTGACCTCGCCCGCAGAAGAAGGAGGAGAAGGAGAGTTACAGTTACAACTTCAAGATACCGGATCGTTGAAGAGTCCCAGGTACGCGGTCAAAATGCCCAAGAGTCCCAGTCATCGTGCCTTGTACAGAGGAAAAGATAAAAACATCTACACCGAAGCAGCAGCCGCTTTGCATCTGGAAGCCAAATACCTGAGCGTATTTGATCATCCAAATATCATCAAGATCCGGGGCATGGGTAGCGAATCCCACCCGTTCATCATTATGGACCGTCTCGATGACACCCTGGATCAGCGCATACTTCGATGGAGACAAGAAGCAGCACAAGCTCAACCAGGAACCAGCCAGTCGGCCAGAGGTGGCGACGCTGCCAAAGATCTGCTGAAGGAAAAGGCAGACTATGCGCTTCAGATTGCGCAGGCGGTCAATTACCTTCATGAACGCCGAATTATCGTACGGGATATCAAACCAGCCAACATTGGATTCAAGACGGATGGTTGCGAAGATGTCGTACAGCTCTTTGATTTCGGCATGTGTCGAGAGCTTCCCAAACCCCCTCGTTGCGACAGTAACAAAAGTCCACTCAGCAGCCCCAGGTCTTACCGCATGTCCTTTGGAGGATCCTTGCGGTACATGGCAGTTGAAATTGTCAACAGTGGTGAATATTGTCTCTCAGCTGATGTCTACAGTTGGGCCATGCTCAGCTTTGAAATGTTCACGCTGGAAAAGCCCTTTGCGTCCATTTGCACGTCCCCGGCCCTCCACGAACGATATGTCTGCCGCGAAGGAGGACGACCAGACTTTCCACAGCAGCAGAAACATGATATCCATGGCAAGATACCAATGTGCCTTAGAAACTTGATTCAGGCTGCCTGGTCGCAAGAAGCGCTGGATCGTCCAGATATGGCATCCGTATGCACCCAACTCCAGGCAATGAAGGATCGTAACTTCGAAGTGGTCGATGCAGCGTCATCCCCTGCTGCAGCATCGGCAGTCCCGAATCGAAAGTTCTTCCAGCAAGAGGCACGCGCAAAGCGCAATCCAGGGCCCATCGTCTTGGAGGAAGCTACCGAAGAAAGTACGGAGGACAATACCGATGAGCTTTGCCAAGAGGACGCCGATGCACTTCGCCGCACATTGATCAAGGCTGGCTTGGATGATTTTTGCTTGCTGGGACTACAGTGATTTTGAAACACCGACAGACCGGATGCCACATAAGAGGCAGTCCCTGGAGCAGCTCTTGTGACTGGCGTTTACTTTTTGCTTTTGAACCAGTGATTTTGAGACATGAACAAGTTCCTGGAGCACTAAGCTCTTGTGGCCGGCGTTTACTTTTTGCTGTTTTTGCTCTTGAACCAGATCGCATTCATTTGTGTTTGCCAGTCGGCGAGAAACAAGGCAGTCAGGTACCTGATACTACTGCATTGGACTTCTCTTGGGCCGACATTTTCTTTTACGTTTGGTACTTACAAATACCCATTTTTTTAAAGGTCTACAATAATTTTCTACTAGCTATTTTCCTAGCCTAGCATCCTAGTATCCTGTCTTGGTACTTACCATTAGATATCTAAGAGGTTTCATCAAACAGCAGTTGCTACTACGTACTGTAGCAGTACCACTGTTCAATTATTTGGAATACTATCTATTGCCTCAATAGTCAGTACCTATCTACCGTGCCAGTGACCGACCTAGTAGCTAGCTAGCTAGCCTCGCTACGATAGCTTGTTCGATCGCTTGAGCAAGACCTACAGCACAGTGACCTGAACTGCTACACATGCTAGCAAGAAGTGGGTGACATCAAGATGTCCGGAACCTAGCTAGCAGGGGTTGTCAAAAAGTAAACCACGACTTTTCCCAGGTAATTTCCACACTTCCGAATGAGTGATGTCAGTCATGCTGTGGACCAATCAGAATTTAGCACCACTTCCTGGTTGCACGACTGGATGATGCTTCTTGACCACCCCCAATGACCAGGCAATTTCCAAGGTCGGGATGTCATTTGCGACCAGACAACACAATGCAAGCACGACGCACTTCGTTGAAACAGTAGCCGCTGCTGCAGCATCAACAGCAGTGCACTTTCAACGTTCGACCATTGCAATCGATCGTTCGAGTCTGCTGCTAGCTCCACTGCTAGTAGACCAGCGTGTTCGCAGAGGGTTGTCGCAGTTAGCGCGTGCTTTTTCTGAGGCATCTGAACGGTCTGTTGAACTGCCGTTTGAAACACAGACTTCACCGTTTGACTCAAGATGATGACGGCAACAGTGTCAAAGAAGCCAAAGATGTTGCGTTGGTTTCCACAATCAAACGCTGCGAAGGAAAACGTTGTTTGTTTC
>Ga0163149_10006010_pt1 | contig 12610 bp, 8 predicted proteins | sample OliLakLV19MP5G1_FD_148604 | JGI IMG/M metagenome (GOLD analysis project Ga0163149, IMG submission 148604) | Freshwater microbial mat bacterial communities from Lake Vanda, McMurdo Dry Valleys, Antarctica - Oligotrophic Lake LV.19.MP5.G1 | ecosystem: Environmental > Aquatic > Freshwater > Lake >...
GATTTGAAGGAGCAGCAGGTTATTACAAAATACAACCCGACATTATTACTTACGGGAAAATTATCGGAGGCGGATTACCTGTTGGAATGTATGGTGCTTCCGCAGAAATCATGAGCAATATCTCTCCGGAAGGAAATGTATATCAAGCAGGAACATTGAGTGGAAATCCCGTGGCGATGGCTGCTGGAATAGCTCAATTGACAGAATGCTTGAAGCCAAATTTTTATGAAGATTTAGAAAAGAAAACTCAGTTCTTAATTGCAGAAATATTTTCAAATCTCAAATCTCAAATCTCAAATTTCAAAATCTTTCATGTTGGTTCCATCTTTTGGATTGCTTTTACGGACAAAGAAGTTGTTCGCTCAGCCGAAGAAATTGATGCTGATTCAATGAAATATTTTAGAATCTTGCACAAAGAATTATTAGAGCGAGGAATTTACCTTGGGCCTTCAGGATATGAAGTTGGTTTTGTGTGTGAAGCACATACTGAAGATGATTTAATTAAGACAGCAAAAGCTTTTGGTGAGGCTTTGGCGATTGCTTTGAAATAAGACCTCGCCCCTTAATCCCCTCTCCGTAGGAGAGGGAGCAATACCCAAGTTGTCGGTAATAAAAATAATTTTATGGAAGACGATGATGATTTCAACTTCAATTTTGATGACCTTTCACAAGAGGAGAAGGATGAGATTGAAAAAGAACAAAAAGAACAGAACAAAAAATTAAGAAACAGTCCGGTTTTTAAAAAAGCAATGGAGGTTTTGAAAACTACTAGTGCTTTGGTTGAAAGTCTTTCGGATGAAGACAAAGAATTTTACGAAAGAACTTTAATGGAATCGGCATATACGCTTGCTCCAAAAATTGCAGGTGTAATGGGGAGCGAAAGTTGGATTCTGTCGATGCAGAATGCTTCTATAATTCGCTATCATGCAGAATATTTACTTACTTCTACATCGGGATTGAGAATTTTTACAAAGGCTGAGAAGGATTATGTGCAAGTTTTAAGAACGGAAGTAGAAGAGTTTCGCGAATTATTTAAAGAGTGGGTTCAAACATTCAAAAAACTTGAGCAGGAAGAATATGTTGATGAATGGGGTTTGTTTTTGAGAGAACAATAATTTTTCTGCGAAAATTTGCGAAATCTGCGAGCCCACTTTTTTGTTTTTAGTAGTAATAAACTCCTATCAATGCACCCCCCTGCAAAATCATCGTTCCATCAAGTAATGCAGTATAAAAATATTCGCTCCGTTTCGAGGAACTCATTAAAACAATAATTGCGTTTACAATTGCTGTTAGTATTAGTGCAATAAAAATTTTCATAGAAAACATGTGCAGTGAAAATTCTGTCACAATCAAAAGGGTGTAAAACAACATAAATCCAAAAGCAATCCACCGTGTTTTATTTTCTCCTAATTTTTGAGAGAGAGTAAAAATATTTTCCTTTTTATCAATCTCCATATCGCGAATATCAAATGGGATGCAAATACTAATCATAAATGTGAATCGCACAGCAACATGAAGGATATTGTTTTCTGAAAATGGATTTGTGTCATTCAGCAATATTGGAACAACAGCAGTTACCATTGTCCAAACAATTACCAAAGTCAATAATTTAAACCAGGTATTTTTTCTGAGTTTAATGAATGGCAAAAAATAAGCAACAGATAAAAGGAGTAATGGCGAGAGGTAAAAAATTATTTTATAATCATTGAAGAAAAAAGTAATCGCCACACCTATAAATCCGATAATACAAAGCAATTTAATGGAAAATTGATTTTTGAAAATCCATTTTCTGCGAATGGAAAGTAAGCTGTTGTCTTTTTGAGGAGAATAAAAAATACGTTGTAAGTTGTAAATAAAAAGAGTTGCAAAAAAGGCAAGAAGTGAATAGGAGAGTAAGTGATTAGTGTTTCCCCGTTGTATAATAGTACTTTGTATTAAACAAGCAGCGCCAATTGCAACATAGAGATTGCTGAAAAGAATAAAATCAAAAAGGCGTCTAAAAAAAATCAATTTTTAGTTCAACTGAATTTCGTTGTTAGTAGATTTTAAAATAAAAAATGTTCCAAGGCCAATTCCAAGGCCAATACCGCCACCGGCTAATGAACCTATTTTTCTTTTTTTACGGGCAACACGTTCATATCCCATTATGTAGGTGTCGTGTTTAATGTAATCGATGTTGGAAACCGAACTGCTTTTTACTTTTACTCGTGGTAAACCTGATAAAGCTGTGAATGCAAAGGGTGGAATCGGACACAAGAAACTTCCTGTAACACCTCCGGCAGCACCCAAAAGCATATTTCCCCAAAAAGCACCTTTCGCTTTAAATCCTTTTTCTGCATCTTGTTCGCCTAAAATAAAATAGCGCATTTCATCAATGGTAAATTCATTTCCAAGAATAGTATCGTACACGTACATTATGCTTTCGCCATTTGCAGTGGTGATAGAGAAAATTCTGTCGTTTTCAATAATTATATTTTTTGTGCTGTCTTTTTGATTTTTGATAGCGGTAACTCCGTTTGTAGTATCAATCACAGTTCCGATTACAACTGCACCATTCAGTAAAAGAAGGGTATCCTTCCCGTTTTGAGCCATTGAATTTTGAGAGATGAAGCCAAAGATGAGACCGATAGTGCTAATTAAAAAGTGTTTGAACATACCTAATGTTATAAATTTCCCCAAAGATAACCATTCTAAAACATACCATCATTTTAATTGTTTATTGTTAATAATTATCATATGATAAAACCTCAATTCTAATTATATTTGCCTTCCCATTTCTGAGCGATAACGTTCAGGCGGGCATTCCTCAAAAAAAAATGAAACAATGATTACAACTGATAAATTTGTAAACCGCCATAATGGCCCGAACGAAAATGACGTGAAAGCTATGCTTTCCAAAATTGGAGCAAAAAGCGTTGATGAATTAATAGACCAAACAATTCCTGCTGCAATCCGACTGAAAAAGCCTTTGAATTTGGCTGTTGGAATGACAGAATACAATTATCATAAACATCTGCGAGTAATCGCTTCAAAAAATAAAGTTTTTAAAACATACATTGGTTTAGGATATAGCAATACTATAATTCCTCCTGTAGTTCAACGCAATGTGTTGGAAAATCCAGGTTGGTATACCGCTTACACACCTTATCAGGCGGAGATTGCACAAGGACGATTGGAAGCTCTTTTGAATTTTCAAACGATGGTGATGGATTTGACTGGGATGGAAATTGCAAATGCATCTTTGTTGGATGAGTCTACTGCTGCTGCTGAAGCGATGGCAATGTTATTCAGTAGTCGTAATCGTGACCAAGTAAAAAATGGTGCCAACAAATTTTTTGTTTCCAACGAATGTTATCCTCAAACCATTGATTTATTAAAAACACGTTCTACTCCAATGGGAATTGAATTGGTAATTGGTGATTGGAAAACAGCTCAATTGAATGCATCGGTTTATGGAGCGATTTTACAATATCCAACGGTTGATGGAAAGGTAAACGACTATGCAGATTTTGTAAAAAATGCAAAAGCAAATGGAATTGCAATAGCTGTTGCAGCTGATATTTTAAGTTTGGTATTGTTAACACCTCCGGGCGAATGGGGTGCTGATGTGGTGGTTGGAAACACTCAGCGTTTTGGTGTACCGATGGGTTATGGCGGTCCGCACGCAGCATTTTTTGCTTGCCGCGAAGAATACAAACGTATTATTCCTGGTCGCATTATAGGTGTTTCTGTGGATGCACAGGGCAATCCTGCTTTACGCATGGCTTTACAAACTCGTGAACAGCATATTCGTAGAGACAAAGCAACATCAAATATTTGTACAGCACAAGCATTGTTGGCCATTATGGCTAGTATGTATGCGGTTTATCACGGTCCGGCCGGAATAAAAGGTATTGCACAACAAGTACATTTATCAGCAGTTACTTTGGCGGAAGAATTGAAGAAATTAGGTTTGACAATTGAAGGTGATTCTTATTTCGATACGATTAAAGTTAATCCCCCAACCCCCTTTTCAAAGGGGGAATTCAATGCGAAAGTAAAACAATTAGCAGAAGCTGTTCAAATTAATTTCCGTTATACAGATACAGGAATTACAATTGCGGTAGATCAAACAACGGATGCAGATGATTTAAATGCTATCATCGACATCTTCGCGAAAGCAATAAGTAAAGCAGGTTCAAAAGTGACTCAGGAAATTATTTTTTCTGCAAAACCATCAATCACCTTCCGTAAATCAGCTATTTTAGCTCACTCTATTTTTAATTCATATCACTCCGAATCAGAAATGATGCGCTACATCAAGCGTTTAGAAAATAAAGATTTATCCTTAACACATTCGATGATTTCGTTGGGTTCTTGTACGATGAAATTAAATGCAGCTTCTGAATTAATGCCAATCACATGGCCGGAGTTTGCACATATTCATCCGTTTGTTCCTGTGGAGCAAGCAGCTGGATACATTGAAATGATTGATGAATTGGATCGTTCGTTAAGTGAGATTACTGGTTTTGCAAAAATGAGCTTTCAGCCCAATTCTGGTGCTCAAGGCGAGTATGCAGGTTTGTTAGTTATACAAGCATACCACCAATCACGTGGCGATGCACATCGTAATATCGCTTTAATTCCAACATCAGCCCACGGTACAAACCCGGCAAGTGCTGCTATGTGCGGAATGAAAATCGTATTGGTGAAATGTGATGAAAAAGGAAATATTGATGTAAATGACATGAGTGAAAAAGCAACATTACACAAGGCTAATTTATCTTGTTTGATGGTGACTTACCCAAGTACACATGGTGTTTACGAAGAAGGCATTATTGAAATTACAAATATCATCCATGAAAATGGCGGACAAGTTTATATGGATGGAGCCAACATGAATGCACAAGTGGGATTAACATCTCCGGGAAATATTGGTGCTGATGTTTGCCACTTAAACTTGCACAAGACATTTGCTATTCCGCATGGTGGAGGCGGACCAGGAATGGGACCAATTGGTGTTGCAAAACAACTGGTTCCATTTTTACCCTCACACGTATTGGTAAAAACAGGTGGAGAAAAAGGCATTTCAGCAGTTTCAGCAGCGCCATTCGGCAGCTCGTTAATTTTATTGATTTCTTACGGATATATTAAAATGCTTGGTGGAGAAGGTGTTACAGAAGCAACACGCATGGCTATTTTAAATGCAAATTATATCAAAGAAACATTAAATGGTCATTATCCTACTTTATATAGTGGTAAAAACGGAAGATGTGCTCATGAAATGATTTTGGACTGTGTTGAATTTAAGCGTCAGGCAGGGGTAGAAGTTGGAGATATAGCAAAACGTTTAATGGATTATGGTTACCATGCACCAACCGTTTCTTTCCCAGTTCACGATACATTAATGATAGAACCAACAGAAAGTGAGTCCAAAGAAGAATTGGATCGTTTTTGCTCTGCAATGATTTCTATTAAGAAGGAAATTGATGAAATTATATCCGGAAAAGCAGACAAAGAGGACAATGTGATTAAAAATGCACCGCACACAGCAAAATCGGTTATTACAGATGATTGGAAACATAGTTATTCACGTGAAAAGGCAGTTTACCCGCTAAAATGGGTGAAAGAGTCCAAGTTTTGGCCAAGTGTAGCGCGTGTTGACAATGCGCATGGCGATAGAAACCTTATTTGTGCTTGTCCGCCCATAGAAGCTTACGCTGAGGTGGAGTTGGCTTAGATTTGGTAAAGTAGAAAATTTGATCTAAATTAGCTTATCGTCCCCGTAGTTGATTTCTCAATTTTTATAGAATGAAAAATGTTACCATGATTTTTTTGCCATTGTTTCTATGCTGCTCCTTATCGGCTCAAACTGGAAATAATGAAGCATTATCAGTAAACGAAAAAACACATCCAAACTTAAATTTTAAAAAGTCGAGCACATTACCTGAATCCAGAAAAGGGTTGCCTACAAGCGTGTCTACATTAGCTATAATCTGGTCGGATGATTTTTCAAATCCTAGTAATTGGACAATCAATACGCCTGTAGGAACTGGTGTCGGAAAAGATTGGGTGATAGGTACAGGAGGGCCCGCAGGGGCTTTTGCAATCCCGACTATTCTTTCAACTACTGCCGCAAATGGCTTCGCATTATTTGATTCGGACTTCAACTGCAGTTATGATCAGATAGCAGACATTACCACCTCAGCTCCAATAAATTGTTCTGCATATCCTTTTGTAAGATTAAATTTTGAACAGCAATACTTAAGGTATCGTGACAGTACATTTGTTTTTGTAAGTAATGATGGGTTTGCCTGGACAAAATATCCTGTGAATGTGGCGGTAACTGGTGATTATGGATATTCAGTCAACCCAGAAAATATAAAAGTAGATATTTCTGCAACGGCAGGTGGGCAGGCTACAGTATGGGTTCGGTTCCAGTTTTATAGTCCGAATTCATTGGGTTTTGGTTCCGGATGTAATTATGCCTGGATGGTAGATGATGTTTCAATCACAGAACTTCCTTTGAACGAATTAGTGATCGACCGTGCATACAATGATTTTGCATATGAGGATGGAGGTTATTATACACAAACACCAATTACCCAAATAGTGCCGCTAACATTCAGAGCAGCAATCTCCAATGAAGGAGCATTGGCACAAACATCCGTTATGCTAAATGTTAAAATTTCCGATGGTACAAGCATCTTGTATAATCAGAACAGTGCTGTATTGCCAACTGTTGCATATCAGGCGGAAGATACTTTGTCGATAGCGACTACATTTACACCTCCGGCAACAATAAAAAATTATTCGACAACTTTCCACGTTAGCCAAACAGAAATAGAACTGGCTGTTGATACAATTAATAATAGGGTTATAAAAGATTTCACCATTACAGATACTGTTTATGCCAGAGACAATGGAATAGCAACTGGTACTGTAACTCCAAATAGTTATCCGGGGGGTGCAGTGGATGATGCAAGAATCGGTTTAAAATATGAATTTCCTGTATCAGCAACAGCAACCTCCATTTCTGCATATTTAGATGTTTCATCAGGTAGTGGCACTTATGCCCAAGCTAAATTATATGAGATTGTAAGCGGGGTGTATACAGAAATAGCAGTGTCCCCAATCTATACGGTAGGCTTATCGGTTTCAGAATGGATCAATTTTCCTATTGCCTTAACTTCTTTAACTGCAGGAAAAACATATTTGGCCGCAATTGTTATCTCAGGGGTAGCAACCGGCCCCGACCTCTTTGTTGTGTTAGGTGCCGACAGGGTTACACAGCAACCGAAAGATATTTGTCAGGTTTATCTTCCAGGTCTGGGTTATTGGAATTCACATTCCGTATTGCCTATGATTCGACTGAATATTTTATACCCATTTGCAGGAGTTTCTGAAAAAACAACAGATGATGTAATACTTTTTCAAAATATTCCAAATCCCGCAAAGGCTTCATCTGTTATAAATTTTCAACTGAAAAAAAATGCAGCTGTGGTCTTGAACATAATGGATGTTAGAGGCGAAATTCTAGTGAGGAAGGACTTGGGAATGCAAGATTCAGGTAATCATTCTGTAAGCGTTAATACGTTAGGTTTGCAGGCTGGAGTTTACTTTTATTCAATAATGGTTGATAATAAAACAACTCCTTCGATGAAAATGGTTATAATAGATTAAATGGGCAAAAGGACTGTAATACAGGATTATACTGAAAGATTTCTAAATAACTTGCTTAAATGGTAGGAGTTTCTTAAATTTGTAGTCTAAATTAGAATTAAAATTAACAACTAAAAACAAATAACATGAAAAAAATTTACACGCTTATTGCTACTGTAGCGGTAGTTTTATCTGCAAATGCGCAGGTAAGACAAGTTAACGGAGCTCCGGAAAAAACAACTGGAGTATCAAAATTACAGCCTGTTACTAATCTAAGTAATTTTTCAGCAAGTCTTTCTAATTCAAGAGCTTACTCTGGTTGGATGAATTACGCATTCCAATTGGATGATCCAGCTGGTTTTACTCCTGGACTTGCAACTGCTAGTTTCATGTTGATATTTCCTGATTCATTGCCAATAACAGGGCAATATGTGGATTTAACAACTGCGCGTCCCCAATTCCATAAGGCAGCTACAATGTTAGATCCTAAAAACATGCCTGTTATTGGAATTGCAGCAACTGATGCATATTCATTGGATTCAATTGGTATCGTTTATGGATACCTGAGAAGTTTAGGTTCATCTGTTGTTGATACTCTTAGAGTGAATATTATTAAGGATGATGCAGCTCTTTTGTGGGACCTTACTGCTGAAACTTACCAAGATATCACGTATGTTTTTTCAACAGATAAAATTACCGCAAGTCAGATTATTGGTAGTTATGATTATTATTTAACGGATGCGGATTCTTCAGATACAGCTGCTGAGTTATTTATTAAAACAATTTTGCCAACCCAAGCCGCAGGTAAAAGAATTGGTGCAGTTATTACTTTTAAACCAGGTTTCTCTTATACTGCTACAGATTCTATTCAGGATTTAAACTCATTCTATCTTCTTTCTTACGAACAAAACGGAGATGGTGGAGGAACTGGAACGGATCCTGTATTTAACGGTAACTTGAGCGATGGAACTTCTGACATGAACTGTTCTTATGCTTTACCAACTGACGTTAGATATAACTTCAACGCAAATGGCTGGAATGGTTATTTTATTCCTACTTGGGCTTGGACAACTCCTTATGCTTATGAGCACCACATTATTGAATTCAAAATCAGCAACCCTCCTTTGGCAATTGCAGAATTTGATAACGGAGCTAAATTGGGTCAAAGTATGCCAAACCCATCAACAGGTCTTTCTACAATCAGATATGAATTAGAGAAAAATGCTCGGGTTGCTTTAAATGTATATGATGTAACAGGAAAAGTTGTTGCAACAGAAAACATTGGAGAGCAAAATTCAGGAGCTCACACTATGAACTTTAACGCTGAAAATTTATCTGCTGGTGTTTATTACTATTCATTAACAGTTAATAATGCTACTACTGCATCTATGAAAATGGTTGTAATTAAGTAATTTATTACCTTATAATTTTTAGAAAGCCATTCTTCGCAAGAAGGATGGCTTTCTAATTTTTAATCGATGAGGTATTGTTTTTGATACAATAATTTTATACCTTTATCGTTCAATTTAGAAAAACTCAAATTTAAACCCTGAAAAAATGAAAAAAATTTACACACTAATCGCTGTTTCTGCTCTTGCATTTTCTGCAAATGCACAAGTAGTGGAAAGCCCAGCACAACCATTTACTTCAAAACATGTTCCTTATTGCGTTGCTGCTCCGGAAACACGTATACTTTCAAATCCTGATACATTAGGATTAGTTAACGTAGGTGATTTTATTCCTGAGTTTGATGGCTTAAACCCTGTTTTTTATTCTTACGGAAGTACGACATTAACAACCGGTTACCTTTATGGAAACAACGGAAGTGCTAATGCATTTAAAGAAGTAGCTCAAGCATACCAAAATTTAAACGGAATTCCCGTTAAAGTAATTGGTGCATTAATGTGGTTTGGTGGAAAACAAAGTGATTTAGGAAGTTCAGGTACTTCTAAAGTTGTAGTTAAAACTTACGACTTAGCACCTCTTAAAGCATATAACGTTGAAGCTGGTGCTTTTAACTTTTCAGTTCTTAACTGGGTTGGCCCAAACATTATGCGTACTTCTGCTGATATCTTGTATACAGATATCGATACAGCTGGAAACTTAAACTATGTAGCTTACACAACACCACAAACTTTTGTTGGTGATTTCTGTGTTTCAGTTGATTTTTCAACTTTAGCTCCAGGTGATACTGCTGGTTTGGTTTCTGATGATGTTAACTCTGCAATGGAATTGGATTATGCATTCCACAAATCAGTGATTGGTGCTACTACTAGATGGTTTGTTACTGATCAATTGTTTTCTGGCACTCCAGCAACAGGTGCTTTTGATAACAACATCGCTATTTGGCCTGTTGTTGCTGATGCAACTGGTGTTAACGAATACTTTAACGGTATGAAATTAACTACTTACCCAAACCCTGCTGTAAACAATGTTACTATTGAATACGATTTACAAAAAGATGCTAAAAGCGTAAAATTATTTATTGTTGATCCTTCTGGACGTAAAATAATTGATAACTCTTACGGTTCTCAAGCTTCTGGAACTTACAAAGTAACTATTGAAACTTCTAACTTAGCTGCTGGTACATATTTATATCAATTAAATGCTGATGGAAATGATTTCACAAAACAATTTGTAGTTACAAAATAAGAAATAAGCTTTCTTAAATTAAAAAGGCTCTGCAATTATTTGCAGAGCCTTTTTAATTTAAGGCAATGTGAAAATTTTGTTTTTGATTTTTAAATAGTCTACTTTTGATACTTATTCTAAAATTATCTGAAAAAATGAAAAAAATTTACCTTTTATCATTGTCGATTTTTGTGTCTGCCGGAGTGTGGGCTCAAAGAAGCGCTAGCACAAATGCAGCAACGGCAGTAATGGCAAAATCTACTGAAGAAGTTACTGCTTCACAACCCAATAATGATAGAGCACCTTTTGATGTTATCTGGTCGCAAGATTTTGGATCAACAGCAATGGGAGGTCTTCCAACAGGTTGGAGTGGAGCCGGAGCATTTCCTGTTTGGAAAAAAACAACGATTGGATCTACAGGATGCTTTGGAACATCTACAGCAACATTAACTTCTCCAACTGCATCAAATGGAGTTTTAATTTATGATGCCGATTCCTTGAATGAGGCAATTACAGGTGATTGTACAGGTGCTACTTATGCAGCAAGAGCTGGGGAAGTTATCAGCGAAACAATCGATTTAACTGGTGAGCCAAATGTAAGATTGGAATTCAGACAATATTTCAGATTGTGCTGCTCTCCAACTACAACTTTTTTAACAGTTTCTGTAAGTGCAGATGGTGGTGGAACTTGGACAAATTATGATGCAAAAGGAACAACAGGAATTAATAGTTACAATACAAATAACGAATTAATTTCAATAAATGTTAGTGCTGCAGTTGGTGGGTCTAACAACGTAAAAGTGAAATTTACATTTGACAGTGGTTTAGGTGTTTATTTCTGGCAAATTGACGATGTGAAAATTATTGAAGGTCCATTAAACGATGTGAAATTAGAACGCGTTTACAACGACTTTAGCTACTTAGATGGTGGGTTTTACACTCAAACTCCAGCAGGTCAGGTAGCACCAATAATGTTCAGAGGTGCAATTTTGAATGATGGATTTCAAGCTCAAACTACCGTTAATATGAACGTTAGCATTACTGGTGCTGGTACTTATAGCCAAAACAGTAATACAATTACAAGTTTTCCACTTTATGGAAGAGATACATTAATGATAACAACACCAACGTTTGATCCTTTGGCAGTTGGAACTTATACAATGGTTCATACGGTTACACAAACCCAAACTGATGAATTAATTTCTAACAACAGTTTAACTAGAACACTTAAAGTTTCTGATACTGTTTATGCAAGAGATTATGGTATTATGGGAGCAGGCATCACTAATTCATTAAGCCCTTCTGATTATGTTGGTGGCGATGTAGATGGATCTGTTATTGCAACATTATACGAATTTCCAGCAGTAGCAAATATTACAACAGCTTCTGCGTTTGTTGCAACATCAACACAAAATGGTGCATCATTTGATTTTGTTTTATATAACATTGATATGACTGGAAACTTTGTTGAAGTTGCTAACTCCGACATTTATCTTGTTGCTGGAACTGCGGATAAAAATAAATGGGTAACACTTCCATTCATTTTCCCTGGTGGACCATACCCTGTTCTTGCAGGAGAGTCTTACATTATCGGTGTTAGAGTTTATGGTGCTCCTGCTTTTGATTTGGATATCCTTAACGATTTAACTTTAGAAGGAACACAGCCTGCTCAAACAACATTTGTGGATGCAGGTGGAACAGGTGCTTGGGGATGGATTCAAAAAGCTCCGTTCTTACATTTGAACGTAGAAGCAATCAATGCTGGAGTAAACGAATTGGATGCATCAAACGCTGTTTTGCACCAAAACGTTCCGAATCCTGCAAATGGAAATACTGCTGTGAATTTCGAAATTGTTAAATCAAATGAAGTTTCTTTATCTCTATTTGATGTAACAGGTAAATTAATCAAATCAGTAAATGCTGGAAATTTATCTGCTGGAATGCATACCATTTCATTAGAAACAGCTGATGTTGATGCTGGTGTTTATTTCTATACATTAACAGTTGGTGAACAAAAATTGACTAAGAAAATGACAGTTATGAAATAATAATAATTGTTAGCATAAAACAAAAACGGGTTCAAATATTATTTGAACCCGTTTTTTTTATTTTGTAAATGAACTAAAATTTTGTCTTTAAGCTTTTCATGAATTTTGTAGCATATACAAAATCACAAACTTCTTGGTTCTCCGTTTTTAATATTTCTTCCTTACTTCCTTGCCACCAATTATCGCCTTTATAGATAAACATAATATTGTCTCCAATTTCAATTACCGAGTTCATATCATGCGTAATAACCATTGTTGTGATGCCGTATTCATCAGTAATTTCTTTAATC
>Ga0163149_10006012_pt1 | contig 12608 bp, 14 predicted proteins | sample OliLakLV19MP5G1_FD_148604 | JGI IMG/M metagenome (GOLD analysis project Ga0163149, IMG submission 148604) | Freshwater microbial mat bacterial communities from Lake Vanda, McMurdo Dry Valleys, Antarctica - Oligotrophic Lake LV.19.MP5.G1 | ecosystem: Environmental > Aquatic > Freshwater > Lake >...
TGATGATTCCCGGCGCCGATCATTTCTACGCCGGGCGCGAAAAGGAGTTGGCCGTGGCGATCGATGCGTTTCTCAAGGAACTCAAGTAGGAGCGCAGTCAGGGTGCGAGCCGCCCCCGGCATGCCAGGATCGCCCGCCGGCTAGCCGAATACCATCGCCACGCCATGTGCGGCCGGCGCATCGATGGCCCAGGAACCGTCGCTCATGCGCTTCGGGCTGAAACCCCCTTCGCGCAGTACCCGCCCCGCCACGGCACGCTCGGCGACGCGAATGAACAAGGCCGCAGCATGCGGCGCGGCGCGCTCGGGCAGGATCACCTCGCGCAGGCGCTCCTGCAGGGACTGACGGGTGCAAAAGGCAAGTGGCGCTGAACCGGTCTCGACCTTCAGGCCTTCGTCGATGCGCTCTGGCCAGGCACCGAAAACCCGCCCGTATACGCCGGCCAGGTAAGCCACCTTCTCGGCCACAAAAGCCACTGCGGCCAAGCCCGTCGCGCCATTGGCATGCCGCTGTAGTTCCGGCAGCCACACCAGTTCGCGCGTGAAATGCTGGCAAATGAATAGCAGTGCGCCCGGCGTGCTGTCGGTCGCCAGATTGGCGAGGCGGAAACGCGCAGTTCCGGTGCGGCTGCCGCTTGTGACCTTGCGCGAGAAATCCAGCGGTGTCGAAGGCAGGAAGCCTGCGCGGGTCAGCGCCGGCAACGCCGCCTGCAGGTCGGTGCCGGTCAGGGCTAACGCCGCCAGGCCTTCCTGACGGCGCAGGAACTCGTGATAGTAGGCCTGCAGCGGATTGCTCTGCGGCACCTGGAGCAGCTCGAAATAATCCTGCCCGAGCATGATGTTGTGGTTCGACGAACCGGTGCTGTGCAGCCCGCGCGGCGCCAATGAAAAGCCCATGCGCGTAAAGGTTTCACGCGCTGCGCCCAGGTCGCGCACGGCGATCACCGCATGGTCGAGCCCGGCGATGCCGGGGGTACGCGAGACGTGCTGGCTCATGGCGCTTCTGCCTGCAGGACGAGGGAGACCAAGTTAACCCAAGGCTGCCGGCGAAGCAAGGCAATGGCGATACAAGACAGGTAGTAAGATTTCGCACCTGAACCCGACGAAAGCTAAAAATGAACCCCAGGGACCTGCCCTCCAACACCCCGGTCGAAGCTTTGAACGACGTCGCCCACAAGGACCTCGATTACAGCAAGGTGCCGTACGCCAAGCCGCAGCCGATGGGCATGATCGCCGACCTGGTGATTCCGGGCGCGCTCGACGTGCTCATGAACCCGGCCGGCGACGATCCGCGCTTGTGGATTCCGCTCTCGGACACGGTGTCCCTGCGGCCGGTGCACTTCAATGTGTCCCAGGGTTTCTATGCCCACGTGATGCGCGTCACCAAGGGCGGCGTGCTGTCGCGCCATCGCCATGGCGGCGGCGTGCATGCGCTGGTCCTCAAGGGCCGCTGGCACTATCTGGAGCACGACTGGGTCGCCAGCGAAGGCTCCTATGCATTCGAGCCGCCCGGCGAAACACATACCCTGGTGGTGCCGGATGATTGCACCGAGATGATCACCTTTTTCATCGTGCACGGCGCCTTGATCTATGTCGACCCGCAAGGCAAGGTGACCGGCTATGACGATGTTTTCACGCGCCTGGAAATCGCCAGCAGGCACTACGAGAAGGTTGGCCTTGGACCCGACTACGTGAAAACGCTGATGCGCTGATCCGTGTCGCGCGCGCGAGCACGATGTCGGCATCGCGGCCCGCGAATTCATTCATCAGAGCCGCGCGAATTGCCTGCCGCAGAAGCGCTTGCGCATAGGCGCCTGCCGGTACTGCCCGAGCGCCTTTGCGTCACCAGGCGCGCGTGCTAAATTCGTCGTCAGCGGCACACACCATACCAAGCGGAGCGAGACGGGCATGGCAGCGACGGGGCTGGTGAGCAACACCCATGAGGTCGAGGACGCCTTTGCCGCCAATGAACTGTTCCAGAGCAAGGGTTGGACCGACGGCCTGCCCATCGTTCCGCCTACCGCCGACGGGGTGCGCGCCTTTCTCGACGCCGGCGGCGTAACGCCGGACGATGTGGTGGGTGTCGAACCGGTACGCCGGCGCCGCATCACGGCCGCGACAGTCGCGGCCCGCTCTACGCCCTGGCGCCGCGCATCTTCTCGAACAGCTTGCCCAGGATCCCGCTTGGCATGTAGATGATGAACATCACCAGCATCAGACCGTAGATGGTCGAATCGAGCGCATTGATCTTGTTGCCGATGCCCACCCGCAGGCCTTCGGTGAGCAAGAGCGTGAACACCGCGCCCACCGTCGGCCCGAAGCGCACGAACATGCCGCCGGCGATTACGGCGAACACGATCTGCAGCGAAACGCCGATGCCGGCCACCGTTTCCGGGTTCACATACTGCTGATACTGGGCGAACAGCGCGCCGCCCAGGGCGGTCAGCGCGGCGGAAATGATGGTGATGGTGAGCTTGGTGCGCGTCACGTTGACGCCCACGCTGGCGGAAGCCTGCTCGTCGCTGCCGATGGCCTCCATCGCGTAGCGCATCATGCTGCGGTCGATGCGGTTCCACACCCAGATGCCGAAGGCCCAGGCCGCCAGCGCGATGTAGAAGAAAACCTTTTTGTCGGCGAACTGCAATGCGGTGATCGACCAGGTGGTGCCGTCGGTCAACACATTGGTGGGTGTGATGCCGAGCGAGCCGCCGGTGAAGTCGCGCAGCGCCACGATCAGCGAGCGCACCACCTCGGTGAGTGCCAGGGTTACCAGCGCGAAGTAGTGGCCGGCGATGCCGAAGCGAAAGCAGGGGTAGCCGATCAGCACCGCACAGGCTACCGCCAGCACGATGCCCAGCGGAATTCCCAACCAGGGTGACAGGCCATAAAGGTTCCACATCAGCACCACGACATAGGCGCCGATGCCCATGAAGGCGCCGTGGCCGAACGACACCAGGCCGAAGCGCCCCATCAGCGACCAGCCGGTGTAGATGAAGGACCACAACAGCACCTGCACCATCAGGTGCACGATGTAGGAGGACGGCACGATCCACGGCAATACCGCGAGCACCGCCAGAGAGGGCCACCAGCGACGGTCCATGGCGCCCCCTATTTGCTGCCGAGCAGGCCCTGCGGCCGCGCGAACATCATGATGATGAAAAATCCGAAGGCCATCACGTAACCCCATTCCAGGTGAAAGTAAAAGCCGCCGACCGATATCAGTTGCGCGAAGATGAAAGCGGCGATGAAGCCGCCCAGCATGTTGCCCAAGCCGCCCAGCACGCACACCATGAAGGTCAGGGGCCCGAAGCTGAGGCCGATCGCCGGGTGCACGTCGTACTGCAGCACCAGGAGGCAGGCGCCCAGGCCCGCCAACCCGCCGCCGATGGCGGAGGTGATCAAGTAGATTTTCGCCGGGTTCACGCCCATCAGCGGCATGATGGCGCGGTCCTGGCTGATGGCGCGTATTGCGGTGCCCAGATAGGTTTTCTTGAGAAAAACATAGAGGCAGGTCATCGCCACCAGCGCGGTCATGGCCGCGGCGATGCGCGACCAGGGCAGCGAGATCTCGCCTAACACCAGGCTGGGCATGGCAATGCCCAGGTTGCGGAAATCGATGCCGAACGCCAGGGTGGCCGCCGCCTGCAACAGTGTCAACACGCCGCCGGTCACCAGCAACTGGTTGATCGGCTCGCCGTTGAGCACCGGCTTGATCACCAGCACATGCAGCAGCACGCCCAGCACCGACACCACCACGATGGCCGCACCGAAGGCCACAAACAGCGGCAGGCCATGCACCTTGTGCAGGAAAAACACGCAGTACATGCCCAGCATCATCAACTCGGCGTAGCAGATCCACACCACGTCGATGACCCCGAAAATCAGGTTCAGGCCGAGTGCCAGCAGCGCCAGGACACCGCCAAACAGAAGGCCGTTGAGTATGGTTTCCAGCAGAAAAATGTCGAAGAATTGCATTGCTTGCTTGTCCTCAAAGACTGCCAGGAACTATGGCACCGCTAATCAACCAGGGCGCCGGGGAAAAACCTGCATTTCCAGGCGGTGCGGCCGCGCGCGACAACATCAAAGACCGACATAGGCTTTCTCGATTTCCTTGCTCGCAAGCAATTCGGCGGCCGAACCGGCCAGCTTGATGCGTCCAACCTCGAGCAGGTAGGCGCGGTCGACCACCTTGAGCACCTGGCGCACGTTCTGCTCGACGATCATCACCGTATAGCCTTCGCTGCGAATTTTTTTCACCAGGTCGAAAATCGACTGCACGATCAGCGGCGCCAGGCCGGCCGAGGGCTCGTCGAGCAGCAGCAACTTCGGGCCGCTCATCAGGGCGCGGCCGATCGCGCACATTTGCTGCTCGCCACCCGAAAGGGTGCCGGCGGCCTGGTGGCGCCGCTCCTGCATGCGTGGAAACAGCGCATAGACCATGCCCAAGCGCTCGGCGAATTTCGCGCGCGCGGCGGCCGGGTAGGCGCCCATGCGCAGGTTTTCCTCGACCGTCAGTCGCGGAAACAGGCGCCGGTGCTCGGGCACCTGGGACAAGCCGAGGTTGATGATCTGGTGTGCCGGTACGTCGGCCAACAGCCTTCCTTCGAGCCGGATCTCGCCGGCGCTGACGTCGACCAGTTTCGAAATCGCACGCAACAGCGTGGTCTTGCCGGCCCCGTTGGGGCCGATCACCGCCACCGCTTCGCCGGCCCTGACTTCGAGAGACACGTTGAACAAGGCCTGGAAAGAACCGTAACCGGCCGACACATTGGATAACTCCAGCATCGCGCTCATTGCGGGGCCGCCCCGCTGCCTTGCGCAGCCCCGTTTTGCTGCGTCTGTGCCTGCACTTCGGCCGCATCGGTGCCCAGGTACACCTCGACGACCTTGGGGTCGGAGGCGACTTCACGCGGCAGGCCTGCGGCGATGATCTCGCCGTGATCCAGCACGATGCAGCGGTCGACCACGCGCATGAGCACACCCATGATGTGCTCGACCCAGATGATGGTGATGCCGCGCTCCCTGCGGATCATTTTCAGGGTGTCGGCGGCCTGCTCCATCTCGTGCTCGTCCAAGCCGCCCAGGGATTCATCGGCCAAGAGAAGCCTGGGTTGCGTCGCCAGCGCGCGCGCCATCTCCAGCTTCTTCAATGCCGCTGCGCCCAGGCCGTCGATGCGCGCGCCGTTCGCATGCGGCAGGCCGATCAGGGCGAGCGCATCGGCAGCCAGGCGCTTGGCTTCGCTCTCGCTTATCTTGCCGTCACCGCCGTAGTAAGCCGCCAGCGTCACGTTCTCCAGTATGGTGAGCTTCTTGAAGGGGCGGGGAATCTGGAAGGTGCGGCCGATGCCGGCGTGGCACACCTGCGCCGAATTGAGGCCGCCGATGTCGCGCCCCTCGAACATGATCGCACCCGCGGTCGGCGCATAAAGGCCGGCGATCAGGTTGAACGTGGTGCTCTTGCCCGAGCCGTTGGGGCCGATCAGGCCGAGGATTTCACCCTGTGCCAGCTCGAACGAGATCGATGACACTGCGCTGAAGCCGCCGAACTTCTTGGTCAGGTTTTGGACGCTAAGCATGCGTGAGCTTACGTGGTCACCGCCCAAGCGGAAAGTCGGGTTTCCGCCCAGGCAACTTCATGCAGTCCCGCTTGCGCGGGACCGGGAGGGCGACAGCGACGCGTCAAAATCGCGCCACGTCACTTCGCGTAGGCGTGTCCCTTGGGGAAGGGCATCAGCGGATCAGTGGTGCGAATCGCGGTCGGCCAGGCGATGTAAGTGCGGCCGTTGACGAACTGCATGACCACCAGTTGCGAGCGCTCGTTCTGGCCCGACATGATGTGGCCGGACGGGAAGAACTTCACGCCGTAGCCCGAGGGCGTGCCGCCGGCCGGGATGTCGGTTTCCTGGGCGGCACGACGCAAGGCTTCGGAGGAAATGCCGCCATGCTTCTTGATCGCTCGCGGCAACACGTCGGAGAGGAAAATCCAGGTGTTGGTGAAACCCATCGATGCATGTGGCGGCACTTCAACCGGCCCTTTAACGGCCTGGTAGCGCTTGACCATTTCTTTCGCCAGGTCGCCCATGCCGGGCTTGAGCGTCTTGGGATCGAGAATTTGCGCAGCCACCGGGTCGATCGAGTGGAAATAGTTGACGTCATCGCCGAAAGTGTCGCGCAGCTTGCCGATCTGGCTATGGCCGGCGCCGTGGCCGATCAGGGCCTTGAACTTCAGGTTCTGCTCCTTGGCCTGGCGCAGGAACAAGGTGATGTCCGGGTTGTAGCCGGTGTGCAGGATCACGTCCGGCGCGGCGCGGCGCAGCTTGGTGACCAGGGAGGACAAATCGGGGGCGGTGGCGGCGTAGCCTTCCTTCAACACGATCGGGCTGCCGTTGGCCTTGCACTGCGCTTCGTTACCCGAAGCGACGCCGGCGCCATAGGGGCCGTCTTCATAAATGATCGCCACCTTGAGTTTGTCGTGCGTCGTACCGAACTTCTTGACCGCGTGCTCCTTGAGGTAGTCGCAGGAAGCCTGGCCGTACTGATCGCTGTGTGGTTGCGGGCGGAACACGTATTGCAGGTTCTTGTTCTTGAACACCGCCGAAGACACGCACACCGTGGCCCACATGAATTTCTTGGCCGCATCGACCTTGCCGACCATCGGCACGCACTGCGCGCTGGAATACACCCCCAGCAGCATGTCGACCTTTTCCTGGTTGATCAGACGCTCGGCTTCGTTGATTGCCACATCGACCTTGGATTGCGCATCCACATACACCGGCACGATCCGGTAGCCCTCGACCCCGCCTTTTTCGTTGAACATGTCGATCGCGGCCTTGGTGCCGATGTGATTGGCCTCCGAGCCGCCGCCGGCGAACGGGCCGGTCAGGTCATAGATCACGCCAATCTTGATTTCCTTTTGTTGCGCTGCAACCGGGGCGGCGCTGAGCATCAGGGCGGCTGTGGCGGCCGCAATCAGGGGTTTGAACATCGGTCTCTCCTCGTTTGTATCGATCTGGTTAAATCGTCGCGTTCCGCAGTGTTTCAAATGCGCTGCCCGCTGTCAATGCATCATTGGCCGCCTTGCCGCCTCACGCCCAATCCACCGGCACCACGGCTTTTTGCGCGTCGCCACGCAGGATGCGCATCGCCGCCGCGCCATACTTCGGTGTGATGCAACCGCAGTATTCGCCCTTTTCGTCACGGTACAAGGCGGCATGATCGTCGCGGTCGCCCCAGGCCGCACCCGCTTGGCAAAACTGGAATTGCAGGGCGCGGCGACGTGTGGCGGAGTGGTTGTCGTCGGTGAAATGCTGGATCAGGCCATGGAATACCACCGCATCACCCGGCTGCATCGGTACCGGCACCACCGATTGTTGCGAAAGACGGTCAGGGCGGATGCTGCAATTGGCGCGGGACTCCTGCACATGTGGCACCGCACCATCCAACTGCGAGCGCTGGATGAATTGCATGCAGCCGTTGTCCTGGGTTGCGGCATCGAGCGCGATCCAGGTGGCGATCACATGCGCCGGGTCGCGCAGCATGAAGTAGGAAGCATCCTGATGCCAGGGTTTGGCCGCGCCGCGCTGTGACGCAGCAGTGGAAGAGTCTACATTGGCACATGCGGCGGCGCGGGATTGCGGCAGTGGTGCATGGTCGGGTACATTGCACGGAGTTCAATTCGCGCCTGACGGCGCTTCCACGGGAACCACCCATGCTGACCTCCAAGCCCATCATCGACCTGCGCATTTACACCATCACGGTACGCAAGATGCCGAAATTCCTGGATGCGTTCAACCGCCTGGGCCTGCCGGTGCAGATACGTCACCTGGGCGTGCCGGTCGGCATCTACACCACCGATGTCGGCCCGCTCAACCAGTTCATCCATCTCTATGCCTACGACAGCATTTCGGATTTCGACGTTCGCCGCGCCGCGCGCGACGCCGATGCGGAATGGCCGGCCTACCTGGCCGCGACAGTCGACATGATCGAGTCGCAGGAGAACCGGCTGATCAAGGCATGCAACCTGGCCGGCATGGCGCAGTTTTTGGGTGCCGCGAAGTGAAACCGAGCCATATCCTGCCAATGATGCAACCTGCATGACTGCTGCCAAGGGAGTGCGACTTCGCGCCGGTCTCGAAGGTGGTGGTCTCGCCCCGCATCCTGGTGGTACATCCCTCGGTGCCGGCCAAGCTGTTCGACATCGACATGAAACTCGGCGACGTCGAAGCGATCGATGAAGTGATCGGCTGAGTCGAGCGCCGCTTTGGAAGGTCACCGATTTCCAGGCAGGCCACGGGATAGAGGCGAGCGAAAAATTGGCGGCACATTGCCGCTAATGAATCAAGGCCGGCGCGGCTGGCCGCGATGGCTCGATTCGCAACAAACGACAAGTTAGGCGGGCAACTCCACTAGCCGCCTGTGCTTGCCAGCTGCGCAATCATTTCGTCGGAGTAGCCGATCTCGCCGAGGATCGCCGCGGTATGCGCGCCCAGCGCCGGGACTGCGTCCATGCGCGCTTCGAACGCGCTGTTCACACCGGGCGGCAGGAGCGAGGTAAGCGGCCCGTTCGGCGTGTCGATTTCGCGCCAGCGTTCGCGTGCCTTGAGTTGCGGGTGCGCCCACAGGGCGGCCATGTCGTTCATCTGGCCGTAGCCGATGCCGGCGGCGTCAAGTCTGGCCATCACCTGCAGGACGGTGAGACTGGCGAACGCCTCTTCGATCAGCCCGCGCAGAGCCACGCGCGCATTCGAACGCTTGCTCACCGAGTCGTAGGCCGGATCGTCCGCCAGCGCCGGTTGCTGCAACACACCCTTGCAAAACGCGGCCCATTCACGTTCGTTCTGCAAGCCCAGCACCACGCTTTTGCCGTCGCCCGTGGTAAATGGGCCGTAGGGATAGATCGTCGCGTGGCTGGCGCCGGCGCGCGGTGGCGGTGTGGCGCCATCGTAGGCGTAGTAGAGCGGAAAGCTCATCCATTCGGCCATTGCTTCAAGCATCGAAACATCGATGTTCGACCCGACCCCGGTCCTGCCGCGCAGGATCAGCGCGTTGAGAATCGAGGTGTAGGCATACATGCCGGCGGCGATGTCGGCAATCGAGATGCCGGCCTTGGCTGGTTCGTCGGCCGACCCGGTGGTCGAAAGAAAGCCGGCCTCGCTCTGGATCAGCAGGTCATAGGCTTTCTTGTCGCGCTGCGGGCCATCGGCGCCATAGCCGGAAATGCCGCACACGATCAGGCGCGGATGCCGGGCCTTCAAGCTGGTGTAGTCCAGGCCCATGCGCGCGGTCGCGCCCGGCGCCAGGTTCTGGATCAGCACATCGGCCCGCGCCAGGAGCCGGTCCAGGATCGCCGCCGATTGCGCGTGCTTGAGGTCGAGCACCAGGCTTTCCTTTGAGCGATTGGTCCAGACAAAATGCGAGGCCAGTCCCTTGGCGCGGGTGTCGTAGGCGCGCGCGAAGTCGCCGACGCCGGGTCGCTCGATCTTGATCACGCGCGCGCCCATGTCGGCCAGTTGGCGGGTGGCGAACGGTGCGGCGATCGCGTGTTCGAGGGCGACGACGGTGATGCCGTCGAGCGGGCGGAGCGGAAAAGAGGTCATGGAACGGCGCCGGAAGCAGGGAGCCGCCATTCTAGATGCCTGCCCTCGGCGTCGCCCGCGCTTTGGTCCTGCAGCGGCGCGCGCCGGGGCGCGCAGTCAGCCAGGGCAGCGGCCTTGCGGGCTGCGCCGCGAGACGGCGGCGCAGGCGTGGTCACTTGGGCGGCTGCCGGTTGATGGGCCAGTCATAGGGAGTGAACATGAGTTTGTAATGCTGCGCTGCCGCCGGCATGCGATACAAGGATCGGGTCGGGAGACATGGGGCGGCGGGCTAACGCGCGGTGACCGCCTGGGCAATGCCGGCCAATGCCTTGCGCACGTTATCGGCGGCCGGGCAAACAGGCACACCGTGGCGCGTCATCAGATAGCCCGGATCGTTGTAGCCCAGCCAGACTTGCGCGGCGGCGTCTTCCCATACCAGTGCCCTGAGCGGCAGATCGATGCCCACAGACTGCGCGCATTCCATCAGGGGGGTGCCACCCTGCGGGTTGCCGAAAATCAGCACCTCGGTGGGGCGCAGGGTCTTGCCCACCTTGAGCGCGCCGGCGGCATGATCAATGCGGGCGAAGACGAGCAGATTGCGTTGCTTGACGACATCCTCGAGCCGAGTCATCGTGTCTTTGGCACTGTGCGGGCTTTTGACCGCGACCAAGCCGGCGACAGCGACGGCCAGGGCTGAAAATGCCAGCATTGCGACGGCAATGATTGCTTGAAAGTTGGACAATTCGGGCTCCCTGCGCGGTGGTTGGGATTGTTTGAGCTGTAGCGGCACTTGCGCCGGACCTGACGGATACGCAAACCCCGCAGGCGTGGATGCGAGTTTATGGGGCGCTTGGCAAATCCTGTCGAATCATGTGCACAGCGCCAGCCGACGCCAGCCCGCAAGGGTCGGAATCAACGCGTGATGCGATGTTCCAACGTGCGATTTGAAGGATTGACACTGGCCACGCATGAGCTTCAGACGTTTGTCGACACCTACGCGGTCGGCGAGAGCGGGGCATGCGTCCTGCGCGGATTCGCGTCGACACTGACGGCCCCGGCGCACCCATAAACCCAGGTGAAGCCGGGTTCGAAGCCGGCCCTGATCCGGTGTATGCTGCCGCCTCCCGCGCCGCGCCGCCCGGCGTTATGCGCGCCATGATCCTGCCGCGCCGCTGCCCGGGCCAGCGTTCGATCCGCCATGTGCGGCCCGGCGCTGCGGACAAACCCAAATCCCGGAAGTCCCAGATCTTCGCCGACGAATTCACCGAACCATGACAAACGCTCTGAAACCACGTAGCGGCGGCGAGATTCTCGTCGACCAACTGAAGATTCACGGCGTTCGCCACGCCTTTTGCGTACCGGGCGAGTCCTATCTGGCTGTGCTCGACGCCTTGTACGGCGCGCGCGACACGATCGAGCTGATCGTCGCGCGCCAGGACGGCGGTGCCGGCTTCATGGCCGGCGCCTACGGCAAACTGACCGGCAAGCCGGGCATCTGCTTTGTCACCCGTGGCCCGGGCGCCACCAATGCCTCGATCGCGGTGCACACCGCGTTCCAGGATTCCGACCCGATGATTCTTTTCGTGGGCCAGGTAGCCTCCGACCAGGTCGAACGCGAGGCCTTCCAGGAAGTCGACTTTCGCCGCATGTTCGGGCAAATGGCCAAATGGGTGGCGCAGATCGACCGCGCCGACCGCATTCCGGAATACCTGAGCCACGCCTTTCATTGCGCCGTTTCGGGCCGGCCGGGCCCGGTGGTGCTGGCGCTGCCCGAAGACATGTTGACTGCGATGGCTTCGGTGGCTGACCCCGGCCCTTACCAGGTGGTGCAGGCTTCCCCCAACCCGGCCGATATGGCGCGCATGAAGGCCTTGATCGAGGCGGCGCAACGGCCGCTGGCGATTCTCGGTGGCGCCGGCTGGAATGTGCAGGGCATCGCCGATTTGCGCGCGTTTGTCGAGGCCTTCGATTTGCCGATCGGCTGCGCCTTCCGCTTCCAGGACCTGTACGACAATCGCGCGCCGAATTACGCGGGCGATGTCGGCATCGGCATCAACCCGGCGCTGGCCAAGCGCATTCGCGAAGCCGACCTGGTGCTGGCCATCGGCGCGCGCCTGGGTGAAATGACCACCTCGGGCTACACCCTGCTGACCCCGCCGCTTGCCAGGCAAAAGCTGGTGCATGTGCACAACGACCCCAACGAACTCGGGCGCGTCTATCAGGGAGAACTGCTGATCGCCTCAGGCATGAACGAATTCGCCGCTGCGGCAAAGGGCCTGGGCAAGCCTGGCGCCGTTAGTTACGCGGCACACACCAAAACCGCGCGCGCCGACTACGAGGCCTGGCAGTCGAGTGCCTACAAGGGCATGCCGGGCAAGGTGGACCTGCGCGAGATCGTGCTGCACATGGAAAAAGTGCTGCCCGAGGACACCATCTACACCAACGGTGCCGGCAATTTTTCCGGCTGGCTGCAGCGCTTTCACCGCTACGGCAAGTTCCGCACGCAGTTAGCGCCCAGCGCCGGCTCGATGGGCTATGGCGTGCCGGCCGCGGTGGCCGCCAAGACCGCCGATCGCAGCCGCACCGTGGTGTCGTTCAACGGCGACGGCTGCTACATGATGAACGGCCAGGAGCTTGCCACCGCGGTGCATCACAAGCTGAACGTGATCTTCATCATCGTCAACAACGGCATCTACGGCACCATCCGCATGCATCAGGAACGCGACTATCCGGGCCGCGTTTACGGCACAGCGTTCACCAACCCCGATTTCGCCGCGCTGGCGCATGCCTATGGCGCACATGGTGAAACGGTGACCGAGACTGCGCAGTTCGGCGCCGCGCTCGAACGCTCGCTCGCCGCCGGCAAACCGGCCTTGATCGAGGTGGTGATCGATGCCAATGCGATCACCACGCAAACCACGATCGAGGCGCTGCGCGCAAAGGCGCAGAAGACACAGAAGGCGCAGGCCTGAGGGTCGATGCCAACGCTCACCGCCGCTCCGCTGACGCAAGCCGCGTTCGCCCGCCTCGACGA
>Ga0163149_10006018_pt1 | contig 12604 bp, 9 predicted proteins | sample OliLakLV19MP5G1_FD_148604 | JGI IMG/M metagenome (GOLD analysis project Ga0163149, IMG submission 148604) | Freshwater microbial mat bacterial communities from Lake Vanda, McMurdo Dry Valleys, Antarctica - Oligotrophic Lake LV.19.MP5.G1 | ecosystem: Environmental > Aquatic > Freshwater > Lake >...
CGAATTAGAAAGATTCTTTGCTGAAGCTGTATCATACGGAAAACTCCCATCAAAAGAAGCCAATCTGAAATTTGATGCCATGCAAGGATTGTTTGAGGGGAAGAAGACGCTTCTCATTCATGCCAACAATCCGAAAGAAATAGTAGCCTCTGTACGGTTTGCTCAAAGAAGTGGTGTACAGCGAATTACTTTGGTGGAAGGCTTAGGCGCATATCATGTAGCGGAATTTTTAAAGGAAAATAAAATACCTGTGATACTCCCGGCCACTCAAAATCTTCCTGCCCGTGCCGATGATGATGTAGACCTTCCTTATAAACTTCCTCATTTGCTTACACAAGCCGGTGTAATGGTTTCATTATCTAATGATGGTGCCTTGCACGGAGCAAGAAACCTGGGCTTCTACGCGGGCACCGCTGCCGCTTATGGCATGGACAAGGAAGAAGCATTGAAAACCATTACCTCCAACACCGCGAAAGCATTGGGCATTGACGGCCGCGTTGGAACTTTGGAGGTAGGAAAAGATGCTACGCTATTTGTTTCTAATGGCGATGCACTGGATTACAGAGGCAACGTATTGACTCATGCTTTTATTTCGGGCAAACTAGTTACTTTGCCGGGCAACCAACAAGAGTTGTATGAGCGCTATTCAAGAAAGTATGGACAAATGAAGTAAAACCAACCCTATTCATTTTTAAATGAGACGGCTTCAAAAAGAAGCCGTCTTTTTAATTTATCGATAATAGTACTGTTCGTTGATTTTCCTTGTCGGAAAAGAAAATAAAAACACCCTTGTGATTAATCCTACTTTGTCATGTTTCATCCCTACGGGATTCAAAATTTATATTCTACCCCCAATTCTACCAACATATAGTCCCTGCGGGACTGCATAGATGCCGTTAGGCATCCGATGTCGGTAGAAATCCGGCCAAACGTTTCTAGTCAAAGTGCCATCGGCACGAAATATTTTGAAAATGACAAAGTAGGATTAATGCAAATCTTTAATTATCACAAGGGTGTTTACCTGCTTAGTTGCAGCGTAAAACTATTTTAAATATCCGTCTGCACTAACGATGTAAACTCAAAGTCTTTAGAAAGTAAGGCATTGAACTGCTTAAACTTTTCTTTTCCAACTTGCTCACCATGCTTCTTAATAAGTACTTCTCCGATATCATAGTTCACTCCGTTGACTATGGGATCCATGATAAAACATATTTCAGATTTCCACTTTTATCAGCTTTCTTAGGCGCCAGCAATCGTGTTTGGGCTTTAGCCATGGCTTGTGAAGTATTTGAAATATCCAGAGCTGGCATGAGTTCATTTTTCACAAAGGCTTCAAAGTCGTTGCCATTATTCGCTTTTACATAATAGGTGACGATCCATACCGGCTCGCCAGCTTTCGCTACAGTGCGTGGCGCAGCCATATCTGAATTCATATAATATCACGGTGTAATTGCCACTTTTCTCCTGTCTTCTTCCACTCCACCATATACTTGCCAGCATCTACTTTGATAGAATCCATCGCATGCACCTCATAATTACCTCGCTCGATAGCAAAATCGCTCTCTTCCATTAAAGGTTGCCATATTGGGAGCCATCAATTGACAATCTTCTGTATATAAATTGGCGACAGCTTCGGCATTTTTACCAGTTATGCTTTCCATAAATGTTGCGTTGGTTGCCAAAATGGAAGTTTTGATTTGTTACTGGTCCACCTGCTGTGAGCAGGAGACCAAAACAATAAGAAGTAGCAGGCATGAGATCAATAGTTTCATATTAATAGGATTTGGTTTTGGTTATGAGTAAATGTAAGTAACTGAGATTTCAACTTTGTGGACATCTGTTAAAATACTACTATTTTCACATCCTTGCCTTCATGAGTCATATCAATGATTCAATTTATTAGACCTATCGCGTAAATCAACAGCATTTGACTTTCTAAAAAATAAGTCTTAACCTTTGTAAGGTTTGGATTCTATTTAATCAAAGGTAAATCACCCCATAAAACAACTATACTATCTATGAAAGGTTTAATGATGAACTACCAACTCACCTTGCCCACATTAATGAGACGAGCTGAGTCACTTCACGGCAAAAAAGAAATCATCACCCGATTGCCCAACAAGTCATTGCATCGCTATACCTATGCAGACTTTGCTTTACGCACGAAGAAACTAAGTGTTGCTTTACTGCAATTAGGTATACAGCCAGGAGACCGGGTTGCCACGCTTTGCTGGAATCATTATCAGCACCTTGAAATCTATTTTGGTGTTCCCTCCTTCGGTGGTGTACTTCATACCTTGAATCTCCGTTTGTCACCCGATGATCTTGAATACATTGTGAATCATGCTGAAGATACAGTGATAATCGTTGATCAGGTTTTACTTCCCTTATTCGATAAATTCAAAAGTAAAATCAATGTTAAGCACATCATTGTGATTCCGAATGCAGGGCAGCCTGTGCCAGACGGAACATTAAACTATGAAGATATTATCGCTTCGGGCGATGAAAGCAAATACATTCCCTTCGAAGGAGATGAAAACACAGCCGCTGCCATGTGTTATACCTCGGGCACAACCGGCAAGCCAAAAGGCGTATTGTATTCTCATCGTTCCATCATGTTGCATTCTATGGTTTGTTCTTATGCGGAAGGCATGTCGATATTAGAAGCTGACGTAGTCTTGCCAGTAGTACCCATGTTCCATGTCAACGCATGGGGATTGCCTTTCACCTGTACCATGCTGGGTTGCACGATTGTATTCCCTGGCCCCTATCTCGATCCCGTAAGCTTACTCGATCTCTTCGAAAAAGAGAAAGTAACCATCTCTGCTGGCGTGCCCACGATCTGGCTTGCCATTTTAAATGTGTTGAATGCTGATCCAGGCAAATATAACCTGCGCTCCATGCGGCATATGATAGTAGGAGGTTCAGCGGCACCACGTTCCATGATCAAAAGCTTTGACGAACAACACGGATTGAAAATCCTGCAAGCGTGGGGGATGACTGAAACATCTCCATTAGGAAGTATTGGCGTTCTTACCAGTGAACTACAGAAAGAAAGTATAGAAGTGCAGTATGATTATCGCGCCAAGCAAGGGGTGCCTGCTGCCTTTGTGGAGATAAGAGGAAAAAATGAAGATGGAATGATACCGTGGGATGGCAATACGATGGGCGAACTCGAAGTGAGAGGTCCGTGGATATCCAGTTCCTACTATAATAGTCCTGAACAGGATGATAAATTTACATCGGATGGTTGGTTCCGCACGGGCGATATTGTCACGATCGATGATAAGGGCTACATCGAAATCAAAGACCGCAGCAAAGACGTAATTAAGTCGGGTGGTGAGTGGATCAGTTCGGTAGCCCTCGAAGGTGCCTTGATGGGTCACCCCGCTGTGGCGGAAGCTGCGGTGTTTGCTATTCCGGATGAGAAGTGGGCAGAACGACCGATGGCATGCATTGTATTGAAAGAAGGTAAGACAGCAACGCGTGAGGAGTTGAAAAAATTTCTTGAACCGTTCTTCGCCAAATTCTGGTTACCCGATGCCTATGAGTTTGTCAAGGAGATTCCTAAAACATCTGTAGGCAAGTTTAAGAAATCGGTATTGAGGGAGCAGTTTAGTAATTATAAAGCGTAACCTTATTGAAGCTAATTCGAATATCTCCAAACCCACTACAGTATGAAAAGAAGAACCTTTGTCAAAAAATCCGCTTTAACCGCTTTCAGTGTAGCTGCGTTTGGCGCCATTAACTGGAATGGTAAAAGTTTTGAAGGCGATACAGTAACAACAACGGATATTCTTGGTCCCTTTTATCGACCCGGCTCTCCTATGCGCAGCAACCTGATCCCATCAGGTTCAACCGGTGAAGTCATGAATCTGATCGGAACCATTTTTCAGAAAGATGGAAAGACTCCCTTATCGAATTGCCTCATTGAAGCCTGGCAATGCGATGAGCATGAACGCTATGATAACGCTTCCGATGACTACCTGTTCCGGGGAGCAGTAAAAACCGGCATGGATGGAAAGTATGCTTTTAAGACCATCATACCCGTGCCTTACAAAGATGGTGAAACCTGGAGACCTGCACATATTCACCTGAGAGTATCCAGTGCCGATCATCAGGACCTGATTACACAAATCTATTTTAAAGGTGATCAGCACATTGAAAAAGATGCTGCTGCTGCTTCCCCGATAGCAGTGAATCGCATTTTAGAAATCAGGAAAAATGCCTCTATAGAAAATGAAGTGAAGTTTGATGTGGTGATGGGAAAGGCATTTCCGCTGGATGATGCCGGATACAAAAAAATAACCGGAATCTATAAAATGAAAGATGGCATGGCCGAATTCAACAGGGAAGATGACCTGCTCATGCTCAAATTCAATGGACAACTGATGGAAGGTCTGGTGTATAAAGGCAACAATACCTTTGAAGGTGGGTTAAGCTATTTAAAAGTAAAATTTGAAATACTGGCCGATGGTAATGTGAAAACAATCATTGCCACCGGTGATTGGGAAAGTGGTGACATGTCTAAAACCACCTCACAGGAAGGAATGAAATTTTTAAAATATAGTAACTAATGTCTACTCACAGAATGAAAGTTATTCTCCTGCTCATTATAACCATCCTGGTTTCATCGGAAACACACTACGCACAAACCAATGCTGAATATGACATCGTAATCAAAGGCGGTCGTGTAATTGATCCTGAAACAAAATTGGATGCCATTAAAAACATTGGCATACGAAATAACCGCATCGCTCAAATCAGTTCGGAGCCTTTGAAAGGAAAAGAAACCGTGGATGCTGCAGGGCTGGTTGTCTCCCCTGGTTTTATTGATCTTCATGTACATGGGCGCAGCAATCAGGAACAGGAATACCAATTGCATGATGGCATCACTACTGCGCTGGAATTGGAATGGGGTATTGAATATCTTAAGGAGTGGTATGCCTCGCGGAAATCAAAAGCGCTTATCAACTACGGTGCAAGTGTAAACTGGCCCTTCCAACGATTCAAGGCGATGGACAAATACAAAGCCGGAGTTGATGAGTTACTTCAAAATACATTGAAGGGCGATTCAAAACTAGAGACGCTTTTTAATCTCGCTGGCACAAGCTTCATGGAAAATCTTACAGCCGATGAGATCAACAAAACCCTCATCAACATTGAGACCTCACTGGAAGAAGGTGGCATTGGCATTGGTGTGCCAATTGGTTACTTACCCAAAACCAATCCGGAAGAATTGTTTCGGGTGTATCAGCTAGCCGGTGAGCAAAAGGCTTTGGTGTTTTCACATGTAAGAGAACCAAATATGATATCTATTCAGGAAGCTATCTCCAATGCGGTGCTTACCGGAACGCCTTTACACCTTGTGCATATCAACAGCATGTCGCTGGGTAATATTTCACTTGCACTAGAGATGATTGAAGCTGCCAGAAAAAAAGGATTTGATATCACCACTGAACTGTATCCCTACACGGCAGCTTCTACCCTATTACAAAGCGCCATGTTCAATGAGGGCTGGCAGGAAAAACTGGGAATGAGTTATGACGATTTGCAGTGGGTGGCCACTGGCGAACGGCTTACGAAAGAAACATTTGAAGCCTATCGCAAAACAGGAGGATCTACGATCATGCATATGATGAAGCCTGAATGGATCAATATCGGCATAGCTGCACTGGGTGTGATGATCGCATCCGATGGTATGCCCTATTCACCACTCGCCCACCCCCGCACAGCCGGAACATTTTGTCGGGTGCTTGGCAAATATGTAAGAGAAGACAACGTGATCGATTTAAAAACAGCCATTGAAAAAATGACATTGTTGCCGGCAAGAAGACTAGAAGAAATCTCACCGATGATGCGATATAAAGGAAGAATACAAGTGGGTGCCGATGCGGACATTACAATTTTTAACCCCAACACCGTCAGCGACAAAGCTACCTTTGAAAAAGGACTTGCGTTTTCAGGAGGTATTGAATATGTAATGGTGAATGGCGCATGGGCATTAAAGAATGGTAAAACCGTAGCGAATACCTTTGCGGGTCAGCCTGTATTCGGAAAATTCAAAAAATAATTTTATTACCATTACTGCATTCCCCCTTTAGTTCCCGCTAAAGTGATTGGCTTTGTTTTTGTCTCTTGCCGGTAGACCAACAGGGGCGTTACTGAAATTTCACACGGCATTCAGTACCTATATAGATAAAATGATGCTGGTAATTTTATAGCACGTTAAATTGGAACGAGTAGAAACAAATTGTAAATTGGACTATAAACACTTTGGCCATGTGCAGAACAATTACCCTGCTACTCTTTCTTGCAATACCCTGCCTCGTTACGGCTCAAAATAATAGTGCGGCTGACTTTTCCAGTTTGCGCATTTTAAAGGAAGGCAATGATGGGGAAATGAGTGATTTTGCTGTTAGTAAAGATCAACGTTATATCGTAGTAGCCAATGAAAATAAAGTAATAAAAATTTATGATGGGGTTACGGGCAAATTTCTAAAGCGCATAACGGGCTTTCATCCATCACCAGAAGAAATCATCATCACACCAGATAGTGAAAGCATTATTACTGTTGGCCTTGATAACAAGATCGCCATCATTGAATTGAAAACAGGCTCTCTCAGGCGAACGATTACGCTTAAAAATAAACTTCGTTGTCTGGAAATTCACGGGGAAAGTAAAATAGCCGTGGTGGGTGACAGCAAGGGATTTATCAATTTTATTGATCTTGAGAAGGGTGTCATCGTCAAAGAGATGAATACTGGCGCACCGCAGGTAAGTTCATTAGCATTTAGTCCGGATTACCAATACCTCGCTGTTGGCACCGGTGTGGCCATGGGGTATATGATCAAGAAAAATCCAATCCTTGTGCTTGATTTTGCCTCCAGGGAAATTGTAAAGAAATTAAAAGGACTTGAGGGGGCAACTACCGCCATGCGTTTTAGTTATGATGGAAACACTCTTTATACAGGTCATAAAAGTAATTCCAGAACGGTGGCAAAATGGAACCTTTCCACAGGAGAAGAAACCATTATCAATGCTGTATTTAATGTAATTTCATTAGGCGGTTTTACGTGCATTGATATCGATAAAAAGAGCAGTGTACTGGTGACCACCACAGATGACCGTTCCATTCAGATTTATGATTTACAAAGCAACGAAGTAATCTCTAATCAGTTTGCTTCTAAGGTACGCTTGATTCGCAAGCTGGATCATTTTCCACGAAATATTTTTGGTGTCAATGAAGGTAAGAACTTCATCATTGGCGGATTCAACAAGAGTTTACTGTATATCTACAATGCAGAAAAGAAAGGCATCTCGGGCTATATCCATTTATACAATGACGATTGGGCGGTTGTTTCTGCGGATGGTCGCATGGACGGCTCATTGCCTGCCATCAAAAACCTTTCATGGTCTGAGGGATTAATAAAAATTCCGCTAGAAAATACCTTTGATGCCAATTTTACTCCTCGCCTCCTTAACCAATTAATATCGGAGGAGGCCACAAAAAGTGAATTTAAAGTAGAACAGGCGGCCAAAGAAATCCCAGTGATTAAAATTCTATCCATCGATGGTAAGCCATTTATAGCCAATACAGGGAATGCCCCAATACGCAGCGCCAAAAAATTAATTAGTATCAAAATCGCCATTGATAAAAATCAACATCAAGTAGATGAGATACGCCTCTATCAGAATAGCAAACTGGTTAATACCATTGAGAATAAAAACGGTTTACCTCCCGATTTAATTTTTCAGGTTAACCTAACCGATGCCTTTGGCCAGGAGAATTATTTTTATGCAACCGCCAAAAGCAAGCAGGGATTTGATTCAGAAAAAATAAACTTCATTGTTGCTTACGATGGCAAGACCGATGAAAAAGCGGTGTTGTATTTGTTTACCATTGGTGTAAACGAATATCGCAATCCAAAATACAATCTAAACTTTGCTGTTGCGGATGCAACAGGATTTGAGGAACAAGTGAAGAAATCCAGTCAGGGTTTATTTGACAAGGTGGTTGTCACATCGTTGCGCAACAGCAAAGTAACCAAAGCATCCATCATCACTGCCATCAAGGAAGTGCAAGCCAAAGCAAAAGAGCAAGACCTTTTTATTTTTTACTATGCAGGTCATGGGGTGATGTCAGAAAGCACAAATGCACAATCGCAGTTTTACCTGATTCCTCATGATGTCACCCAACTGTATGGTCGTGATGATTTGCTTTCCGGAAAAGGAATTTCTGCAGGGGAATTGAAAGACCTTTCAAAAAACATCAATGCGCAAAAACAGGTTTTCATTCTGGATGCGTGTCAATCCTCCGGAGCGCTGGAGTCGGTGGCGGTAAGAGGGGCAGCAGAAGAAAAAGCGCTGGCTCAATTGGCGCGCAGCACGGGCACGTTCTGGATCACCGCGACTGGCACTCAACAATTCGCCACTGAGTTTGCTGAATTAGGTCATGGTGTATTTACCTACTCGCTGATAGAAGGCTTAACTGGAAAAGCTGATAATGGAGATAAGCGAATCACCATTAAAGAATTGAGTCTATACATTGAAAATCGAGTGCCCGAATTATCAGAAAAGTATAAAGGAACCCCTCAATTCCCTTCCGGGTATTCTTTCGGTAACGATTTTCCAATTGGAATTATTAAGTGATTGAAGGTCATTGAACCTTGAAATACATTCGCGCGTGAAATGCTGCTATTCGATCATTTGTTATACTCGGGTATCAATCATTAAAGTCATTGTATAAAATCGAATTAGTAATAACATTTGCCGCTGGGGAAGCCTAAAGTTTACTGTCCCTAAACAAAATCAAGATAAAAAATATTCAGTTCTGACTTCTGACGTTTATTAATCATGAACCCCGATTTATTCATAGCATCACAGCCTTCTATTTCAATAGTGGGTATCCGTATAGATGAGCCCATCAATACCCTGACTGATTTACTCGTATCCGTTGTGTGTTTCTTTGCTCTTTACCATCTGTCAAAAAGAAAACAGTCAGGCCGAACCCACGTATACTTTCGTATGTATTTTCTTTTATTGGGATTAGCCACACTATTTGGCGGTCTCGTAGGTCATGGATTTTTATATGTATTCACTTTTGCCTGGAAACTTCCTGGTTGGATTCTCAGTATGCTTTCCATTGCATTCATTGAACGATCTTCTATTGAGTATGCAAAGCCGCTCATCGATCCACGTATCGGTAAGTTCTTTTTAATCCTCAACATTATTGAACTGTTGACTGTCATGACCATCACCATTTATACTTTAGACTTTACATGGGTGGAGTTTCACTCGGGTTATGGTTTGCTGGCTGTGGTACTCCCGTTTCATGGTTTCATCTATTTCAAAACCCGTGACCGTGGCAGTTTGATCATCCTGGGCGCTGTTATGATCGCTTGTTTAGCTGCGCTTGTATTCATGAACCATATCTCCTTACATATCTGGTTTAACTACATCGATATCAGTCACACGTTGATGGCTGTTGCAGTATTCGTTTTTTATAAGGGAGCCTTTCAACTTACAGAAAGCAATACTGCACTCTCAAAAAAGTAACGAAAGAAGCTAGCTTAAAGCTACCTTTGCGTGATGCAAAACACAATCAGCGCGACAAACACAGAATTTCTTAAGAATCTTTCCATTGCCAATTTCAACGAAATGCAGACAACATTCATTGAAAAGGCAACTTCTTCAGGCAACTTAATGCTTCTGGCACCTACCGGCTCAGGTAAGACCCTTGCCTTTTTAATACCGTTGGTTAATAAACTCAGTCCCGATGCATCGGGTGTGCAGGCCCTTATTGTAACCCCTTCGCGAGAACTGGCACTGCAGATCGAACAAGTGTTCAGGGCCATGAAGACCTCCTTCAAAGTAAGTGTTTGCTATGGCGGCCACTCGATGAAGATTGAGCAGAATAGCTTGAGTGAGGCACCTGCCGTGATCATTGGTACACCGGGCAGGTTAAGTGATCATATTCTAAGAAAATCATTTGATCCACGAACGGTGAAGATGGTCGTGTTAGACGAGTTTGATAAATCATTGCAGATGGGCTTTCATGAACAACTCACAATAATTTTTAAGGCGCTTACCGGCAAGCAACAACACATCCTTACTTCGGCCACCCGGTTGGATGCATGGCCGGAGTTTCTGCCTTTTAAAAAACCAGAAACAATAAACTATCTGAAAGATGAAGCCGACTCCAAATTAAGATTGCGGGTTGTGCATACAAACAGTGTAGACAAGGTGGAGACCCTCATGCGACTGGTAACAGGATTCAATCAGGAAGTATGCCTGGTCTTTTGTAATCATCGCGAAGCCGTAGAACGTATCAGTGCGCTTTTTACCAAGCACAAATTTGAGCACGGCATCTTACACGGTGCCATGGACCAAATCGATCGCGAAAAAAATCTGATCCGCTTCCGGGGCGGTGCGCACAATGTATTGATCGCCACCGATCTCGCCTCACGTGGGCTGGATATTCCTGAAATCAAGCATGTAGTGCATTATCAGTTACCACCACAACAAGAGTCATTCATCCACCGTAATGGCCGCACGGCCCGCATGCATGCCGAAGGACAGGCCTTCCTGGTTTTAGCAGATGATGAAACATTGCCGGGTTATATAGATAAATCCGTAGAGGAGCTAACGCTTAGCGGTAAGCTGCAGTTGCCACCTCCGCCTCACTTTGCTTGCCTATACATCAGCGCAGGCAAGAAAGATAAGATCAGCAAAGGCGATATTGTTGGACTGCTCACTAAAAAAGGAGGATTACAAAGTGATGACATCGGCTTAATCACCACCCTCGACTTTTCATCCTATGTCTCCGTGAAGAGAACACTTGTGAATAAAGTACTAGCTAACATTAAAAATGAAAAGCTCAAAAAAATCAAAGTGAAAATTGAGGTGGCGAATTAGAACCTGCTGGCAGTCAGGAACTTTTTTGTTCAGATAAACCATGGGATAACAGCTATTGCAAGGAGTACCAGGAACCAAATGAGCAGTTTGCGGTCGGATTTAGACATAGAGCATTTTCACTCTGATACGTATGCCTTCGCACTACAGCTATTGAAATATTCTCTTTAACAAAACCTTAACACCCAGAGAGGAAGTTAGCCGCGGATTGCATAAACTTGCGAACGAAATTGATCATCATGACCAAATACACTTTTACTGAAAAGAAAGACACCCGCTCAGGCTTTGGCGCAGGCCTTCATGAACTGGGAAAATCCAACCCCAATGTAGTAGCTCTTTGCGCTGACCTTACGGGATCATTGAAGATGGATGCTTTTAAAAAAGAATTTCCAGAGCGCTTCTTTCAGGTGGGAATTGCTGAAGCCAATATGATGGGTATTGCAGCCGGCATGACCATCGGTGGAAAGATTCCATTCACAGGAACCTTTGCCAACTTTTCTACAGGACGTGTGTATGATCAAATCCGCCAATCAATTGCTTACTCAGGTAAAAATGTAAAGATCTGTGCATCTCACGCGGGCTTAACACTTGGCGAAGACGGGGCCACCCACCAGATCCTTGAAGACATTGGCATGATGAAAATGCTACCCGGAATGACGGTAATAGTACCCTGTGATTATCACCAAACCAAAGCAGCCACGCTTGCTTTAGGAGGTCATGAAGGTCCGGCCTACTTGCGATTTGGCCGTCCCAGCTGGCCAATGTTTACGGCTGACCGACCCTTTGTTATCGGTAAAGCAGATAAGATGATTGAAGGGAAGGATGTAACCATATTTGCTACCGGACACCTGGTTTGGGAAGCCATAGAAGCGGAGGCGATTTTAGCCGAAAAGGGAATAAGTGCCGAGGTGATTAATATCCATACCATTAAGCCGCTGGATGTAGAGGCTATTCTTGCATCTGTTCAAAAAACAGGTTGTGCCGTTACCTGCGAAGAGCATCAGATAAATGGTGGCCTGGGTGACAGTGTAGCACAGGTATTATCTCGCTTCCACCCTGCTCCACTTGAAATGGTGGCCGTAAACGATTCGTTTGGAGAAAGCGGTACTCCAACTCAATTGCTTAAAAAGTATGGCTTAAGTAAAGAAGATATCGTTAAGGCTGGCGAGAAGGCGCTGAAGAGGAAATAGAAGGATTTTTTTTCAGACCCATTCTCACTTTTTTGAGCTTTGCTTTAAATTGAAGTACTTCTTTATGATACTCCTTCATTCTACCTCCATCTTTCAGCAAAGTATTCAGTTTATACTTGAATTCTACATGCTTAAAGTATAAAATTCGACCTTCCGTTGAGTCATTCTTTACAATTAAACGTTTTAGATTGATCCGAAGAAAGATCCGCAAACAATAGAAAAAATCTTTAACCCGAATCATCGCTACATTTTTGATTCGGTAGATGGCAACAAACTTATAGGCCTCCAGCACGTCAAAACATTTCGAACTTTCTTTGGCGTAACGCACGAAATATTCCCACGTGAGTCTTTCTTTGGTAATAAAATGTACAAATTTTAAGCGTTCGTCATACCGTAGATCATAACCGGCAATGGCAAATGCATAACAAAGTTCATAGTCTCCACCCGAACTTAGCTCAATCCCCTTCCGGTCAGAAAGCAAACTCCTGAACCCATGACGC
>Ga0163149_10006019_pt1 | contig 12603 bp, 10 predicted proteins | sample OliLakLV19MP5G1_FD_148604 | JGI IMG/M metagenome (GOLD analysis project Ga0163149, IMG submission 148604) | Freshwater microbial mat bacterial communities from Lake Vanda, McMurdo Dry Valleys, Antarctica - Oligotrophic Lake LV.19.MP5.G1 | ecosystem: Environmental > Aquatic > Freshwater > Lake >...
TCACCGTGCGCATACTCCTCGTCAGCCACAACGTCCCGCCCCACGGGAACGCCGGAACGGAGACCTACACGGCCGAGCTCGCGCGGGCGCTCGTCGTCCGCGGACACGACGTCGCGGTTTTCGCGGCGAAGAAGGACATCCTGCGGCGTGACGGGCGCGTGCTCGTGCGCCAGGAGCAGGGCGTCGTGATCCACGAGATCGTGAACAACCTCTACTACGGGAGCTTTCGCGGCACGTGGCAGAACGCGCGAGTCGAACGCGCGTTCGCCCGAGTGCTCGGCGAGCACCGGCCGGACGTCGTGCACGTCCAGCACCTGATGTACTTGTCCGCCGGGTGCCTCGACCTCGCGAAGTCGCACGGGGCACGCATCGTCTTCACGTTGCACGACTATTGGCTCACCTGCGCGCGCCTCGGGCAACGCGTGCATTCCGACGGTGGTTTGTGCCACACGGTCGACTTCGCGCGTTGCGGCACGTGTCTCGTCGATCATCCGTGGACGCAGCCGTGGGCAGCGCGTGCGGTCGGACCGGTCATCGCGGCGTTGCACGAGACCACGGGGCTCGACCTCGGGGACACGGCGCGCCGCGCACGGATCGTCTTCGCGCGGAAGTCCAGATTCGCCGGGGAATCGGATGTTTCGACGCCCATGCCGGGCACGTCGTCGGAGGCAACTCGCCCAGCGCCCGCGAACTTGCCACCGCCGACCCCGCGGGTCGAAGCACCCGCGGGACTCGAATCCGCGAAGCTCGCGCGCGAGGCCGAAGCGCGGTGGCGCGAGCTGCGCGAATCGGCGACGCGCACCGTCGATCTCTTCCTCGCGCCGAGTCGATTCTTGCGCGACCGCTTCACCGAGGAGTGGGGCCTCGAGGCGCAACGCATCGAAATCCTGCGCTTCGGCTTCGATCGCGCGCGCTTCGGCGGTGAGCGCATTCCCTCGCCCGACGGCCGCGTGCGCATCGGCTTCCTCGGATCGCTCGTCCCGCTCAAAGGGCCGCACGTCCTGCTCGAGGCCTGGTCGCGCATCCCGATCTCCGTCCGCAACCGCGGACGGCTCGTCCTGCACGGACCCGCGCGACATGGACCGGAGTACCAGGATCGATTGCTCGAACTCGCACGCGGGAGCGGCGCGGAACTCCCGGGACCTTTGAAGCGCGACGAAATCGCACCGTTTCTGCTCGCGACGGATCTGCTCGTCGTTCCGAGCCTGTGGTTCGAGAACTCGCCGCTCTCGATCCAGGAAGCCATCGCGTGCCGCACGCCGCTCGCGGTTTCGGACCTCGGCGGCATGTCCGAACTCGTCGTGCCCGGCGAGAACGGCCTACGCTTTCCGCCTGGGGACGTAGAGCGGCTGGGGCGGCTCCTCGCGACCGTGATCGAGCGACGCGCCGGCCTCGAACACCTGTACCAAAACCACGTAGAGCTCCCGACCTTCGACGAGCACGTCGATCAGGTCCTCGCACGCTACGCGGGACAGGTCGAGTCGTGAGGGTCCTCCTCGCTGCCGGTAGCGATGCAACCCGAATCGCGCAGGCGCTCGAATTCGCCGCCGCGCTCGCGGAGAGCGATGTCGATGCTTTCGTCCTCGCGGGCGTGACCGGCGAGGGCGACGCGCGGATCGAGCGCGACGAGCGCCTCGTACGCATCGTGCGCACGGATCCCGCGCCGCACCACTGGCAACGCTCGCGCAGACTCGAAGTCGCGCTCCTCGTGCGCTCGGTGCTCGTCGACCTGCGCGTCGATCTACTGCACGTGCGCGATCACGGCGGTCTCTCTCACGATCTGGTCTCGATCGCCGCGTCCGTCGGTGTGCCGGGCCTCGTCGAACTGGACAGTCCTGCGTACGCCTGCCTCGTCGGGGATCGCGTCCGGCGCGACGTGCCCGGTCCGTGCGACGCACCGCTTTCGCCGCTGCCCTGCCTCGCGTGCGCCGAGGCCGATCCGGTTCACGGCCCGACGCCGTGGGTCCCGATCGAAGCACGATATCTCGGTGTTGCCGAGCGCCGCCGGGATGCATTGCGCGAGCTCGATCTGGCCCGCCTCGTGCTCGTCCACGACGAGGGTGACGTGAAGCAGGCGCGTCGCGCGCTCGATTCGGACCTCGCGCGCATCGCCTGGCGAACTTTGCAGGACGCCGGCGATGCGGCCCTGGTCGCGGGGGTGTATCGAGATGCCCTCGCGACTCCTCCCGTGATCGCGAAACAACCTTCGAGCGAGTGGTGGGTCGAACGCATGCAACTCGAAGCCGAATTGGCCTGGGACGCTTCGTTCCGGCGTGCACGGAGCGGCGCCTGATGCGCTTCGTCGCGTTCGCTGTCCTGTTCGCTTTCGCTGCGTGCGCGAGTGCGCCCGATCGTCCCTCGTCCAGCGGCGGCGCGGGCGTCGTCCCGCTCGAAGCCCTGCCGGTCGAGTACCGCGCCGCGTGGGAAGCGTGGCAGAAAGGCGACTCCGCCTTCGAACTCGAACGCGCGCGCGTCGAGCGCGATCCTGCTCTCGCGCGTTTCGTCGTCGACAACCTCGTGCGCGAGATGGTGCGGGCGTACGACCGCAACGCCTTCGCACGGCCCGGCGGCGAACCGGGCCGGTTCGAGCGCGCGCAACAAGACCTCGTCGCGCTGGCGAGCACGTCCGCCCCGGTCCTGGCCGAACTCCTGCGCGCCAAGGACGGCATCGTCGCGTTCCTCGCGGCCGATCGGCTGCTCGCGATCGGCGCGCCGGCGGTCGCGCACGTCACCCCGCTCCTCGAGGACGAGCGCGCCGAGACTCGTCGTCGAGCCGCGGAACTCATGGGGTCGCTCCCACACGCCGGCTCCACCGAGATCGAGGTCCAAGAAGCCCTCGCCGCGCACGTGGAGCGCGACGCCGAATGGACCGTCCGCGCGGAGTCGGCTCTGGCTCTCGGTTCGCGCGGCGCGCGCCACGACCACAAGGGCTTCGCGATGGGCGTCCTCTTGCGTGCCGGCCGCGACCCCGATCGCACGGTCGCGTCGAGCGCTGCGGAGGGCCTCGCACGACTCGGCGAGGTGCGCGCGATCCCACGGATCGCGGACTTGCTCGAGTACACGGCGGGACGCGGCGAACTGGCCGTGGTCGCCGCGTTCGAACGGGCGTTGGGCAGGCTGGCGGGGGACACGGTCCGCCGAACCCCGAACGCTTGGCGCGCTTTCGTCCCGCGCTGATCGGTCTTGAGCCCCCGAGGGGCGGTGAAGTGCGAGTCTCGCGCCGTTGACTTGGGTTCCAGGAAGCCGCATACCGTCGCCGATGACCGATTGGACCTTCCGGCGCCGTCAAGCGACCTGTCAGGCCTGCGCCAAGCTGTTCGAGGAGGGCGAGCGCCACGCCTCGGCGCTGGCGATCGTCGGCGAAGCACTCGCGCGCGAGGACGTCTGCACCGGCTGCTGGATCGCTCGAGCCGGCCGCGACGAACTCTTCCACTGGTTCACGCGCCACCGCGAGGGGAAACGCGGTCTTCAGCTCGACCTGGGCACGCTCGAAGCCCTCTTCGTGCGCCTCGAGGGCCGCGTCGAGCCGCGTGTGCGCGAGATGCGCTACCTCTTGGCGCTCCTCCTGCTGCGCAAGCGCCGCATCAAGGTCGATCGGATCCTGCGCGACCCGGAGGGCGAGGCGATGCTCGTTCACCGACCGCGCCGCAAGGAATCCTTCCGCGTCTTCGTGTTCGACTTCACCGCGGAGCGGATGCAGGCGCTGCGCGCGGACCTGGTCCTCTTGCTCGAAGGGGCCGAACCGTCGGCGCGCGATGGGGAATCGGACGTAGGTCGCGGCGAGAGCGCGCACGATGGCTCCGGATCCGATTCCAGCGAGCGTGACGATGCCGGCTCCGAGCCCGCTGCGCTCGTCGCGGCGGTGCGCTAGCAAGTCAACGGGACGCGGACCTCTGCCAACGACGGATTTCCTTGGGCCGTCCCGGAAATGGGAACAACTTCGGCGGACGATCCTGCACGCGCCGACCTTCATCGAACGACCACAAGCCCTTGGGGCTATCCCCATCTGACAACGCGAGGCCTAGGGTTGGAGGACGCCCCGCGGGCGCCAAGGCGGCTTCTCCGCGGCGCCCGCGATCGCCTGCGGGGCGGCGAGTTGCACACGATCCCGTAGACAGCAGCGAAGTGGCACTGGAAGATGCCCTTGTGGTTGTCAGTGGCACGAAGTGGCATGCGGCTCGCCTTCCAGCGGGCCCGGAACGCGAATCTCGCCACGCCGTGGCGGGTTCTGGGGGGCTGAACCGTGTTCCGCGGTGAGTCCACCCACACGCTCGACCCGAAGTTCCGCTTGGTCGTGCCCAAGCGGATCGCGGACCACCTCGACCGGGCGGATGAGGGTCCGACGACCTGCGTCCTGACCCGCGGTCAAGACCGCTGCATCTACATCTATTCGAAGGACGGCTTCGACCGAGCGATGTCCTCGCTGCGGCTCGCGCCCTTCACCGGTGAGGAGCAACGCGCCGTCTCGCGCGTGTTCCTCGCCCACACCTTCGAAATCGAACTCGATGGCTCGGGCCGCGTGCTCGTGCCCGAGAAGCTGCGTCCCCAACTCGGCGAAGAGCGCGAGGTCGTCGTGATCGGCAACAACGATCACGCCGAGATCTGGGGCAAGACAGCCTGGGAGCAATACCAATCCCGCAATGAAGGCCTCTTGGATCGCATCGATCGGATCCTCGGTGGCCAAGGGGGAGCGACCTGACCGGCGTCGGGCCTGCGCAGGGACGGGGGAAGTGTTCGACATGGAAACGGAGGAGCACACTGTGCGTGGAGCGCCCGGGGGGGAGTCTCCCCAGCACGTGTCCGTGCTCGCCGATTCCGTGGTCGGGCTCCTTCGCGGCCTGACGCCCGGTCTCCTCTCGGGCTGGATCGTCGATGCGACGGTCGGCCTGGGTGGGCACGCGGAGCGCGTGCTCGATGAACTGCCCGATGCACGCGTGCTCGGCAGTGACCGCGATCCGCGTGCGTTGGAACTCGCGCGAGCACGATTGGCTCGCTTCGGTTCCCGCGCGCGAATCGTGAATGCGCGGCACTCCGAACTCGCGCGCGTCGTGCGCGAGGACCTGCGCGAGAAGCCGTCGGCGTTCCTCTTCGATCTGGGTGTCTCCTCGATGCAGATCGACGAGGCCGAGCGCGGTTTCAGTTTCCAAGCGGACGGACCGCTCGACATGCGCATGGATCCTGGACTCGATCGAACAGCAGCCGACATCGTGAACCATTGGGACGAACGCGATTTGGCGGACCTCTTCTTCCACGAAGGTGGGGAAGGTCGTTCGCGAGCCGCCGCGCGCGCGATCGTCGCGGCGCGGCGTCGTGCGCCGTTCCTGCGCACCGGTGCGTTGGCCGACTGTGTCGCTCACGCGTTCGGTGGTCTCGGCGGCAAGACGCATCCGGCGACGCTCGTTTTCCAAGCGTTGCGCCGCGCCGTGAACCAAGAGGGCGAAGAGTTGGCCGCGGCACTCGGGACTGCCGAGCGCGAACTCGCGCCGGGCGGGCGACTGCTCGTCATCGCATTCCATTCGGGTGAGGACGCCGTCGTGAAACGCCACCTCGCATCGCTCGCGCGCGCGGGCCGCTACGAATTGCTCACGAAGAAGCCCATCGAGGCCGATCAGGCCGAGCGTCGCGCGAACCCGCGCTCGCGTTCGGCGAAGCTGCGCGCGGCCGAGCGCGTGAACGACGCGCAGATCGACGGCGTCGACTCGCCGCTCGGGCGGGAGGGTCGACCGTGACGCGCTCCATCCTCGTCGGCGGGCTGCTCTGCGCCGCGCTGATCCTCGGGATCCTGACCGCGATCGTGCAGTCGCACAATCGAGCCGAAGGTGCGCGTCTCGACGGACTGCGCGAAGACTGCTTGTTGCTCGAGGCCGTTCATGGCGCGCAGCGCGCGACCCTCCTCGAACTCGATCATGGTCCGCTGCCGGTCGTTCCGACGGACAAGGACGTCCGGGCGAAAGTCCTCCCGGGCGCGCGAGGTTCCGAGTGACCACTCCCGAACCGAACGCCACCGCCCCTTCGTCGCGTGTGGGACTGCGCCCCGGCCTCGTCTTCCTTTCGATCGGCGGGATCCTGGCCTTGGTCGCTGCGCGCACCGGCGTGATCGCGCTGGCGGCCGAGGGGGAGCAGCCGGCGAACTTGCGTCGCCTGCCGGTCCTGTCCGCGGGTTTCGATCTGTGCGACGCGGGCGGCGTTCCGCTGGCCGGATCCGCGGAGTACATCGAGCTCGTCGCGTCGCCGAACGCGATGTGGCAAGCGCACACGCCGGACGCGATGGCGCGACTCCTCGCGACGGCACTCGGCGAACCCGACGCAGCCGGCGACGTGCTCGCGCGCATGCTGCCCGACGAATCGCCCGGCGGGTGGATCACGTGTGCGGCCGAGCCGCTCGTGCTCGACATGGCCCAAGCGTCGCGCGTGCAGAGTTGGATCTCGGCCGCGAGCTTCGATGCGGAGCTCGCACCCGCGCCCATGCGCGGCTTCGGACTCGCGCGCGGACCCACGGCGGGCGAGTACCGCGTCCAATGGCATCCTGCGACCGCGTTGTCGGAGGAAGAGCGCCTGCGCCACGGTTTCGACAAGCCGCGCGACTGGTCGCGTCGCCTCGCCGCCGGACTTCTCGCGGCAGTCCGAGGTGATGCTCCGGGCGCCGAGCGCGCCGAAGAAGAGCAGCGTCAGCGCGACCACGAGAGCGTCTGGCGTGCCTTGATGCCGACGCAATTCCGCGTCGTCCGGAAGGACGTTCCGCCGGCGCGCGCGCCCGCTCTCGCGGCTGTCCTCAAGGACGAACGCGTCCAACCGATCCAGATGGAACTGCGCCGCAATGCTCGGCGCGTCTATCCCGTCCAAGGTCGCGAAAAGGGTGCCTCGACGCCGCTGGCCGTCCTCGGTCGATGGAGCACGCTCGAGGCCGACGACGCGCGCAAGCAAGCCGTCGGTCGCCTCGGTATCGCGCACGACGACGCGGGGTGGAGCGACGCGGATCGCGCTCAATTCACCGAACTTTCCGAGGCCCTCGTCTACCTGCCGAGTCCGACGAGCGGGCTCGAACTCCTGAGCTGGAACCTGCTCGAACGGGAGGAGTTCAAGTGGGTCGGCCGTCGCGGTGAGGAGTACACGTTCCTCCGCAATCAAGCGCCGCGTCGACCGCTGCACCGCTACTTCCAGGAGTTGGTGCCCGGAGATCCGACTCCGCGCGTGATCACGACGATCGAGATCGGATTGCAGCGCCGCGTGCGCCAACTGCTCGAGGAAACGGTCGCGAGACATCGACCGGCGCTCGCGCAGGCGATCGTCGTCGACATCGCGACCGGAGACGTGCTGGCAGTCGATGCGATCGACGTGTATGGCATCGGAGGATTCGTCCCCACGATGCACACCTTCACGCCCGGCTCGACGTTCAAGGTCCCCGTGATGGCGTGCGCTCTCGAAGAGGGCGTCATCAGGCCCGAGACGCAGTTCGACTCGGAGAACGGGAAGTACAAGATCGAGGGTCGACCGATTCGCGAGGCCGAGGGCGGCGACGACAAGGGCACGGTCACGGCGGCTCAGGGCCTCGCGTACTCGATCAACGCCGTGCTCGTGCAGATCGGCACGCGCATGGACGACGACGCCTTCCATGCGCGGCTCGCCGGTCTCGGCTACGGCCGGCGACCCGGCGTCGGGCTCGGCCACGAGCGACCGGGAATCTTCCACGCGCCGCCGTGGAAGAAGAAGCTCACGCAGGCATCGGTCTCGTTCGGCCACGAGCTCTCCGTCACGTTGTGGCAGCACGCGCAAGGTCTCGCGACCGTGCTTCGCGGCGGACATTTCCGTCCGCTGCGCCTGGTCCGTGCCATCGAGTGGAACGGGCGCCGCGAGGACATCCCGCTCGTCGAGGATCACGAGCTCCAGAGCCACGATCCGCTCGGGCAATCGGCCTGCAGCGAGGTCCGCGACATGATGCGTCTCGGCGCGACGATCGGAACCGGTCGCATCGTCTCGAAGCCGCTCCAGGCCGTCGGAGCCGACGTCGGGACGAAGACGGGCACCGCGCAAAAAGTCGGCACCGAGCTGTGCCTGCACCTCGAGCTGCAACACAACCTGGAACACGGTTGCCGCGGAGCGAAGGCCTGCCGTCAAGCGCTGGTGCGCAACGGGAAGCCGCCGCACCGGAGCTGTTACACGAGCTCGATCTGCGCGTTCGGACGACTGCACGAAGGTGGCCGTGAAGTCATGGTCCTCGTCGTCGTGGACGAACCGCGCAGCAACAAGCACTACGGTTCCGAAGTCGCGGGTCCGGCGGGCATCGGGATGTTGCAGGAGGCGCTCGGTCTCACGAGCATCGGCGAAGTGCCTCTCGAAGTCGGTGTCGAAGGTTTTCACACCGTCGAGGTCTCGCACGGCGACGAATCGGGCGATCAGCCCTGGGCGGAGGCCGCGCATGCGCCTCGCTGATCTCGTCCGCGAAGTGGGCGGCGCTGCGAGCCGCGACGCCTCCGCGCCGATCCGCGGCGTGCAGCTCGACAGTCGCCATGTCGCGCCGGGAGATCTGTTCTGCGCGCTCAGCGGCTCGCGCGAAGATGGCGCGCGGTTCGCGGCCGATGCCGTGCGTCGCGGCGCGGTCGCGGTACTCACGGATCGCGAGATCGACGTGCCCGCCGGCGTGGGCTCGTGGGTCCACGCGTCGGCGAGACGCGCGGCCGGCGAAGCTGCGGCGCGCATCCTCGGAACGCCTGCACGTGGAATGTTCGTCGCGGGTGTGACCGGCACGAACGGCAAGACGACGGTCGCGCACCTCGTCGGTCACCTGCTCACCCGAGCGGGACTCCGGCCGGCCGTGCTCGGAACGGCAGGAAATCGCTTGGCCGACGGACAAATCGTGCCCGCGACGCACACGACACCCGACGCTCCCGCGCTCCAAAAACTCGTCGCGCGTCACAGGGATCTCGGCGGTGACTCGCTCGTCATGGAAGTCAGTTCGCACGCGCTCGATCAGGAGCGCACGGCGGGTCTCGACTTCGACGTCGCCATCTTCACGAACCTCACCCGCGATCACCTCGACTACCACGGGGACCTCGAGTCCTACACGCGCGCCAAGGAGCGGCTCTTCGCCATGCTCCGACCGGGTGCGACCGCGGTGGTGAACGCCGACGAACCGGCCTCGGAGCGAATGTCCGCCGCAGCACGCGCGCGGAACGCCCTGGTCGTGACTTACAGCGCACGCTTGCGTGGCGATCTCTGCGCCTCGGAACTTCGCTCGAGCCTACGTGGTACGCACCTGATCTTGCATGGGATGGGGATCTCGCGGACCAGGCTGTGGCTCCCGTTGGCCGGGCGATACAACGTCGAGAACGCTTTGGCCGCCGCCGCGTGTGCGCTCGTGTCGGGGGCGAGCCCTTCCAGCATTCTGGAAGGGCTCGCCAACGCGCCGAGTGCGCCTGGTCGTCTGGAAGTCGTGCCGACGAACGGACGAGGCTTCACCGTCCTCGTCGATTACGCGCACAGCGAAGACGCGCTCGAAAACGTGTGCCGCACGCTGCGGCACGCGCTGGAAGTTCCGGCGACGCCGGAGTCGGGCGTCGCACATCTCGGAGACGGGGTCGCCCCGCGTAGTGGTCGTCTCATCGTCGTCTTCGGAGCCGGCGGTGATCGCGACAAAGGCAAACGCGCGCCGATGGGCCGTGTCGTCAACGATCTCGCCGACCTCGCGATCGTCACGAGCGACAACCCGCGCAGCGAGGATCCGGCGCGCATCCTGTCCGACATCGTGCTCGGCATGGAGCCGCAACGCGCGCTGCGCATCGTCGAGTCGGATCGACGTCGCGCGATCGAGATCGCCTGCGCGGAAGCACGCGCGGGCGATGTCGTCTTGATTGCGGGCAAGGGCCATGAGACGACGCAGACCATCGGGACCGAAGTCCATTCCTTCGACGACCGCGCTGTGGCGCGTGAGGTGCTCGGTTGAACTCGTTCCGCATCCAAGACGTGCTCGCGGCGACCCGTGCGACCCTCGTTTCCGGCGACGCACGGCGACTGTGCTCGGGTGTGAGCACCGACACGCGCACCGTGCAGCCGGGCGAGCTGTTCCTGGCTCTGCGTGGACCGAGTCACGACGGGAACCGGTTCGCCCGCGCGGCCGCCGACAAGGGCGCCGCGGGAATCGTGCTCGAATCCGCCGACGGTAGCGTGCCGCCGGAAGCGACCCAGGTCGGTCGCGAGGTGCCCATCCTCGTGCATCCCGACCCACGCGTGATGCTCGCCGAGTTGGCGCGTTGGCATCGCTCACGCATTCCCGCTCGCGTGATCGGCGTCACCGGTTCCTGCGGCAAGACGACGACGAAGAACATGCTCGTCGAACTGCTCGGCTCGCGCATGACGACCATCGGTTCGCCGAACTCGTTCAACAACGACGTCGGCGTGCCGCTGACCCTGTTCCTGGCGGACGACGCGACGGAAGCGCTCGTCGTCGAAATCGGCACGAACGGTCCGGGCGAGATCGCGCATCTCTCCGAGATCGTGCGTCCCGACGCCGGCATCGTCACGACCGTCGGTGCAGCTCACCTCGAAGGCCTCGGATCGGTCGAAGGCGTCGCGCTCGAAAAAGGCGCGCTCGTCGCGGCGATCCCGGAAGACGGCTTCTGCGTCCTCAACGCCGACAATCCCTGGACCAGGACGATGCGGAAGCGCGCGCGCTGCCGTGTCGTGACGTTCAGCCTCGACGGCGAGGGTGATCTCGACGCGCGCGACGTGTGGTTCCATCCGGGCGGCACGACGTTCCGACTCGGCGGGCGCGAGATCACGTCACCGCTCCTCGGGCTGCACAACGTGCAGAACCTCCTCGCGTCCTTGGCTGCCTGTCGCGGGCTTGGGCTCGAACTCGACGAAGTCCTCCCGGCCGTCTCGCGTCTGCGCGCCGGCCGCGGTCGGCTCGATCGGATCCAGTGTGGGCGCTACACGCTGATCGACGACAGCTACAACGCGAACCCGGAATCGGCGCGCGCGAGCGTGCGCACGCTGGCCGGTCTCCACGGACATCGTCGCCGCGTCCTCGTGCTCGGCGACATGCTCGAACTCGGCGCGCTCGCGCCCGAACTGCACCACGAAATCGGTGTGGACGCCGCGAAAAGCGGCCTCGATCTCTTCATCCTCGTCGGTGAGTTGGCGCGCGCGGCCGCGGCCGGCGCACTTTCCGCGGGCCTGCCGGAATCGCGCGTCCTCCACCTCGCCGACACGGACGAGGCCATCGCGCGCGTGCCGTATCTGGTCGAGACCGGTGACGTCGTCCTCGTGAAGGGCAGTCGACGCACGGGGCTCGATCGGCTCGTCCAAGTCCTCGTCGAGCGTGAACGCGCTCAGGGGAATGCGGCCTGATGTTCCCCGGCATCTTCGACGACACGTTCGGCGTCCACCTCTTCGGCTACATCTCGTTCCGCATGGCGATGGCGGCGCTGACGGCCTTCGCCTTCGCGATTCTGTTCGGGCAACCGACGATCGCGTGGCTTTCCGCCAAGAAGGTGCGCGAAGGCGTGAAGGGCGACTCCGCCGAGCTCGACGCCGTCACGCAGAAGAGCGGCAAGCGCGACACGCCCACCATGGGCGGCAGCTTCCTCGTCGCGTCGTTGCTCGCGTCCGTCGTCCTGTGGGGACGTCTCGACAACATCCACGTCGTGCTGGCGATCGTCCTGACCCTCGGACTCGCCGCCACGGGGTTCACCGACGACTTCAAGAAGCTCACGGTGCTGAAGTCGAAGGGCCTCTCGCCGCGCGCGAAGATGGTCGGACTCACGATCGCGACGCTGTTCGCCGTCGGCGGCTTCGCCTACTACGCTTGGAGCACCGGGCGCTGGACGTTGCTCGACCTCTTCCCGCCGATCCTCAAGGACGCGCGGATCGAGCTCGCCGCGATGGGACTCGTCGGTGTCCTCATCTTCGTCGCTTTCCAGTGGTTCGTGGTCGTCGGCACGAGCAACGCCTGCAACATCACGGACGGACTCGACGGCCTGGCTGCTGGTTGCATGATCATCGCGGGGCTCACGCTCTCGGTGATGTGCTACGTCACGGGCCGTCCGGACTGGTCGCTCTACCTCGGACTCCCGCACGTCTCGGCCGCGTCCGAAATGGCCGTCGTCGGCGGAGCCATGTGCGGCGCGTGCATGGGATTCCTCTGGTACAACGCGCATCCGGCCCGCGTTTTCATGGGGGATTCGGGCTCTCTGCCGCTGGGCGGTCTGCTCGCGTGGATGGCGATCGTCGCCAAGCAGGAGCTCGTCCTGCCGCTGCTCTGCTTCGTGTTCCTCGCCGAACTGGGGTCGAGTTTCCTCCAGACGTTCTGGTTCAAGCGCTCCGGCGGCAAGCGCATCTTCACCATGGCGCCCATCCACCACGGTCTGCAGGTGAAGGGCGGCATCTTCAAGCCGGGCGAACGGCCGTGGCCCGAGACGCAGATCGTGACTCGTGCATGGATCGTGGCCGCACTGTGCGCCATGGCGAGCCTGTCCCTACTCAAGGTGCGGTGACATGGCGCGCTTCAAAACCGTGGCGGCTCTGCCGCCGGGGACGATCGTCCCGCGCGAGAAACAGCTCACGCTGCTCGACCGACTCGAGGACTTGCGCGTTCGCTCGCGCGAG
>Ga0163149_10006022_pt1 | contig 12601 bp, 10 predicted proteins | sample OliLakLV19MP5G1_FD_148604 | JGI IMG/M metagenome (GOLD analysis project Ga0163149, IMG submission 148604) | Freshwater microbial mat bacterial communities from Lake Vanda, McMurdo Dry Valleys, Antarctica - Oligotrophic Lake LV.19.MP5.G1 | ecosystem: Environmental > Aquatic > Freshwater > Lake >...
AGTAAACGCGCGCGACTGCGTGCCATCGCCAAACACGGTGATCGGTGTGCCCGAGAGCGCCTGGCCCACGAACGTCGGAATCACCATGCCGTAGCGGCCGGTCTGTCGAGGCCCCACGGTGTTGAACAACCGCACCACCACCACCGGCAGCCCATACTCCTTGAAGTAGGCCAGCGCCAGGAACTCGTCGAGCGCCTTGCTGCAGGCATAGGCCCAGCGGTGTTTGCTGGTTGGCCCCATGACCAGGTCGGCCGTTTCGGTGAACGGCACCGCCGTGCTCTTGCCGTAGACCTCGGAGGTCGAAAACACCACCACGCGCTGCTTGCGGCGTTTGGCCTGCTTGAGCACCACCTCGGTGCCATGCACATTGGTCTCAATCGTCCGCACCGGGGCTTCGACGATGAGCTTGACGCCGACGGCGGCGGCGAGGTGAAAGACCACGTCCGAACGGTCAACCATCTGGCCCACGAGCGTCTCGTTCATCACCGTGTCGATGGTGCAGCGAAAGCCCGGGCGCCCAGTCAGGTGCGCAATGTTGTCGAGCGACCCGGTGGACAGGTCGTCGATGACCTCCACGCTGTGGCCCGCATCCAGCAGCGCTTGGGCCAGATGCGACCCCACAAATCCCGCTCCACCCGTCAACAACGCTCTCATCGTCTTGCCATCTCCAGAATGACGTCCGCGGCCCGCGCGGCGGATGTCGGCATCGGTCGCAGGCCGTACCGATCGACGAACGCGTCGGCGGCAGCGGTCACAGTGGTCCGAACATCCCGATCATACAGTAGGCGCTCAAGTGCCTCCGCAATCCGGTCGGCATTGCCGGGTTCGTTCACCCCGGTCATCACCCCCTCGTCGACGAACGGGCTCAGATTACTTGGGCGGCCGATGACCACGGCCGGCAGGCCGAGCACGAGGGCGTCGATGGCCACCGTCGAGTTGCGGGTGATCAGTGCATCGGCCACCGAGAGGACACCGGCCAAATCGGTGTGGGGCGGAAGGATCGTGACGTTCGGCAAGGCCTCGAAATACGGCGCGTAGACGGCGCCGGTTTCGGCCGGGTGGGCTTTGATGGCCAGCCGCAGATCCGGCTTCTGGCGCATCGCCTCGGCCAGGGCAGGCAGGACGTCGCGGACTTCGGTGAACTTCGCCGTGAGCACAGCCAGCTTCTGTTCCGGGCGCGTGCTGCCGCAGGTCTGGCGCATCGCGGCGCGATCGGCGTCGCTGAAGGTGGCGATGCGGGTGACCAGCGCGTCGAGTCCCGGGCTGCCGGTGACTTCCAGCCGATCGGCAGGGAAGGCGCCGGCCGAGCGCAGGTGCGCTTCGGCGTAACGATTGAAGAGCAGTGTCTTGTCGGGCATTGGAAAGCCGCGGTCGGTGCCGGTCGGCTGCATTTCGTCGGGCTCGTGAATGTAGTTGAGCCAGTGGCGATAAATGAAGCCATGCTGCAGGCCCACCGATGCCACGCCACGGCGGCGCGCTTCAAGGACCAGCGCTCGTCCCCATCCCCCGGCTTCGGCGTAGGTGACGACGGTCTGGCATGTGAGGGTGTCGATGGCTGCGCCGGCTTCGTCCATGGCGCGCGCCGACCACGGCCACTGGACGATGGCCGCGCCGCGCAGTTCGTGGGCCAGCACGGGCCACAGGTCGCAGCCGTGGACGAGGGCCGCCGCGCGGATGCCCTCGCCGCCGACCACCGCGTCGGCGAGCGCGGCTCGCTTGCGCCAGAGCGCGAGCGAGCCGCGCAGGGCGGACCAGGGCGCGAGGTCTTCGACGGGGGTGATGGTGTCGAGCGTCGCCGCGGGTGTGATGGGGTCCCACCAGCGGCGCGTGGTGAAGTTGCGCTGTGGCCCCACGCCGACCAGGCGCAAGGCGCCTGGTGCGGCGTGTGTGATCGCGTCGAGGACGGGGCCGATGTATCCCTCTTCGCCCCGCCAGAACGCGGTGTGGACAAACGCGGCAATTGCGCCCGGCGCGGGCGGTGGGCGTCGGCCGCCACGCAGGCGGCCCACGCCCTGTGTCACGACGCGGCGTGCGCGCGACAGGGCGGCGGTGACGCCGACCTGCGCGCCGGGCCAGTAGAGGCGTGGCGGCGCGGGCGCGCCGCCACGCACGTCCACCGGCACGCCGCGCGCGGCGCCGAAGGCGCGCGCGCGGCGGCGATGGTGGTGGCGTCGGGCGCCGCGATCACGAGCCGCGCGGGCGCATGCTGCGCCCGCGCGTGGTCGAGCGCGAGCACCGTCAGCACCGCCTGATCGAGTTGGCGCATTTTCTGGAGATACAACTCGGTGAACCACCACAGCGAGTCGTCGCGGTACCGGAATCGTTCGCGCATCGACACGCCGCCGTAGGGCACCAGGCGCAGGCGCTTGATCCACGTGTTGGTGTCGGTACGCGCCTGATCGGCCAGATCGGGCGTGACGAGATCGGCGAACGGCAGTTCGCGTTCGGCCCCCTGCGCCGAGATGCACGTGACGCGGGTCTCGTTCATGTCAGCGCGCGCTCTCGGCCATGAGTTCACGCGCCGCCCGAACAACGGCCTCCACCGTGATGCCGTCCATGCAGTCGGGCACGTGCCCGCGGCATCGCTCCGGCGGCAGGCGCACCTGCCCGCAGGGGCTGCACGGCAACTGCACGCGCAACACACGTTGCTTCGTGGCGAGCGGGCCGTATCGCCGCGGGTCTGACGGCCCGAACAATGCCACGACCGGTGTGCCCACGGCGGCCGCCATGTGCATCGGTCCCGTATCTCCGGTGATGAGCACGTCCAGACGCGACAGGAGCGCAGCCGTGCCGGGCAGGTCGAGCGCGCCGGCCGCGTCAATGATCGGCCGGTCGCCGATCGCGCGCCGCACCTGATCGACGATGCCTCGATCGGTCGAGGCACCGGTGAGCACGACGGTGGCGCCGGCCTCGTGGGTGAGCGCACGGCCGACGGCGGCGAATCGCGAGAGGTGCCATTGCTTCGACTCGCGGCCGCCGCTCACGTGCAGGCCAATGAGCCGCGTCGCGTCACGGCCGCCGAGGACGCGATCGGCCGCAGCGACAGCGCTGCGGTTGGGCACCAGCCGCGGCCCGGCTGGCGGGTGCGGTGTCGCACCGCCGGAGGCATGCTGGATCAGGGCGAGTGCGTTCGCCGAGACGTGCGAGTTCCGATCGTACGCGAGCGCGTCGGTGAGGAAGCTGCCACCGCCGCCGGTCCAATAGCCGAGGCGCTGCCGGGCGCCACTGCGCCACGCCAGCAGGTTGGTGCGGATATCGGGTTCGAAGGCGATCACCATGTCATACCGTCGTTCACGCCACGCACCCGCGCGTGCGAGCAGGGCGCTCCAGGACAGGCCGGTGCCCTCCCTCGAGAGCCAGGGCACGTCGAGGCTGTCCACGCGGTGCACGCCTGGAATCAGTTCGGCCAGGGGCACGTTCCAACTGCCGACGGCGAGATCGATTTCGGCGTCCGGCCAGGCCGCGCGCGCGGCAGCAACGGCGTCGAGCACCATGAGGAGATCGCCGATGCGTTCGAGCCGCAACAGCAGCACGCGCGCCGGCGGCGTGGCCGGGCGCGCGCGACGCCTCCAGCCGAGCGGGGCCAGCGCGATGTCGGCCAGGCCCACCAGTACCCGTTCGCGGGGCACATAAATCTGCAGGTGATCAAACATCGTGATCTGCGTTCTTATCGCACCGCCACGCTGTCCACGAGCACGCCGAGTTGGCGCGTATCGATCGCGCGCCCGTGCTCGCTCGGCCTCCAGAGCGTTGACTCGAACCGCAGCGCCGCCGGCACGACGGATGCGGCGGCCGTGGCCGCGAGCGCCGGCGGAATGGGAAACACGTAGGTCTGGAATCGGGATCCCACGGCCGTTTCGCCAATCAACACGCCCTCGAAGAGCACTCGCACCCGGGCCGGTGTGGCGCCGGCGGGCCGGCCACCATCGCTCATGACGATCGTGACAGACCGCTCCCCACCTTCCAGCCCCGACAGGGCCACCTCGGACTGGTCCTGCGTCCAGCGCACGGTCCGGCCGTCCACGGATTCCTTGGCGTGGAATCGCAGCACATGCAGATCATCGCGCACCCCGACATCGAGCGTGAAGGGGCCGCTCAGGCCCTGACCGATGGTCAGTTGGTAGACGCCGTAGTCGAATTCCTTGTGCCGCACCACCCGTGGCAGCCGGTCGGTTGTGACCTCGAACTCGTCGATCTGCACGCGGTCGCTGTCGGTCGGCGTGGCGACGAGCCCCTTCGACAAGAGCGTCGTGCCGCCCGTGCCGACGAAAAACACCCGGTCGTACTGCCTGAGCGCACGTTCCAGGAAGACGCGGAACCTGACGCGATCGGGTCTCGCGGAATTGAGGACCAGCACCGGCTTGGCGTAGATGTACGACAGCGGCAGGCCGAGCACGTGGATGTCAGACTCGGCGTCGCGCGACTCCATGATGATGAGATCACGCGCGGTGAACCTGGCGGCCAGTCGCTCCACGTACGGAATGATGTGGCGGTATTCCACATGCGGGATCAGTGGTGCGGCCGCCACCGCGTAGTGCTGTGCCACCACGACGAGAAACAGCGCGCCAGCGATGGGCCGCACGAGTGCGATGCCGCGCAGACGTCCGGTCAACGGGCCAAGCGCCGCCGAGGCCGCGAGCAGCAGGGCGCCCGGAAGGATGATGGCCAGGAACCGTCGTGACAGCCAGAAGTGTTCGGGCACGATGTGGATCTTGTAGAGCAGGAACGTCGCAAAAGCGGCGAACAACAGCACAAATACCGGGTCGCGCCAAAAGCCTTTGCGTGCGACCAGCGCCAAGCCCAGCATCGCGGCCACCAGCATCGGCCACCACAGGTAGATGTCCACAAACGTCCGCACCGCGTCGGCGTCGTGTTGCGCCAGTTTGCCGCCCTGGGCGCGGAACAGATACCCGTACGTCGCAAGCGCCACCACCACGCCCGCGACGCCGATCGGAATCCACCGAGCGGCCACGCCCGGATGACGCCGACGGGCCCACCACAAAAGACCCAACAGCGCCAGACCAGCGACGATGCCGCCGATCACGTTGGTTTGGGGCAGGTTGGCCAGATACACATTCGGGCGCCAGAAGTACCCTCGCATCAAGCCGGTCAGGTAGTAGAACCCTACGACCGAGGCCGCCGCCATCGGCAGAAGAAAGCGCACTTTCAACCGACCCTGTGAGGTCACGAGCCACAGCAGCACCACCGTGCCGCTCATGATCACGATCGCGAGCGCGGCCTCAACCCGGGACAACAATTGCAGGCCGATGACCCAGGCCGCCACGGGGCCAAAAAACGCGTCGTCGTCCTGATGGGCTCGCGCAAAGGCCAGGAGGGACACGAACAATCCGGCCTGCAGCACGATGTCGCTGTTGGGATACCGCGCAAACCAGACCTGGACGACATGCAGCCCCAGCAGTGTGGCGGCGGCCAGGGCCGTCCACCGGCCGAACACTCGCGCGCCGACGAAGTACACACCGAGCAGACCGGCGAGGCCCCACCAGGCGACCGTCTCTCTCGCCGCCGTAATCCCGCCCAGTGCGTAGCCGATGGCGATCGATGCCGGAAACAAATGTGGAAACTGTCCGACGACGCGTCCCGTGGCTGGGTCCTGGATGAAGAACCCCATGAACCCCGGGCTGTAGTACTCGACCCGGTGCTGTGACGGAAAGAACAGGTCACGGGCAAAATCAGGCACGGCGGCGATCGCGTGATCGGTAATCACGAGTGTGCCGCGCTGCGCAATCTGGACGCCCTCGTTCACATAAACGCCAGGGTCCTTCCCGCCGATGATGTACTCGGAGACCGGCCAGAACCGCCACAGGCCCAGCGCGATCAGGCCGATGGGCAGCACGATCGTCCAGGTCGGCCGGGCGGCGCTGCCGCGATACGCGAGGCGTCCGCGCGCGATCAGCACCAGCGCGGCCACCAGACCCGCATTGACGATCAGCAGCAGTTCGAAGCGGTACCACCCCATCGCCGCCAGGGCCAGGACCATCGTCAGTGACCAGGCGATGCTGAGGTTCACATGCCAGAACACGCGCTCTTCGGCGTCCAGCGCGCCGCGGCGATCCCTGTTCCAGAGCGGCAGACGATAGATGATCGCGCCCGGCAGGTAGGCGACGAGGAGCAGCGCGACCAGCGTCGCGATCATCACCCGCTACCTGCCGTCGGCGTCCGCGGCGCTGAATCGATGCACCGCATCGGCCACACGATCGACCTCGGCATCGGTGAGCGCGGGATGCAGCGGCAGCGAGAAGACGTCGCCGCACACCTGGTCCGCGTTGGGACAGACGGCCGCCGGCGCACCGGCCAATGCGGGCTGGCGCGGAATCGGCACCGGATAGTGGATGAGGGTTTCGATGCCCAGGCGTCGCAGGTGGGCCTGTGCCTGTGCGCGTCGGGCCGATCGCACGGGGAAGAGATGGTAGACGTGGCCGGGATCCCGTTCGGGCGGCACGATCACCGGCGCGCCCGCGAGGGCGGCGCGATAGCGGCCGGCGATCTCGCGGCGCCGCGTGGTCCAGCCCGGCAACAACGGCAGGCGCGCACGAAGAATCGCCGCCTGCATGTCGTCCAGACGGGTGTTCACCCCGAACTCCACGTGGTGATAGCGATCCGTCTGGCCGCCGTTGCGCAGACGCTTGAGCTTCTCGGCCAGCGCGGCGTCGTTGGTGATAATCGCGCCGGCGTCGCCGAGCGCGCCGAGGTTCTTGGTGGGGTAGAAACTGAACGCGCCAGCCGCTCCGATGGTGCCGACCGGCCGTCCTTCAGACATTGCCAGATGCGCCTGGCACGCGTCTTCGACGATCACGAGGTTGTGGCGCGTCGCGATGGCCTGGATCGTCGTCATGTCGGCTGGCTGCCCGTACAAATGGACGGGAAGGATCGCGACCGTTCGCGGTGTGACCGCAGCGTCCACCTGTGACGGATCGAGCGTGAGCCGATCGAGGTCGATGTCGGCAAAGACCGGTGTCGCGCCGGCCATCATGATCGCCAGGGCCGAGTAGGCCGCCGAGAGCGGCGCGGTGATGACTTCGTCGCCGGGGCCAATCCCGAGCGCACGGAGCGCGAGCGCAATGGCGTCGGTGCCTGTGCCGACGCCCACCGCATGCGCGGCGCCTGACGCCGAGGCAAATTCTGCTTCAAATGCCGCGAGTTCAGGGCCGAGGATGAACCAGCCACGGGCGATCACCCGATCGATGGCGTCGCGAATCGCTCCCGCGTCGGCGCCGGGCGTCAGGTGCATGAACGGAATGGCGGGGGCGGTGGTCACGCGGGCGTCTCCGAGTCGTCCACATAGTGTGAGCGATGGTCGCGATAGAACGCCAGGGTCCGCGACAGACCTTCCCGCAGGCCGATGGTGGACTGCCAGCCGGTGGCCGCGCGGAATCGCGATGAGTCAGAGATGAACGAGCCGATATCAATTTTTTTCTTCTCTTCGGGCCACTCGACGTAGCGCACACGTCCGGTGCCGGCGATGTCGATCAGCGTTTCCACCAGATCCCGGTGCGCGATGTGTTCGTGGCCGCCGACATTGAGCGCCAACCCGTTGACGTCGTCGGTTGCGCCGGCGAGCAGGAATGCGCGCGCGGCATCGTCCACGTAGACGAAGTCGCGGACCTGGGAGCCGTCCCCGAAGATCTGGATTTCGCCTGCGTCGAGGGCCAGGCGGATAAACCAGCCGATGAAGCCCTGGCGGTTGTGCCTGATGAGCTGGCGCGGCCCATAGACGTTGGTCAGCCGCAACGAACACGCGCGGACCCCGAAGACGTTGTTGTAGACGAGGTGGTACTGCTCGCCTGCGGCCTTGTTGATGCCGTTGATGTCGGTCGGCCGCACCAGATGAGACTCGTCCACCGGCAGGCGGTCGGGACGCCCGTAGATCTGGCGCGTGCTGGCGTAGACCACCTTCGCCGCCGGGTTGTGCCATCGGCACGCCTCGAGCAGCGTGAGCTGGCTGCGGCAGTTGATGTCGAGGTCGGTGGCCGGATCCCGCATGCTGTCGATGTGGCTGACCTGGCCCGCGAGGTTGAAGATGACCTCACGATCGCGCACGAGGTAGTTCATCGTGCTGGCCTGACGCACGTCCGCCACGTTCACCCGCACGCGCCCCTCGAGTCCCGAGATGTTGAAGAGGTTGCCCCCGTAGTCGGGAATCAGCGAATCGACCAGGAGGACGTCCGCGCCCAGATCGGCGAGGTGGCGGGCGAGGTTCGAGCCGATGAAGCCCAGTCCGCCGGTGATGAGCACCGGTCGGTCGCGGTAGAAGCCGCCGTAGTCGCTCACGCGGCCCCCGGCGTGCGATGCGCGCCGACCACGACCAGTTTGACCCAGAGCCTGAAGACGTCCTGCGCGGTATGCCACAGTCGCGGGACGTTGAAGAACTGCGACTTGCCGAACGTGCGGTGATAGTGGTGCACGGGCACTTCTTCGATGCGACAGCCCGCATCCGTCAGTTTCTTCATGAGCTCCAGACAGATGACGCCGCTGTTGTGTTCGAGCGTGATCCGGTCGAACACCGCGCGTCGAATCAGCCGGAAATCGCAGTCGACGTCACGCACCTTGAGGCCAAACAGGATCTTCACGGTGTGATGGTAGACGCGGCCGATGATGATGCGGTGCATCGGATCAGACCGGCTGATCTTGTAGCCGTTGACCACGTCCACACCCGGCTCCATCTTCGGCCACAGCGCTTCCATTTCGGCCGGGTCGTACTGGGCATCGCCGTCGGTATAGAAGATCAAGGTCTTGCGCGACTCGGAAAAACCGGTGCGCAGGGCCCCGCCGTACCCGCGATTGGCCGGGTGATGGATGACCCGCACTTCCGGATAGGTCTGCGCCAATTCGTCGGCAATCTGGGCCGTGTGGTCGGCGCTGCCGTCATTGACGACGATGATTTCGAAGTCGGTCGTCAGCTTTTGCGCACTGGCGCGGGCCGCAATCACCAGACTTGCGATCGTCCCACTGTCGTTGTACGCCGGAAAAAAAATGCTGAGTCCGGGGGCTGTGGGTGAAGGGGCGCTGACCATCGATGCACTCAAACGCTAACATGGCCCCGCGCCCGCGCATAGGCCGCGGCCATCCGTTCGGCCGTGTGCGCCCACGAATGGTCGTGGGCCACCCTCGCGCGGGCGCGCGCGCCCAGGTCGCGCGCACGCCCCGGGGACGCCAGCAGGCGCGCAATCGCGGCCGTCAGGGCCGCCGGGTCGCGCTCCGGCACGAGCAGGCCGTTGTCGCCATCGGTGATGGCCTGCGGCAGGCCCCCGGCACGTGTGGCCACCACCGGCGTGGCCGACGCCAGCGCCTCGAGCGCGAAATTCGGCAGGCCGTCCACGTTGCCCGCGTCATCGCGGATCGAGGGCACCGCAATGACATCAACGGCGGCGGCGAAACGCGCCACCGCATCTTGTGTCTGGTTGCCGAGGAACTGGACGGGCAGGCCAGCCGCCCGAGCGCGAAGCGCATCACCGAGGTCGCCGTCGCCGGCGATGAGCAACTGGAGGCGCGGATGGCTGTGGACCAGTGTGCCCACCGCGTCGATCAGGTACTCGAACCCCTTCTTGCTCACCAGACGGCCGCCGGCCAGAACGAGTGGCGCGTCACCCACGCCCAGTGACTCGCGCACCTGCGCGCGCACACCGGCGTCAGGCGCGAAGCGCCCCGTGTCCACGCCATACGGCACGGTTTCGGTCCGTGCCTCGTCGGCCCCAAGGGCCACGGCGCGTCGGTGCAGGTCGTCGCTGCACGCAGTCACCGCGCCCGCGCGACTGAAGACGCGCCGCGCCGCCGCGCCAATGATCGGGTGCCGCTCGGCAACGAACACATCCGATCCATGCAGGCTGATCACGAGCGGAAGGTCTCGCGCGGCGGCGGCCGCCATCACGCCACCGGGAATCACCCAGTGGGCATGCATGATCGTGGCGCGGCGCTTGGTAGCCACACGCCACGCTTTAAACCAGCCTGCGGCCAGCGCAACCGGTGCCACCGCCCACGCGGCCAGCCGGACATCGGTGTCGGCGCGCAGGCCCGAGGCGTAGCCAAACACATTGAGCGACGGGATCGGGGCGTACCGGAAGAAATGGAAAAACACGCCGTCTTCTTCGCGGCCGCGCGTGATTGCCGGATGCCAGGGCGCCACGAGATGCACTTCATGGCCGAGCGCGGCCACACCCTTGGCAATCGGTTCAATGAAACTGCCGATGCCGTCACCGGGGAATCGCGGGTACGACGTGGTGACCATGACGACCACCTCACGCCGGCCGCCCTCAGGCGGCGCGTGCCTACTTGCGTCCATCGAAACGCTGGGCCGACAGTTGTTCGGACACAAGGCCGACCAGAAAGACCATCACGCCAAACAGGATGAGCAACACCGACCAATTGGTGATCTGCCGGGGTTCGGTGGCAATGGCCCACGCCGCGTACGCCGCCCCAAGCCCGAACGACAGGCCCGCCACCGGCAGGAAGATGCGCATCGGGCTGTAAATCGTAATCACGCGCAGGATGATCACGAGAAACTTCACGCCGTCGCTCGAGAGCCGGATCTTGGAGTGGCCGATGCGCTGGCGTGCCTCAACCGGCTCGAAGTGCACGCTGTAGCCCGCCTTGATGAACGCCATCGTGGTGGTGGTCGGTGTCGAGAACCCATTGGGCAGCAGGAAGAGGAACTCGCGCAACTGTTCGAGCCGGGCGGCTCGGAAACCCGACGTGAGGTCCGGGATCTTGCGCTCGGCCAGGTATCCCGCCAGCCAGTTCAGCAACGTGTTTCCCATGTGGCGCACCGGGCCCGCCTGCGTCGCCGATGTCCGCGCGCCGACGACCAGGTCATGACGGCCGAGGTGCGTGACCAGGCGTACGGCGTCCGACGGCTTGTGTTGTCCGTCGCCGTCGATGATGAGCAGGTATTCACCCGTCGCGGCCCGGATGCCGGCCTTGACCGCTGCGCCGTTGCCCTTGTTGTAGGGCTGGCGCACCACCCGGGCGCCGGCCTGTTCCGCCAGCGACGCGGTCTCGTCTGTGGACGCATCGTCAACCACCAGAATCTCGTGCCAGTTGGCCTCGGCGCGCAGCTCGCGCACGACCTCAGCAATCGACCCGGCCTCGTTGAACGCGGGAATGACGACGGAGACCTGGGCTGGCAGCGCCATCAGCGGTCGTCCCTGGACGTGTTGTCGTCGCGAAGTTCCAGCCGACGCACGCGGTAGAGCAGGTCTTCAAGCAGCTTGCGCGTGCCCGAGATCGCGTCGGCCACAAGGCCGATCAGGATGACCTGGAAACCCACGATCATCAGGACCGCCGAAAGAATCAGCGACTGCAGGTGGCGATCGCCGAACGTGTCGCCTTTGAGCAGGAAGTACAGATACCGCAGCGAGATGGCGACGCCCATCGCGAAGATGGTGCCGCCGATGTAACTGAACACCTTCAACGGCTCGTACATCGTGTAGGTGCGGACGATCGTCGCCGCCGACTGCTTGATGTACCCGTAGACGCTGCTGAACAGCCGCGACGGCCGCGTGTTGGGATTGGTGCCAATCTCCACGTGCGCCACGGCCATGCGTTTCTTGCCCGCCTGGATGATGGATTCGAGCGTGTAGGTAAAGTCCGAGACCACCGTCATGCGCAGCGCGGCTTCGCGCGTGTAGGCGCGAAAGCCGCTGGTCGTGTCTGGCACCTGCGTATTCGACACCCGGCGCACCACCCAGCTGCCGAGACGCTGCAATATTTTTTTCTGCCACGACATGCTGGCCAGATCGCGAATGTTGCGATCGCCGATGACAATATCGGCCTCGCCCGCGATCAGTGGCGCCACCAGCCGCGCAATGTCCTGGGCGGCGTACTGATTGTCGGCGTCGGTGTTCACGATGAAGTCGGCGCCGGCCTTGAGGCAGGCATCGATGCCTGCCGTGAACGCCGCCGCCAGCCCCTTGTGCCGACGAAACCGCACCACGTGGTGTACGCCGTGCGCGCGCGCCACTGCCGACGTGCCATCGCGTGATCCGTCGTCAATCACCAGCCACTCGACCACGTCAATGCCAGGCACGCTGTGGGGCAGGTCGGCGAGCGTGGCCGGCAGCGTGGTGGCCTCGTTGAGGCAGGGGATCTGAATGATGAGTTTGGTCACGTCAGCCTCACGCGCCCACCAGGCGCTCGATCACACCCGTCCAGGTAATTTCGCGGGCCCGCGCGTACCCCGCGTCGCCATACGCAGCGGCCAGGCGCCGATCGGCGTCGAGCGTGGCCATCGCCTGCCCAAGGGCGGCTGGATCCGGGACGCACGAGCACCCGTTCACGCCGTCCACCACGAATTCGTTGGGGCCACCCGCATCCACCGTCGTGATGACGGCTTTGCGCGAGAGAAACGCCTCCAGTGTGACGTACCCGAAGTCCTCGTCGAACGGCGGAAATATCACAGCCAGCGCGCCCGAATACAGCGCCAACAACGCATCGTCGTCCACACTGCCCAGAAAGTCCACCCGATCGGCCACGCCGAGCGACTCTGCCAGGGCCTGAAAGGTGTGGGCCTGTGTGCCGGTGCCCGCCACCTTCAGGCGGAGCCTGCCGGGCACGCAGGCCAACGCGCGAATGGCCAGGTCCACTCGTT
>Ga0163149_10006023_pt1 | contig 12598 bp, 13 predicted proteins | sample OliLakLV19MP5G1_FD_148604 | JGI IMG/M metagenome (GOLD analysis project Ga0163149, IMG submission 148604) | Freshwater microbial mat bacterial communities from Lake Vanda, McMurdo Dry Valleys, Antarctica - Oligotrophic Lake LV.19.MP5.G1 | ecosystem: Environmental > Aquatic > Freshwater > Lake >...
CATCCCGCGCAGCGACTTGAACCATTCCGGAATCCGATCGAGGCGTGCCATGGCATTTTCGACCACAAAGCAGGCGCAAAGTGCCGCAGCCTGCATCATCAGCCCGGCCCTGGTCGGCAATTGCAGGAGGTCGATATGGGGTCACGATATGGCACGATATGGGGTCAGGCACGATATGGGGTCAGGCCTGCGTAATTGCATTATTTATGCACATATGCAGGCCTGACCCCATTGCTTCCCTCGGTCAGCGAGTGAAAGGTTGTATAGGCCAACGGCAAGCTAGATGGGGTCAAGCGCAGCGGGCGTTACATCGATCGTCGGCCTTCCCGATTTCTTATGAAGCCGTCGCCGACATGAACCAGGCGTAGACGCCGCGCCGTGGTGCAGCCATGCCTAAATCATTCCTGCCTAAACTGTCAGCGCGAAGCAGACAACCACGATAGCGGGTAATGCGGCCTACTGCATAACACCACAAGCCATGCGAACGCCACCGCCGCCGAGCGGATCTGGATGATCTGCGTGGTTGTCACCTCCGGCATGAACCATCAAAGAGCGTCCCGTTACATCGGCAATTTTAAGCCTGGGTGCCAATACTGGATTATTTGCATTTCCCATGGCATCTACGAATAGCGCGGGTAAATCACCGAGATGCCCATCACCCCAAGGCTGGCCATGGCGCTTGCTTGCGGCTGGATCGTAATGCCCTCCCGCAGCCAATGCGGGCACCATCTTCCCGTCTTTTTCCCTGGACTCGCAGTTTGGGTTTTCGTGCACATGGAAACCATGTAACCCCGGCGGGAGCCCAGCAAGCGAAGGACTGAATACGACACCATAGGGTGTTTCGCTGACAGCTACTTGGCCAACCGGTTTTCCGACTCCCTTCCCGTCAACAGCGCTCATTTGAACGGTAATATCGGCCTGTGCCGCCCCACAAAGAGAGAATGTGGCTGCTACCACAAATATCCTGAATCGCGCTTGCATAGGTCCTCCGTGGTTGGTTAAAGCACTTTGGTTGATGCGATCGCTCACAGTTATTCACCAGACTTCAGCGTGCAGTACTATCGAAATTCTCAGAACATGGCGATGCGCAAATCATTGCTTGATTCATCCTGGGTGCTCTCAGGTTGTCTGTCCGCATATGTACTGATAGTGAGGATCGACCGTCTCCTCCTGGCCGCAAGCGCAGGCTTCTCCAACTCGCCGCTTGCGGCCAACGCCGGATATTCATTGGGACACGAGCCGCGCCGCATCGTGCCAAGCAACCTGAAGTCAGCCTCGGCGCGTTTGATCGCTTTGGCGATTGGACACGCGCCTCTAGACTAGCTTTTGTTGAGATCCTTAACAGACTGCTTGGCGTCGCCGACGCCCTTTTGCACCTTTCCGACAATCTGTTTTGAAAGCCCCTTGATCTGTTGTTCCTTGCTCCCAACCAGCTTGCCTGCTTGTTCCTGGACTTTTCCGGCAACGACCTTCGTCTCGCCCTTCGCTTGGTCCTTGTTCATGTTCGATTGCTCCTGTTGTAAGCGCTACACTCAGCGCGATGGAAAATCACGGCTATATCTTGCCGAGCAAGACTAAAATCAACACGATCACCAGTATCAAGCCAATCCCGCCGCTGGGACCATAACCCCATTGCCTGCTGTGACCCCACGTCGGAATCACACCCACAAGCGCCAGCACCAGCACAATCAAAAGAATCGTTCCGATACTCATGGCTTCTCCTTTTTCGTCGTTCGACTTGCGAACACAGCACGGTGCTGCCGTGCGCCATTCATTCTCATTGAAATTATTGGCTTGTCAGTCAAGCAGCACTGTGCGTTATCGAACATATCGCGATCGAAAGACCTGAGTCGGCGAACATGAAGTCGACTTCTATCTTCGGCCCTTTATGCTGCTTCAGCCGTCCTGTCTAAGTGTCGAGGTCTACCATCGAAATTATGCGGCTGACGGTGCCCTGTCGGAGGCGTAGGATAAGCCTCTGACGGGGGTGTGGCTCGTGGGGTCCGTGGCGGCCTGGCCGACCACTCGGCTCTGAAATGCCGCCCCCGTCTTCTTGCATCATCCGTGACGTCTGCCGGGATGGCGCCCTCGATCGATGTGGCTCTGTAAGTAGACGAGACGGATGGTCTGGTCGCGTTTACACGAGGAGGCACACGCATGAAACAGAACGAACTTCAGGTGGCAGTGGATGCGGGCGCGCGGCGTCATCGGGACGACAGGGAACGACAGGGTCAGGCACAGGTCGATCGTCGTGGCATCCAGCGCATAGACCGTATTGGTCAAATAATAGAGGACAGGCCACGTTTTCCGTGGCTGCTCAAGTAGAAGACTGCCGCGGTCTTCCGGGAGCTCCGCGCCCCGCCCGCCGTCCGAGCACGGCTTCGATCTCCTCCTGAAAGCGCGCATTGCCCAAGGCGTGATTGCCATTGGTCGCCTGCCGGATCTGATCGACCAGGGGCTCATCCAGGTGCGCCTTGAACAGCGCCCGATAACTCTCTCGGCGCGCGATTTCCGATCGCCCCAGGCGAAGGTATTGTTCGTGCGGGGTGAGCAACTTGTCCGCCTTCCCGTCAGCATTGGCCGCATAGCTTGACCAGCGATAGTCTCTCGGGTGGCGCACCATGGCAGCCCTGACCGGATTGAGCTCGATATAGCGGTAACAGGCAAGAACGTAGTCGTCGGTCTGCGTGAGGCAGGAACGGAACCGGCCTTCCCACAGCGTGCCGCTGCGGCGGTACGCGCGATTGACGTACTGCACGTAACGTTGACCGAGATTTTTCATGAGCAACGCTACGCTGTTGGATTTCGCCGGCGTGAGCAATAGATGCACATGGTTGGTCATTAAAACATACGCTTGCAAGGCGCACCCGAAGCGGGCCGCCAGCTCAGCCAGGTGATAGATGTAGAAGTAATAGTCATCTTCCGCATGGAAGCACACCGACCGATTGTTGCCCCGTTGGATGATGTGCCAGGGAATTCCAGGGACGCTCAGGCGCGCGCGACGAGGCCTATGACTACGTTCTCCGGACGGAAGAATCGTTATAGACTATCAGGGAAATGTGGTCTGTCCCCTAATCGCGCCTAATCGCGCGACGCCTCCTAAGGAGGAGAAAACCGCCACACGTCGTTGTCCACACGCAGGTAGTTGGTCGGGTCCATGAAATTGAAGGTCTCGCGATCGCCGCCGAAGGTCATGATCGATGGGCGCAATCCTCCCCAGCCGCCCGATACCACCAGTGCATCGAAGTCGTACTTGACGTCGCCCGGATCGTCGGCATTCCACGGCGAGTCACTGACCTGATCCCAACTGTGGCCGTCCTTGCTGACCCAGACGTCACGGGGATTGTTCGGCTCGAATCCGTTCGACGGAAGGCCGAAACCGCCGAAGCACACGAATCGATTGAGCAGAACCACGCACTGGTGCCCGGGGCGGGGACTCCACCCAGCCGACGCGGTCACACGCTCCCAGTGGGCACCGTCTCGCGTGCGCCAGACATCGTTGTAGTAGGGCGGGCAGCGGTCAGGACGCGAGGGGTCGCACAGGAATCCATCTTCGCCGCCGAGGATCCACAGGTATCCGTCCTTGACGGCCGCCACCGCGCCCGCACGCGGCGACCAGGGCGCGTGTTCGGTTACCGGTTTCCAATGCTTGCCGTCGCGCGAGCGCCAAACGTCGTTGAAATAGATCCGCGCAGGTGGCCCACCCACGATCGACGAATCGTCGTTCTGGGAGCCGCCCATTACGTAGATCTCGTTCTTGAACACAGCCGCGCTCAGGCCAGCGCGCTTCTTCCAACCGGCGTCCGAGGTCAGGGATGTCCAGTTCGCTCCGTCCTGGCTGCGCCAGACGTCGTTGAAGAATTCCGAGGCCGGCACGTCAGGCAACGTGCACGGTACACCGGGCGGGAACGCTGCGCAGCCGGGATTCGGGATGATCTTGAAGTTCTGGCCGCCCAGCACGAACATCTCCGCGCCCTTGGTCACCGCCTGAAAATATGCGCGCGCCGGCCAGCCGTCAGGCGCTCCCTGGGCAAGCACCGATTGCCACGTGACGCCGCGATCGTCGCTGCGCCAGACGTCACCCCAGATGATGCTCGCGCCTGGGACCGGCGACTGGATCGGTGTGCGCCCGCCCATCACGTAGAGACGCTCGGCGATCTTCACGGCCTGCAGTCCGGCACGCCTTTCCCACTGCGCGCCGGGGTTGACGAGCGTCCATTGGTAGGCGCCGAAGTTGAGCGCACTGCGCAGCCAGTCAATCAATGAGGCGATCGCCGAAACCACGCCGGCCAGGGGCTTCTCCGCCGGCTCCATTACAACCACGTTCGACAATGCGGCATCGGACTCGCGGCGAATCCGCAGGTGGACCTCGGCAGCGTCCGTCCTTGCGCCAAGCAGCATTGGGCTGGGGAGGTTGAAGACTATCTTGTCGCTGGACTCGGCGGCGACGTCGATTTCGGTTGGTTCCGTGAAGGCCGGTTCCAGCGCGACCTGAAGGATCAACTCGCCCGATCCGACGATGGTCGGATTGCCGGACGAATCCCGCACGGTCAGCGCTGTCAGGCCCTCTGCGGCCCCGCCGGCTGGGCCGTTCGAGGGCTGGATGACGATCGATGCGTTGCTGTTCGCGGTACCACCGGCGCTCTGCCCGCCGCCGCTTCCGCAACCGGAGGCGACAACGGCAGCCGTGACGGCAAGAATTTTCATTAAATGTCGCATGTAAACCTCCGGCTACCCTGAATTTGTTTTTTCCGACGCCTACGGCGTAGATAGATAGGGGGTCGGACCACCGCAACACTCTGATCCACAGATATAAGTCGGCAGTATAGGCGCGGTTCTGGCGCTTAGACGCGCCTTTTCGGTAGCAAAAAGCACGCTTTAAGGGAGAATCGATTCCGAAAGGAAAAAAGGGGACGGATTTATTTCCCCCGGCCGCAGGTGTAGTCCTTCGTCATAACGCCTCCAATTGACGGGAGGGTCGCCATGCCCCGGAGGCTGGACGACAAACTCGCTACCACGCACTGCCATTCCCGAAGGCGAGTGGAGTCTCATCCGAGAAGCGGTGCAACGCGGCCAACTCACCGGTACCAACCGCTTTGTGCTGCAGGTCGAAACGATACTCGGCAATGATCGATAGCAATAGGGAACAGACCACGTTTTCCGTGGCTGGTCAATTAGAAGACTGCCGCGGTCTTCCGGAGTAATAGGGGACAGACCAGGTCTGTCCCTAATTGCTAATCGCGCGCTGTACTCCTTCGTGTTCTTCGCGCCTTCGTGGTGCGCGTTTGAGCTCCTGATTCCTTTCCGGGTGCGTGACTACGCGGTCGCGGAAGCCGGGCCACCCTTGCCGGATTTAAAGACCCGTTCCAGGTGGGCCGGGTCCATCGGTTTGGTCAGCAGGCTGACCACGATCATCACGACCGAGGCCAGGGTGACGCAGACGCCGGCCGCACCGAAGGGGTTCTTCCATTCGACGATCACCAGCAGCGTGGTGTAGAGCACTACGCCGGTCAGGAAGGAGGCGATCGCGCCCGCGCGGGTTGCGCGCTTCCACAGCAAGCCGATGACCAGCGGACCGGCCGCGCCGGAGACGATGCCGCCGACGCCGATCCAGAGCAGGATCGACAGGAACTTCGGCGGACTCCACGCCAGGTAGACGGCAGCCACGCCCACCCCGACGGTGGCGATGCGCGAAATCCACAGCGCGACGCGCTCGATCTCCGCTTCGGATTTCTGCGCGTGGATCCTCGGCGCCAGGGTGCGCTTGTAGAGGTCGTTGCTGAAGATGGTCGAGATGGCGATGAACAGGCCGTCGGCGGTGGACATGATCGCGGAAAGGATGCCCACCGCCAGCAGCCCCGCGATCATCGGCGGAAACAGGTGGGTCATCAGCGCGGGGATGGCCGCGTCCGGCCGGATGTCCGGTCCGAGCAGCGCCCGCGCGTGCAGGCCGCCAAGCACGGTGAAACCGAGGATCGAGCCCATCGGAATCACCAGCATCAGGAACAGGCGCAGGCGCTTCGGGTCATTGAGAGAGAACGCCAGCTTGCCGATGTGCGGGTTCATCGCGAACGGCAGGTGGGCAATGAACATCAGCACCACCAGCAGGAAGCTGCCGAAGATTGGGTCGCCCGGCGCAAAGTAGTTGTCCCAGCCCAGCGAAGGGTTCTGGGCCACCAGCGCGTCGTTCACCACCGAAGGGCCGGTGCCTTCCATGCCATACGAAACGAAAAACATGCCGGCGATTGCCAGCGCCACCAGCACCATCATCGCGCCCTGGATGCCGTCAGTCATGATGTCGGCATGGGTACCGCCCACCGAAATGTAAAAGGCGACCACGCCGACGGTAAGCAGCAGTGCGTTCTGGTACTTGAGGCCAAGGATGTACTCGAAGATGGTCGCGGCGGCGACGAACTGCGCGGTGACGTAATAGATCAGTAGCAGCGACAGCAACGCGAACGCGATCCTCAGGAAATTGCTGTCGTAGCGCTGCCCCATCAGTTCCGGCAGCGACCCGGAGCGGAAACGGTCGCCGACGCGCTTGATGACCTTGATCGTGATGATCAGGCCCAGATAGATCCCGATCGGATAGATCGCCGGATACCAGATCGCCGCGAAACCTTTGGAATAGGCCAGTCCCGGCAGACCCATGAAAGTCGAACCGCTCGCAATCGTTGCGACCATCGCGAACGCCAGCATGATCGGGCCGTAGGCGTTGCGCGCCACGGCGAAATCCTCGCCGGTCTTGGTCTTGCTCGCGCCATAGATGCCGATGCTCATGAACAGGACGAGGAAGGCCACCATCCAGACCCATCCCCAGATTCCCAAGCCGGTCGTTTCAGCCATGTTATCTCTCCCCTTCCGTTAGGTGGATCATTCCCAGTCTTCGCGGGTCGCCACCCAGGCGATCGCGATGACCCAGTACGCAAGGATGATCAGGCCGGCGAGCATCAGCAGATTCATGGTTTTCTCCTCCGTTGGTTTTCGGATACTGCTTTTGGGTGCTTTTTTTATAATGGTGCGAAGGGTGCACCATCGATCCGGCATATGCAACCTTGACACGGCCGGGGCGAGTGCGCCGAAGCGCTCCGGCATTCTAGGAGCGGGCCGCTTTTCGCGGGCTTGCCACCTTATCAATGGGGTCTTCGCGCTTCGCGTCACCGGCGGATTCCGGGAAGCGGCTATCATGGGCGGCCAATCGCTTTTGGTCCGACCCCGCGATTGGTGCTTCATGGGCCGGGCGAGGAACTTCACGGGGGAAGTATTTTAGGCCAGGGTATTTTTCGTCTCCACCATCACGTCGGAACATCCGAGAAATCCTGTGCCGAACAACAATTCCCTGCTTCGTCATTTCCCAATACAAGATAAACGTCCTCGTCAAGCAAGTCTTGAATGTTGCTGCAATACGAGGGAGCAAGAGAGAGCTGCTGCGGCATAAGGAAATGAAAGCAAGAGTTCGCACCGAGAGAGCGGCCGCCCTAGACCAGAAAACGGTTAAAGCGAGTGAGGGCTTGGTAAACTCCAATGTAATAGAGAAACGCGCCGAGGATGGAGCTGGTGCTGTTTGTTGCAACATCAATGAATGACGGCTCCCTGGTAGGCAGCCAGCATTGCAGAATCTCGACACCAAGTGAAAGCGTTGCACCAAACACGAGGATGAAGAGAATTACTTTGACAGGTCGCACTCCTTTGCTCTGGGTTAGGGCGGCCAGGCCGAACCCCAAAGGTATGAAAAGTAGCAGGTTGATCACCGTGTCGCCAAAGTCCCATGGATCGCCGATACCAGTTACCAGTTGCTCTCGTCCGTCCACGTAGCCTCTGACGACGCCGTCATAAACGAAAGCAATATGTGTCCAGACACCCAGAGGCGGCTTCACGCTAAATGGGCCACGTAATATGCCGCTCGTATCTCCAAAGTAGAAATCAACAGTCTTCGAATTGTCTCCGTCGAACTCAACACCGTACTGATAATATGGAGACTCTTGCCAACCCCAATGCCAAGGTTTTGCAACAATCACGCCATCCAATGGATAGTCCTCCAGCGCAATCTGCATCGAAATAGTCATGCTCCCACCGGCGATGTCGATGGAAGGTCTATTTGATACTCGTACGTACGGACCTGAGCCGTTGAAGACAAGAACTCTCCGGGACCCCTCCGCACTCCATTTCGGACTCTTCACAAGCGCGCCGTTATTGCCGATGCCAGAATCATCCCGTGCATCCATTCCTGAGGTTTCATCGAAAGAATAGGATGCCGCAAGACGCTCCACTGGCTGGTCTTTGGCGCTCATGCCGGGCAAAGCGGGTGAGGTTGCATGACGAACCGCAAATGCCAGATTCGCTTCCCGTGCAATCTGAAGGGGCGTCAGGGCATCGCGATAGATACGTAATTCTGCAATTTTGCCCCTGAAAGCCTGACCGAACGCTGCATCGGCACCAATGATCAAATCGATTCCGCGAGACCCTATCGACCTGGAAAGCTTGAACCTGTTACTGAAACTGACGTGCTTGTTGAAAGAAAAATCGAATGGGAAAAGCGTTGCGCCAAGAATCAGCACTAGACCGCACGTCACTATTATTCCGCTGGATCGAATAGACACTACTGCCGGTCCGGTACGGTACGTATTGTGCAGTCTTCCGACAATTCTCAAGTTCGCATGCCAGACGGTTTGTCAACTTCCCGGGTAGGAATCCGGGAGGCCCTCATAGAATATAGATTTGCAGGAGATTGGGGTCAGGCCTGCGTAATTGCATTATTTATACACATATGCAGGCCTGACCCCATTCCTTGCCCATTCCTTGCCATTCCTTGTTGTGCCATTCCTTGTGTCCGCGTCGACGGCTGCGCAAGGCCATTCTGGACTCACTCGTTGGGCCGCAACTGCACCTTGCCGCCGCGTGCTTCGCGCTTGGCGTGGGCCATGGCCTCGGCGATTCTTTCCAGCGGATAACTGGCCTCGACGGCGACATGAATCGTGCCGTCCACCAGGCGGACGACGAGTTTCCCGTACAGCGCCTGAATCTCGTCGAAGCTCATGGTGCGCATCAATTTGGCCAACCAGAATCCGGTCAGATGGATGTCGCGGAACACGCACTGGAACGCGTCGATCTGGATGGGCTCGCCCGACATCAGGCCGTAATTGATCACCGTGCCGCCCTCGGACAGGCACTGCGCGAGGCGGCCAGTGGCGGGACCGGCGACTGCGTCGATGGCGAGCTGGATTGCCGCACCGCCGGTTTCATGTTCGACACGCTTCGCCAGATCCGGGCCGTCGACAACGACCACGTCGGCGCCCATCTTCTTCAACTCGCCGACGAGTTCGGGGCGGCGCACAACGTTGACGGTGCGGATGCCGTCGACGCGGGCGAGGCGGATAAAGTCCACGCCTACGCCCGAATTGGCGGCGTTCTGAATCACCCAGTCGCCACGCTTGAGCTCGATGTATCGGGTGAGCATCAGGTGCGCGGTGGCGACATTGACCTTGAGCATTGCCGCCTGTGCGAGATCGATTTCCTTGGGCAGCAGCACGAACGATTGCGCCTTGTCGCGGATGCGCTGGGTCCAGTTGGTGCGGACCAGGCTCATGACCTTGTCGCCGACCTTCAGAGCGCTCACGCCGGCACCCACTGCCGCCACAACACCGGCGGCTTCGATACCCAGCGGACATGGTGGAGTCGGCCTCGATGCGTAATTGCCTTCGATCGCCAGGATGTCGGCCGGGTTGATCGAGCAGGCGACGACATCGACCAGCACTTCGCCGGCTCCCGGCGCGCCGGGATCGGGAACTTCAATGCAACGGACTGTCTTCTCCGCCGGACCGATGGCGCTTAGCTGAGCTGCTTTCATTCGATGGTTCCCTGGCAGTTGAGAGCGATGAACCTCTGCGACGGACACGGGCTGCAAAGGCGATGAATGGTGTCTTCCGGCTGTCGATGCGTCGGGAGTCATGAATGTACCCCCAACCTGCGCGTGCGCAGCCCACGACAACATTCTCCTTCAAGGTAGGAAAAGGGGACAGATTTATTTTCCCCGGCTGCAGGGGTAGTCCTTCGTCATAGCGCCTCAAATTGACGGAAGGGTCGCCATGCCCCGGATAGGGAGAGCTGTGCGTGGGCATAACTGGCGGATGGTTTTCGTCGAAGCCGGCGACTTCGGCAAGAGGATCGAAAATCGATCTCGCGGCAGACCACCGAAGGTCCCGCTGGTGCAGCAGTAGTCGCCAGGTAAATAAATCAGCCCCGTTTTTCCTGCAACGCGACGCGCTGGCGCAATTCGTCGAAGCGCTCTAGTGTTGCGGTTAATTCACGGGAATCTGGATCTCGTTGCGGCGCATGAACCAGGGCATGAGGGGCGGATCGTAGCGCGCGAAGATCGGTTCGCCGAGCGCAGTGAGTCCGCGCTCGCCGATGAATCGCAGCAGCGCGGCGAGTTCCTCGTCGTAGTGGTCTTTGCTCCAGGTCCCGCGATATCGCACAACCGCCATTCGCCGGGGCGCGACCGCCGCAAGTTCGACGCGCGCGTCGGTAGGCTTGGGAGCGCTGGCCAGCGTAAACGACGCCGGCAACACGAATGCGATCCGCCAGCGCGAGCCCGCGCGCTGCTGTTCCACTGGCGCGGTCATGGCGATTTTCGTTCCGGCTGCCTGCTGCTCGACCGGAGCCGTCATGGTGATCTTCTGCGCGCTGCGGTTGCTGCCTGAGATGTAGCTGAACAACCTGCGGAAACCTTCGCTTCCTACCTTTTCAAACTCGCCGTCGACATAAGTTTCCGCCACCACATAGCCGCGGTAGTCGCGCAACTCGAAAGATCCGGCGCGTTCGATGATGTTGTGATCGGGTTCGTCTATGGCCATCGCCGGTGTGCCAACCAGGCAAGCCGCCAGCAGCAGGGCGGACCGGCCCATGCGCCGGCGCAAACTGTTGTACCAATGACTCGGACATTTCACCATAGAATCCCGCCAGTGCGCATGTCCCCCGGCAGCCACAGGCTCGTTGCCAGCAGCGACAGCGCCGCCACGACCGTGAGCATCCCGCGCAGCGACTTGAACCATTCCGGAATCCGATCGAGGCGTGCCATGGCATTTTCGACCACAAAGCAGGCGCAAAGTGCCGCAGCCTGCATCATCAGCCCGGCCCTGGTCGGCAATTGCAGGGACAGCCAGGCGATCAGCGCCGGCATCACGCTCCAGCCATATTGCAACCAGGCTTGAATGCCGCGCGCATCGCGGCGCACGGCATAGCCCCACTGCAGAGCACCCACGAAGGCCAAGATGATCGCGGCGTACTCAGTGAGCGCGGTCAGCAAGAACGTGCGGTGCGCGCCGGAATCAAACGCGGCCAACAAAGCCAGCGCCACGAACGGCAGCAGCCCTGCCCCGCCGAGAACCAGCGCGGGCAGCGGCGCCGTGCGCGAGCCATGGCGGCGACGCCATGGCTCGCGGCACGGCCAGGCCCTCGGCGATGGCAACCCGAAGCAAGGCGTCTTCCAGCAGTGCGCGTGCTTGCGCGGCGGTCCGATTGAGGTCGCGATGCAGGGCGGCATCTTCGGGACCGCGGTTTGCGCAGTCGGCGCTGTAACGCTCGAAGCTGCCCAGGCTGAGGACCAACTCGGCCAGGTGGCGAGGGCATTCGCAATAGACCGTGGTCGATGCCTCGGCGAGTTTGGCCAGTGTCTGATCGTCGAAGCGGCGCGCAGGCGGGTCTGCGCTGAGCACGGCCGGTGCCGTTGACATGGTCGGCAATTGTGGGTGTCGCACAAGGGCCTGGCACAGTGACTCGATGGCGGCGGCATCCGCGGGCGCGTGTACGACCTCGTGACCGGCCGCACGCAGGCGCCGGATCTGGGCGCTCGGCGCAAAACGATACAGCACAACTACTATTTTCGCGCTGCAGGCTTCCTTGATGGCGTCGATGGTGGCGCTGGATGAGTCATCCAGAATCGCAAGCTCGATCACCGCGACGTCGGCTTTCACATTGCGCAGAATGGCTGCCGCTTCCGTGATGCCCGGGCAGCGCGCGACGATTCTCGACATGGAGTCCGCTTGCGCCACGTCGAACTGGCGGGCCGATATCATTGGACCAACCAGAGCAATGCTCACTTCCTGGCGGGTATCAGCGGCCGGCGCTGCGCCGAGCGTTCTTGCCATGGCGCGCGCCGCGTTCAGCGCGTCGGTTGTCAGCGACGCGACGACGCCAATCGGATGCCCGGCATCCACCAGTTCCTTGATCAGCGCGAGGCGCTGGATTTGCGTCGCGGAATAAAGCCGTTGGCCGCGCGGACTCAGACGCGGGCCCACGACGCCGTAACGACGTTCCCAGACGCGCAGCGTCTCGACCGGAATGCCGGCAAGCCGCGCCGCGATTCCGCTCCGGTAAGTGCCCACATTCGCGGTTTGTTCCGCGCTCTTTGTTTTCATGTCCTTTGTTTTCATGTCACGCCTTTGTGCTCGCTGCCGACTATTGTATTCAAAAGAATGACCCGCTATTGTCACGCAACGTGAAGCCTTATAACGGTTCATAGTATAGACAATAGCACCCGACTCGGGGTAGTTTAAATGCTTAAAGCAGTTCAATACGTGTTCACAGGAGGTCACTTGGT
>Ga0163149_10006025_pt1 | contig 12598 bp, 10 predicted proteins | sample OliLakLV19MP5G1_FD_148604 | JGI IMG/M metagenome (GOLD analysis project Ga0163149, IMG submission 148604) | Freshwater microbial mat bacterial communities from Lake Vanda, McMurdo Dry Valleys, Antarctica - Oligotrophic Lake LV.19.MP5.G1 | ecosystem: Environmental > Aquatic > Freshwater > Lake >...
GATCTCTTCGCCCATCAGCTTGTCTTGGACGTAGTTCAGAGTCCGGGAATAGACCTGTGTGCCTCTCGCACCGCTTTCCGACAATGAAAAGCCGTGCACAGAAGTGAGCCGCGAGCCGTTCCATTCGAACTCGATTTCGACGAGTCCGGAGCCGCGGGTCTCCGCATCCGCAATCTGCCGCGCGGACTGCAAGCGACCCTGCGCGTCGTGTGTGAGGGCGAAGAAATAGGGCCGCTCCCAAACGAAAGGATGAAAATATCGATTGCCGGCCACCCCCACCGTGACGGCCTTGCCGCTCAACCGCTGCACTGCGGGTGCGTCGACGAGTGGATTGTTGGGCAACACCACGTTCGATTCCTTGAGCAGCGCATCGGGATCTTTCGGCAGTTTTCGAGGTGCGTCGCCAGCATCCACCGCAGCCGCGTGCGGCACGCCTTCCGCATACGTGAACACAAACGGCTTCTCGCCGGTGGCCTGCTGCGCCTTCTCAAAAGCAGGAACAATCGATCGGAGGCGTTCGCCTTCCCAATTGAATTTCACCGTCATCTTGTTCGAACCCGCGATGTGATCGATGTGTGGCACAAACATTCCACTGAGCGGATCGTATACCGTTCCCGCCGCGTTCTTGCGTCCGGAAAACCAGCTCAGTTCACCGTCCGCCGGTTCGGCAGGCAGGCCCGCCGCCGCGACGCCCCCTGCCAATAAACGCGCAACCGCTTGCCGTTTTGGGACATCCGCATCCAGATTGTTCGATACTTCGAGATACCTGGTGAGAAATGCGACGCCTTCTTTCGGATGCCGCGTCGCCATCGACGCCACGCCCGCATAGTAGAGAATTGTCGGACCCTTATCATCCACCAACAGCGACTGCCGTGCGAGTTCGAGCGTCTGGTGGTACCGGCCCGCGGTCCACGCTTCCGAGAGCTTCTTGCGCGCGGTGTCGAGTCCGTCGGTCATTTGGAAGACGACCTCGTTGCGAAGCTTATTGCCCGGTTCACGCTCTTTGTCGACCGCAAGTTGGTCGTAGAGATCCAGCGTGGCGAGAGCGCTCACCAACTCATTTCGCGCGCTGAGAATTTCCGCCTTGGCAAGCACGACGGGTAGCGATTCCGCGTCGATTTTTTCTGCCTCGCCGATCTTCGCGAGAGCCTCATCGAGCTTGTTCTGTTGCTTGTAACGCTGAGCCAGCACCCGGTACTGCTCGATGACGTCCTGCTCGCCGGCGCTCAACTGTTTGCGTTTGTTCTGGCGGTCTACCGCCACTTCGCGCGAATGCTGCACCCACGCGATGGACACATCGCGCTTCAGGATCTCGTTCGAAGGCTGGCGCTGGCTGGCCACCCGCAGTTCCCGATAGGCGCGGCGATACTCATTGCGGCCGATGCGGTCTTTGCCGCTCTGCCAATGCTTGTCGAGGCTCGCTTTCAAAGCGTCCTGGCGTTTGGCTGCGAGTTGGGGATAAGAGCTTTCGTGCTTTTCGAAATCGCGATAGGAAACCAAAAACGCATCCCAGTACGAACCCGCGGCCAACGCCCGCAGCACGGTTGAACGCTTGTCGATCCAAGCCTTGCTCGTTGCCAGTTGCTTCCGAACCTGCTGCTGGTCGGCCTGATTCGGATATGCCTTGGCGGAAAGTTCAGCGATGCGTAGCCCCTCGCTCAGTGATTTCGAGCTTTCCACGCCATCGTCGAACCGGCGTTGGCGTTCGCGCATGAAGGCAAGGATCTTGCGTTCCACCTGCGCCATCTCGGGCTGCGTTCCGAAGGCCGAGACCGCCGCGGCGGTCAATTCCAAACGCGCCGCAAATGCTCCCACTTTGCCACCCATCAACTGGAGCGCATCTTCGTCCATGCAGATCTCGGCGAGTTCGGCCACACCATTGGCAAGAAACGCGAGAAACTGCCCTGAAGCCAGGGGCGTCGCTACCTTGTCTTGCTTGGACTTTTTGAAGCTGACCGGCGCCTCTTTCCACGCTTGAGCGGGCGAGGGTGCCGTCTTCTTGGGGATTCCGTCTGGATACACATACGAAGATGTGGATCCCCTGCCATACTGCAGTGGAACACCGGTGTTCGCGTCCAGCAACAAGCTTGCGCCAATTTTTGCGTCTGGAAGTTTATCCACAGCAACGGTAAGTTCCGGCTTCGCGCCAAGCAAACTGATCTTATCTTTGCCGTTGACGGCGATCGAGAACACGGGAATGAACTGGATCCCGCTTTCCGAGCGTGTCACCAGCAGGCCCTCGGCGGCCACTGGAAAGGCGCAAAGCAGCGCCACACGCACAAGCCTTGTGTGTTGCATAAAACTGAGTCTTAGAAGCACTCTCAGTATACCGAAGCGCGCAGCCTTTGTTATAGTTACCGGAAGCCTCACCTCTTTCCACATGTCGAACATCGGTCGTTATCAACTGGAACAAAACCTAGGTGGCGGTATGTCTACCGTCTACCGCGCCCGCGACACTTTGATGAATCGCCCCGTCGCGCTGAAGATTCTCAAGGAATCGGCCCGCGACATCGATCGCCAGCGTTTTCTGCTCGAAGCCCGCATTGCCGGCAATCTCAATCACGACAATGTCATTCGAACTTACGATTTCGGATTCGACGAAGAGAACCGCCCCTTCATGGTGCTCGAATTCCTCAGCGGCGAAGACCTCGCTCACGCCATTGAAAAACAGAACACCGGCAACTTGAATCGTAAAGCGCAAATCGGTTGGGAACTTGCGGGTGCTCTCGAGTACATCCATCCGCAGGGCATTATCCATCGCGATCTCAAGCCCGCCAACGTCTTCATTTCCGAAGGCAAGGTCAAACTAATGGACTTTGGCATTGCCCGCGTCGAGAACGTTTCCCTGACCCAGGCAGGCACGATTCTCGGGACCCCGCGCTACATGGCTCCCGAACAGGTGACTACCGGAAGCGTCACCAAGTCCGCGGACATTTACGCCTTTGGAGTCGTGCTCTATGAGCTGTTTACCGGCAGCTTGGCTTTCACCGGCGAGACGGTGCAACAGGTGTTTTATGCAGTGCTCAACAAAGATCTGGGCGCCGCGGCCCTGCACTATGCCGGAGTTCCGGTTGCCTTGACGAATATGATTTTGCAGTGCGCGGCGAAAGATCCGGCGGAACGGCCGACGAGCCTTGCTGAGATCCGCGAGGAACTCGGGCTGTTGATCGACTCAACGGGCGGAGTCGAAGGCCGCCTTCCGACGCTCACAACCCGCGCACGTTTATCCACGGGGAGCATGCCCGCTGTTCCGCCTCTAAAGATTCCCGCGGCTGCGGCCGCGTCGTCTTCGAAGCCTCTATTCGCGGTGGGAGGTGCGCTGGCGATGGCCATTGTAGGCGGTGGCCTCTGGTACGCGTTACGTTCGACGCCCGCCGTTGGACTCAAGGCTGCAATCGCCGCGACCGGCGGGGACATGGTGCTCGTGCCCGCTGGTGAATTCCTCTTTGGCGTGAACCGCGAACGTGTGAATTTGCCCGCTTATTATATAGATCGCACCGAAGTCACCAATCGCGCTTTTGCCGACTTCGCCAAAGCCTCGGGTTCGACGCTGCCTCTGGCATTCGATGAAAACAAACTCGACTATCCCGTGACGAACGTCACCTTTGACGATGCGGAAGCCTTCGCGAAGTGGGCTGGCAAGCGCTTGCCGATGTCGCAGGAATGGGAAAAGGCAGCCCGAGGAACTGACGGGCGCAAGTTTCCCTGGGGTGATTCCGTGGAATCTTCACTCGCACGAACCGGGGCCGGAAAGCAAGGCTTGCCATCGCCCGCCAATGGATACGCGCAGGGTGAGAGTCCGTTTCACGCGCTGCAAATGGCGGGAAATGTGTGGGAGTGGGTGGACGAAAAATCAAACCCATCGACCGGGACGATCGAGCAGTTCGGCCGGATTCTCACGCCTCCACCCGGGCCTGCCGAACGCTGGCGGATGATCCGTGGCGGCTCCTACGTCGAACCGCTGGATCCCGAAGTATTGTCGGGATTCGTGAGCACACCCGCCCGCTACCGGTCTTCGATGATCGGCTTTCGCTGCGTGCGATCCGTTCGCTGAAGCTACTCATGAACGAGCCGGATATCCGCCACGACGCTCGCGTCCATGCCTTGATTGCGGCTGACCACATACATCGCTTTTTCGATCTTGCGCGCCGCTGTTGCCGGTTGTGCGGCACCGTCGATCACGGTCACCGGACCTGAAAACTCTTCAAGCACCAGATCGCGCGTATGCGAGGACCGGAGCTTCGACACCAGCGGATCCGCAATGACGCTACTCGCGATTTGCATCGCTTGTTCCTCGGTCGCAACGGGTCGGGATTTCAGATTATAGATCACCGAATCGAGATCGGCTTCCGGCGTCCGAGTGAGCATCACGAAAAGTTTTTCAACGCCCGGATTGCCCGCAAAGCGCATGGTCGAGTTGTTGGGGAGAATGTAATCCTCACCTGCGCGGATGCGATTCGACGAGCGCGCTTTAGAAGGGAAAACAGTTTGCCACGAGCCGCTCGTGCCCTGACTGACGATGTAGAGAAACCCGTCGCTGTTGGATTGGATCTTGATCTGGATCCGTTCGCCGGCCTGGAACCGCGTGCTCACCGGTACTTCTTGTACATCGGATCCTGTGACTTTGAGGATAGAGTAGCGGAGCCCGAGGGGTCCTGTGGCTTTGATGGGTTTGAAGGGCGTGTTCGTGGTTCCCGTCGCGACGGGGGATTTGCGCTGCGGTGTTTGTACAGGGGTGTTCACTTGTTGGACCGGCTTCTGGTGCGCAGGCACCTCGAATCCACCGAAATAGAGATCGCGCGCTCCAGCGGTTTTTGGCATCTGGGCAAACGCAAGCGTCGAAGAAAGGGTCAGTACAAGGATGCGGGTCATAGTGGAGCCTCCGAAGGAGTCCTGCTATTCACTGTAGCGTTTTCCGCATGGAAATGAGGTCATTTGAGAATCGGATCTGAAAGCAGCCCGTTCGCCATCCCGTTCGCCGCCACCTGGTTCCCGATCTGACCGACGACATGCCCCAGGGGGCACGCGCATTTCGATGTCGCCCTCGGGCGTAATCAGCACTCCACCCTTCGCGCCCAGCACCGCTGTCGCCAGCGCTCGCCGTACGTTGACCGCGACCGTGCGCGTTCCGATGGTCGTCCCTAATGACGCGCTGATCCGAATCGAAGCTGTCCTCGCGGTGGCCGTCGCCGACGTGAAGACGTCAAGCGGTATAGTGTCGCCACTCTTCGCCGTTGCCGAACCCAGCTTCACCGAAAGGCCATTGAGGTCGGGCGTTTCGATGGAGACGGTGAGTGCGATGCTGCCGATGCCAGAGGAATCACCCGTCAGCCGCAGTTGGAATTGCGCGCTGTCCCCTTGCGCCACATGCGTCTCCGGGCGGTCAACAGTCAGTTCGAACGCCGTGGTGGTTGGCTGCGGGGGCGCACCAGGGAACCCAACGACGGCTCGCATCAGGAGATTGGTTTCGAGTACGGCGTTACTGCTGGTCACCAGTGCGAGCGGGATAGTGGCACGCGCGTTCCTGGTCGCCAACCACGCCTCTTGCGCTGGAACAAGGTCTCTTTGGAAGGGGGCTTACTTTGAAATCCGGAAGCAGGTGGGATCGCCAACATCGCGCCCAGAACTACGACCGCTCGAATCGCAAGGTTGCGGGTCAACATCGTGTGCGCTGTTTCTTGACGAAGGCGACCCGCGCAGGCGGGTCTTTCACTTCGTGTTCGATGGGAACCATCGTTAACTCACTGCTTGCAAGCCAGCCGCCATTGTAAGAAACACGTACCTGCAATGACTTAGCGGCGCGGGCAGCCAGTTTTGTGGGGGACCGTACCCGGCCCTGCGTTGGTGCACTCACTACAGCGTCGCTGCGGCACCTTTCAACGTCGTGCCATTTGCGATGGCGCAGACAAGAATTGCCCGAATTTCTACCAGAAGATGGCAGTGTTCCGCACGTTCCGCACCATCCCGTGACGACATTCAGAAGCGATTCCACGAGTACTATGAAACGGAGATAAAAAAGAAGCTAGTCCTCGTGTCGAGCGATCCCGTTCGCGCGACGGACATGCGAGAAAAGGCGCGGGCTAACGAGCGCTGCAAATATAGTGCTCACCATCACCAGGTAAGATCGCAGGCGGAGATGGCAGTGCTGCAGAGGATGAGCCATTTCGACCGAAGCCAAGCAGCTTGAAGATTGGCTCCCCATCTTGGACGCATTTCGAACCTTTGCTGGCTACGACGGTCTCCCCTTCAACTCATGAACGGCATGAGCTTCGTGCAACATCCACGCAACAACCAAGCACCTTCCAGTCTGTGTGCACAGCCTGCAGCAAAACTCCAATCGACCCCCTTTCGTATGAGCGCTGCGTCACGTCACAATGGTGCCATGAACCTCAAGCCGCGAATGCAGTGTCCGCCGCGTTTGGAGATTCTGGCGACTTATCCGGACCTTCGAGAAGAAGATTTTCAACAGACCCTTGCCTTCGCCGCCACTGTCGACGGTACGATTGATTTTCATCTCGATGCCGCATGAGGCGTATCGTGCTTGATCATCGTGCTTAATAAAGGTCTGTCGACGACCGCTGTCACGACCTTTTGCGAACAGCCGGTTGAGATATCGTGAATGTCCGCGAAATTGAAATGCTTGAAATGCATAGCAGCGACGCCGCTGTCCGCGCTGTCCGCGCGAGTCGTCCCCACTTATCGGCCGACTGCATTTGTGACGGGAGACGCCAGTTGGGAGACTTACTTCGAATTCCTATCTCCGGATAGGCTTTCGCTGCAAGCGAACTCCAACCGTAGGATCTGTGAGGCTCTAACGGAGAGGGGGACGAGCTGATTGCCGAACGCGAAATCGACCATTCGGCGCATTTCAAAAGCGCGGAAGAGTGCACGTTATTCGTGCAGCAGACGAGCCTATTCAAGTTTGTGGTCCGAAGTGAAACGGAAGAGCTAGGCGTCCGGATCTACCGCGCCGATCTACCCTCTTTCGAAAACATCGATGAAGTCACGCATCCGCTGGTGAAGCTCGCTGCCGAATACGGGGGCGAGTACGACGGCCGGGAATCCGCGGTAGTCCAAAGGACGGGAGATGTATAATGGGGGTCCCGAAAGGTGAGCTATTCACAAAATTGAGGCCGCAGTTCCACGCACTACCCGGGTGGCGCTGTGCACCGATACCTTCGATGAGATCAATGGGGTGGCGACAATCAGCCGCCACTTCGCCGCTTTTGCGCAACGCCGGAACCTGCCGCTTCTGGTGGTGCGGCCAGGACCTTCGCTGTCAAGCGTGCAGCAAGGTTCGGTAACGTTCGTCGATATTCCGAAAAGCGGACTGTGCCTGCCTCTCGACATGGGGCTTCGCTTCGACCTGCTCATCGGGCGCCACTATTTTTGGCTGAGGCAGCGGATCGTCGATTTCGACCCGGATGTGCTGCATGTCACCGGACCCGGCGACATCGGCATGCTCTGCGCTGCGCTGGCCCATTTCATCAAGCCCAAGGTGCCGCTGGTGGCGGCCTGGCATACCAATATCCATCAGTACGCCGGGATGCGGATGGAGCCGCTGTTGCGCTGTCTCCCAGTCCGGATGAAGGCAGCGGCGAGGAGAGGTATCGAGGGCGCAAGTTTCTGGGCAACCGCTCACTTTTATGGTTTGGGCCGTCTGTTGATGGCTCCGAATCCAGAGATTCTGGCGCGGCTCATGCGCGCCACACACAAGCCGGGCAGCGTCATGCCGCACGGCGTCGATACCGAATTATTTCGCCCGGCTAAAACCAAAGCACCGGGCAAAATCGCTCTTGGCTACGTGGGCCGGCTGACGCCTGAAAAGAACGTCCGCTTTCTGGCCGATCTGGCCAAAGGGCTTCCGGCGGACGTTCGTGAACGGGTTCGTTTTCTGATCGTAGGCGATGGCAGCCAACGGAGCTGGCTCGAATCGCATCTGCCCAACGCTCAATTCACGGGGATCCTTCGGGGTCAGGCGTTGTACGACGCTTTCGCCGACATGGATATCTTCCTGTTCCCTTCCCGCTCCGATACGTTCGGCCTCGTTGTGTTGGAAGCGATGTCCTCAGGGCTGCCAGTCGTCGCGTTCGATCTCAGCGGGCCGATGTGCGCCGTGCAAGACGGACACACCGGATTCACTTCGCCTTGCGAGGACTCTTTCATCCAGCGAACCGTAGATCTGGTGCGTAACGAGTCGATGCGTTGCGAGTTCGGCCGCTCCGCTCGCCGGGCAGCACTTTCATTTGGTTGGGACTTTGTTTTCGACTCCATCTATGCCGCCTACGCCACGATGGAGCCGCGGTTGCGGGCAACGATTTCCGCGGAGCTACCAGTCCACCACTGAGCGTCTTCCTCGTCAAAGCGACTCGGATAAGACTTTGGCTCGCCAACCTGCCCCCGGCGCTTCATAGCCAAGGCAAAGATCGCCGCTGAATGGCGTCGGTCCGGCGACCGGGATTTCGACCCAACGGTCAGCGCCGGGGATGGTGACGTAGCGGTCAATCGCCAAGGCCGGTATCCCTTGGGGCGCGCCCTTGCCAGCCGGATCGGTGAACAACACCACTCGAATCTTCTTGCCGCCGATGGCGGGCTCGCCATCGAACTCCATCGGATAAAAGCTCACGACTTCACAATTGCCGGATACCGAGGCGGCGTCAGCCGGTTGACGATCATCGGACCATCGCCCACGATTCCCACACCATCTTGAGTGCCGTCATCCGATTTCAGCTCCAACAACTCGGCCTCGGCGAGTGAGGCCTTGCTGGCGGAATCAAGTGAAACCATCACGGTCGAAGCCGTGGGCTTAGCTCGAAACGAGCCGGTTGTGGCACGCGCGTTCCTTATCGCCAACCGCGCCTCGCGCGCTGGAACCAGGTCTCTTTGGAAGGGGGCTTTGCTTCGAAATCCGGAGGCCGACGGGATCGCCAACATCGTGCCCAGAACTACGACCGCTCGAATCGCAAGGTTACGGGTCAACATAGTGTGCGCTCTTTCTTGAGGAAGGCCACGGCAGACCAGAGGGATCGTGATGTAGAGCTGGGTAAGCCGTTTAGGGCCGCCCGGCGCGGGCCCATTGTAAGAAGCACGTACCTGCAATGACTTAGCGCCGCGCGCAGCCAGTTTCGTGGGAGACATACCCGACCCTGCGTTGGTGCACTCATTACAGCGTCGCTTCGGCCACCTTTCCGATGTCGTGCCACTTTGCCTGGAAGTTCGGGCAATTCTTGTCGGCGTCATCGCAAATCGGCAAGCGCGTACATATCGGCTATCCCGATCCTGCGAAGGCTACGGGGACGGATGACCAGAAGATGGCCGTGTTCCGCACCGTCCGTGACGACATTTAGCAGCGATTCCACGAGTACTACGAAACGGAAATCAAGAATGAGCTGTAAAGCCATCGTCCTGAGGTAGGGAGCTTGCTGCCTGCCTCATCTGTTGCTGTTGTTTCAGGAGGCTAAGCAGCGTCAATTCGAACAAAGTCCGATTACTGGACGCAACGTTGACTAGCGGTTGCCGAATGGGATGTTGTTTCAAGCGCCCCCACCCTGGACTTTGTGCGACGCCAGATTCAACGTGACTTCACGAGCCATGATCGTAGTGCTCTGGTTCTTTACCAAATGCTAAGTTCTAGCGGGGCACCGGCACCGCATCCCAGATGTTTTGCCGCACTGGACTGGCACGCTGAGACCTCGAAAAAGCCCGAACTGCCTTCGATCACAAACAGCTCGCCGAAGCCCGATCCCTGATAGTTCTTGGCATAGCGGCTGACGATCTGGCTGCCCACGAGCATCTCGAAGTGCTTGGCCTCTTCGATCGCAAAATCCGCGGCGCGTAGATTGGTGATGAGGTTTCCGAAGTGATCCACCTTCAGCACCTGGCCAGTCCAGACGCGCTTGCCTGTGCGTGTCGGAAAGATGGCGGTGGCCTGCGTGTAGTCTTTGATCAACGCGCCAAGCTGCGCGGGCTTCAATTTGCCCGAGGCGAGATGCGCGGCAACGGGTGCAAAGATATCGCGGCCGTGAAACGTATTGCTGACGGACTTGAGAAAGTATTTCGAAGCCGTGATCGCGCGGACTTTGTGCTTGGGTTCTGCGGCATAAAGCAGGGTGAACGCTCCGTTGTCGGGTCCGATGAAGAGCTGTCCAGCGGCTTCGAGAAGGATCGGGCGGCGCGAGGTTCCCACGCCGGGATCGACAACGAGCACATGCACGGTGCCTCGAGGAAAGTAGTTATACGCCTGCAAAACAATGAAGCCGGCTTCGAGGATTTCATAGGGCGTGACCTGATGGCAGAGGTCGATGACGGTAGCACGTGGGGCGATTCCGGCGATAACGCCCTTCATGGTGCCGGCGAAATGATCGGTGAGTCCGAAATCTGTGGTGAGGGTGATTGTCGGCATGATTGTTAAACTGTAGCTGTGGACCGTTTCTACTTTGACCACAACGCGACAACACCAGTATCGCCCGAGGTGATCGAGGCGATGTTGCCCGTATTGACCGAGTCGTTCGGCAACGCGTCGTCGATCCATCATTTTGGACAGGCGGCCAAGCAGGGTCTCGAAGGCGCGCGGCGTCAAGTGGCCGCGCTCCTGGGATGCGGTGCGACGGAAATCTGCTGGACATCCGGCGGCACGGAATCCAATAATTTGGCGATACACGGGGCTTTGCTGGCGTCGGCGTTCCCGCGCAAGCATGCGGTGACGACAGCGATTGAGCATCCCGCGGTATTGCATCCGATGGAACGCGTGGATGCGACGGTGGTGCGCGTGGGGTCGTCTGGCGTCGTCGATCCCGATGACATCGGGAAAGCCCTGCGGCCCGGCGAGACGGTCATCGTTTCTGTGATGCATGCCAACAACGAGATCGGAACCATTCAGCCACTGGATGAGATCGCACGGATCGTGCATGCGGCGGGCGCACTGCTGCACGTGGATGGCGTGCAGGCCGCAGGCAAGATTGCCGGGCTGAACACAAGCCACATCGATCTTTACACGATCAGTGGACACAAGCTGCAGGCTCCGAAAGGCATTGGAGCGTTGTATGTCCGCAAGGGTGTGAAGATCGATCCTCTGCTCTACGGAGGCCATCAGGAACGAGATCGCCGGCCGGGAACCGAGAATGTCGCCGGAGCCGTCGCGCTGGGGCGAGCCGCGCAGTGGTGGATTGAGAATGGCGTTGCGGAAGCAGCGCGGCTCGCCTCGCTGCGGGATCGTTTGGAAAAAGGAGTCCTCGAGCGCGTTGGATTCGCGTCTGTAAATTGTTCTGCTTCTTCGAGAGTCGCCAACACCGCGAACATCAAGTTCGATGGGATTGAAGGCGAGCCGCTCGTGATCGCTCTGGACCTGGGGGGATTCGCAGTTTCGAGTGGCGCGGCCTGTTCGAGCGGCGCGGTTGAGCCGTCGCATGTGCTCACAGCCATCGGACTTTCGAAGGAAGACGCGCGCTCGTGCCTGCGCATCTCTTTGGGACGCCAGAACGACGAACGCCAAGTCGACGCACTGATTGAAGCGGTGGCAAAAGCCGCGCATCATTTGTACAAATTGTCACCAGCCTATGCCGGATAATCCACTCATCGCCGTCGCCATGTCGGGCGGCGTCGACTCATCCACCGTCGCCGCGATGATGCATCGCGACGGCAAGAATATCGTCGGCATGACCATGCAGTTGTGGAACCAGCGCCGTTTGCCGGAACTTGTGCCCGACGGGCCGACGGGCCGCTGCTGCTCGCTCGACGACGTCTACGACGCACGCTATGTCGCCGAGAAACTGGCCATCCCCTACTATGTCGTGAACTTCGAGAAGCGGTTCGAGCAACAGGTAGTGAAGCCGTTCATCGACGAATATCTCAACGGGCGCACGCCCATCCCTTGCACACTGTGCAACAACTACATCAAATTCGATCAATTTCTGGAGATGGCGGCAGGAGTTCACGCGGACTTTGTCGCCACTGGCCACTACGCGCAGATCGATTTTGACGAAGTGAGCGGACGCTATCGGATGCTGCGCGCCGCCGATGCGGCGAAAGATCAGACGTACTTTCTCTTTGGACTTACGCAGCAGCAGCTTTCGCGGACGCTGTTTCCGCTGGGCGGGATGACGAAGCCCGAGGTCCGCGAACTGGCGAGGCAGTTGGATGTGCCGATCCATGCCAAACCCGATTCGCAAGAGATCTGCTTCGTTCCCAATGGTGACTATGGGGCCTTTATCGATTCCTATTTCAAAGAACAAGGCATCGCGCCGCGGCAGACGCACGGCGAGATTGTGACGGCGGAAGGCGAGATTCTGGGCGAGCACGGGGGCGTGCATCGTTACACGGTGGGCCAGCGAAAGGGGCTTGGAATTGCGTCGCCCGAACCTCTCTATGTGATCGCTACCGAGCCGGCCACGCAGCGCGTAATTGTGGGGCGCAACGACGACCTCTTGCGCGCGAAGATGCCCGTGAAGGAGATCAACTGGATCTCGATTGCGCCACCTCCGGCTCCGATGCGCGCGCAGGTGCGAATCCGCAACAAACATCTGCCAGCGCATGCGACGATCACGCCGATCGACAAGAGTCGCGCGGAGGTTCATTTCGATGAGGCTCAGCGCGCGGTGAC
>Ga0163149_10006030_pt1 | contig 12592 bp, 17 predicted proteins | sample OliLakLV19MP5G1_FD_148604 | JGI IMG/M metagenome (GOLD analysis project Ga0163149, IMG submission 148604) | Freshwater microbial mat bacterial communities from Lake Vanda, McMurdo Dry Valleys, Antarctica - Oligotrophic Lake LV.19.MP5.G1 | ecosystem: Environmental > Aquatic > Freshwater > Lake >...
ATATTAGAAAGTGCTGGCACCATTCAATTGCCTTTAAAGGTGATAAAAGAATTAAAACCAGGTCGTGATTTGAAAGTGATAATACTTTATAACGACTATCGACCCAAGAGTTTTTTAATGGATATGCAGACAGCGACAATATATATGGCAATATGTAAATGTAGAAATGCACAATTTTAAAGATATAGATTTAGTAGATTTCCCATTTAGTGATATTTCCAGTAGTAAAAAACGTATGGCTTTGGTACTGCTTGATATGAAAGATAGCGATGTACTAGTAGCTAGAATTACAACAAAATCATACAATTCTGCATTTTATATTGAAATATTCGAATGGCAAATTGCCGGATTACTAGCCCCTAGTTTTATACGATTGCACAAAATATTTACCCTAAACGAAAAACTGATTAATAGGAAAATTGGAGAGTTACAATTTTCAGATGGTAAAAAAGTAAATGATGTACTCACCAATTTATTAAGCGAAATAATAGTTGAAAATAAATTTTAGGAGTTTGCTATCCGCATTTTACTTCTTTTTGCTTTTGTTTAGCTACTTTCAATGAAATTATGAAAATTTTTACCTCCAATATTGAAATTAGAAATGCAATTAATGACCTAAAAAAATCTGGCAAAAGCATAGGGTTTGTGCCTACCATGGGAGCTTTGCACGTAGGTCATTTGAAACTATTAAAAGCTTCAATACAGGCAAATGACATCACAGTTTGCAGCATTTTTGTAAATCCTATTCAGTTCAATAGCCCTGTAGATTTAGAGAAATATCCTCGAGTATTAGATGAAGACTCTCAGTTGCTGCAATCGATAGCTTGCGATATACTCTTTGCCCCAAGTGTGGAAGAAATGTATCCGTTTGGTATGCCAGAACTAACTATAAATTTCGGGTATCTAAATACAATTTTGGAGGGGCAATTCAGAAATGGGCATTTTAGTGGTGTGGGCATTGTAGTAAGCAAATTGTTCAATATTATTCAGCCAGATAATGCCTATTTTGGGCAGAAAGATTTTCAACAGTGTTTGGTGGTAAAGCAAATGATTAGAGAATTTTCATTCCCCATAAATATAAAAATAATCGAAACCGAGCGTGAGGCCGATAGCTTGGCAATTTCGTCCAGAAACAAAAGGCTTACTATAGTAGAAAGACAAATTGCCCCAATCATTTACCAAACTTTACAATGGGCAGCTGGCCAATTATTTATTTTAATATTATCAGAAATCAAAATAAAAGTTGCCCAAACAATCAATAATGCAGGTTTAAAACTAGAATATGTTGACCTAGTAGATTCAAATTCAGGCAAATTAGCTGATGCTATTCATCCCAATCAACAATATGCCATTTGCATAGCGGCAATTTTAGGAGAGGTGCGATTGATAGATAATCTCATTGTAAATACCTAAATTTGCGGCTCAATTCGAATACATGCACATAGAAGTTTTAAAATCAAAAATACATCGCGTAAAAATTACTCAAGCCGAATTGCATTATGTAGGCAGCATTACCATTGATGAAAATCTGATGGATGCCGCCAATATGATAGAAAATGAAAAAGTGCAGGTGTTGAATCTGAGCAATGGCGAACGGCTTGAAACCTACATTATAAAAGGAGAAAGAGGAAGTGGAACTATTTGTATGAATGGCCCAGCTGCCCGCAAAAACCAGGTAGGCGATATTGTGATTGTTATATCTTATGCATCTATGGATTTTGAAGAGGCCAAAATCTGGAAACCAACACTAATATTCCCAACCGAAAATAATAAATTGCCGTAAATTATTCATTTACTCGGCCTATGTTATTTTTGCAAAACCATTTTCCTCTCAAAGTATTTGCAGAATTGGGTGATTTGGCATATGCTGCATTTGGGGCTGCGTGCTACACACACATATCTGCCATGAAGAATCAGCCAATGGTGGGCATAAGGAATGAATTTATCGGCAATATTAGCAACCAATTCCTTTTCAACCGCCAATGGCGTAGTAGCCGAGATAGCGACTAATCCGAGTCGCTTCGACACCCTGAATACATGAGTATCGACAGCCATAGTTGGCTGATTGTAGATTACGGAAGCAATTACATTGGCTGTTTTCCTGCCTACACCAGGCATTTTCACCAATTCACCCACCGTGGCAGGCACTATACCTTTGAATTCACCAACAAGTGTTCGAGCCATACCGATGATGTTTTTAGTCTTATTGTTAGGATAAGAAACACTTCTGATAAATGGGAAAACATCGGCAATACTGGCTTTCGCCAGCAATTCAGGCTCGGGATAGGCGTTGAATAAGGCTGGAGTAATTTGATTGATGCGTTTGTCGGTACATTGGGCACTGAGTATTACGGCCACCAAAAGTTGGTATGGGTTTGAATAATGCAGCTCGGTTTCTGCATTTTTCATATTTTCAGAAAAGTAGGCAATAAAAGCTTTGTAGCGGTCTTTTTTGGTCATGTTAAATGGCTAAATTAATATCCTGCCAAGGGTATCTTCGCTTTTATTTACAATCATTTCCCTCAATAATTGACACCCTTCATTTATTGGTGATAGCCAATATTTTAGCCTTCATAGTTCAAACTCCTCTCCTTTCATTGGCATACGAATATTTGAGAAGCCAATTTCGGTGAGTTTTTCTTGCAGTACTTTCATGCTTGCAACTTCTCCATGGGTTAAAAAAAGCTGCTTGAGTCGGGTTGGATTTTGTGATTTCACAAAGTTCACTAAATCGTTTTGGTCACCGTGAGCACTGAAGCAATCTAGCACTTCAATATCGCAACGCACTTCCAACATTTTATTCTTCACTACCACTTCTTTGGCTCCGTTCATCAATTCATGTCCGATGCTGCCTTCTGCACAAAAGCCAACAATACAAATGGTAGATTTGGGGTTTTCCAGGTTTTCTTTTACATGATTTTCTACCCTTCCTCCGCTTATCATTCCCGAAGCTGAAATGATAATGCAAGGCTCATAATGGTTAGAAAGGGCTTTGCTGTGCTTTAAATCTTTCACAAATTCGAAATTGTCGAAATCAAAAAGTTCATCGTTTTCATCGAAAAAGTCGCGGGCTTCTATATTTAGCTGCCTTACAAACTTTTCGTAAACTTTGCTGCTTTCTATTGCCATGGGGCTATCGGCATATATTCTAATTTTTGGTAAATCGGTATTTTGATACAGCTTATTCAAGGTGTAAAATATAGCTTGTGAACGACCTACACTAAATGCAGGTATTATCAATCGACCTTGTTTGTCTACACAAGCTTTTTTAATTATGCGGTACAAGGCATCTTCAGGCGACTCTCTATTCGAATGATTTCGATTGCCATAGGTGCTTTCACACACTAAGTAATCTACTTGTGGCGGCATTAGAGGATCTTGCAAAAGAGGATAATCGTAGCGACCTATATCACCAGAAAAGCATATTGATTTCTCCTCACCGCTTTCTTTTATTTTAAATACCAAATTTGCTGCTCCCAGCAAATGCCCAGCTTGATTGAAAGTAACAGAAACATTGTCTGTCAATTTAAATTTTTGATTGGTGGGAATGGCCACAAATCTATCCATGGTTTGATCTACTTGTTTGCCAAAGAATAACTCATCCATATTTATAGGAGCTTTTCTGGCATTTTTGTTCTTATCAAGGGCCTTTTTCATTTTCCACTGATTGAGGTTGGCAGAATCGTGGAGCAGAATGTTGCTAAGGTAAAATGTAGGAGTGGTACACAATATTTGCCCTTCATAGCCTTCTTTGAAAAGTAGAGGCAGCCTGCCCGAATGATCTATATGGGCATGGGTGAGTATAACCACATCAATATCAGAGGCTTCAAAAGGGAAGATAGAGGTGGGATTCTTTTTATTTAAGAGGTATTTCTCAGGATTTTTGAGAATTATTTCCTCTTTATTTTTTGACTTCTCCATATCTTGCCCACAATCAACCAAGATTTTATAATTATCAGCTGTTTCAAGCAAATACATTGAGCCGGTAACTTGCTGTGCGGCACCAAAAAAGGTGAGTTTCATTAAAAAAGGGTTAAGAATGACTACTTATTATCTTGTATGAATCATTCTTTTCTGTTTGTATTGGATAATAATAACGCCAATCCCTGCCAACATGCAAAGACCGCCAATTGCGGATATATATATATTACAAAAGCCATATTTACTATTTTGATGAGTTAGAGTGAATATAGAAGCCTGTGGTTAAAATAAGTTAGTGATACAAAATAACACACCAACAATAGCTTGATTTTATCAAAGGTTTCAAACTAATTATTGTTGCCATTATTTCGCCACCAATTATAAGTTTAGCAATTTCAATCCACGTTTAAATACAAATATCCACAATATATTATTCTTTACTTGGTTTTGAATATAGAATAATATCATGAATGATGAAGAAATGAATATTTCGCAACTCTTTATCAAGCAATCTTTACATCCACTTCACTGCCGCGATTTCGGCAATTAAACCCACAGATTTCTCAATAGCGTTGCCTACCACTATCAAATCGGCACCCGACTGCCAAAGAATTTTAGCTTTTTCGGCTGTATCTATTCCTCCTCCACAAATCAAAGGTAGAGATACCCAGCTTTTTACTGCTTCTACAATAGTTTGGTGAATAGTGTGCAAAGCCCCGCTACCGCAATCTAAAAATATAAGGTTGTGGCCAAGCAATTCGCCAGCCAAAGCGGTGGAAGCAGCAATTTCGGGTTTGTCGTTGGGAATGGGGCTAGAGCCACTTATATACGACACAGTTGTGGCTTTGCCACCATCAACCAAGATATAAGATGTTGGGATGATTTCTAAAGCAGAATCTTTAAGCAATGGTGCAGCGGCTACGTGCTGCCCAATTAAATATTCGGGGTTTCGACCAGAAGTGAGCGAAAGAAACAGAAGGGCATCTGCCTTCTCATTCACACTCAAATAGCTGCTTGGAAATAAAATAACTGGAATTGAGCAATGCGATTTGCAATACGAAACTACAAATGCTGCATTTTTGGTAGTTACCAAACTGCCTCCAACAAATAGAAAATCTACCTTTTGAGAATTAGAGGCCGCGATTATGGCTTCTAAATGCCCTTCATCTGCCTTGTCGGGGTCGATAAGCACAGCAAACATTTTTTCACCTTTGGCTTTTTTCTCAAGCAGCAGGTTTAGAATCTTTGTTGGCCTCTTTGGCATATATTTTTTCTAAAAATTGGGTTAATTTTTGCTTCGCAATAGAAAGTATAAAAGTAGCTATCGCACTCATTATCAGCTTCATAATTAGCGATTGCTCTTTGGGCTCACCTCTGTACAAAGGAGCAAAAGAGCCTTGTTGGTCAGATGGCAAATGTATAATCTGCGAATTCGATTTGGTAGATTCTTCGTCATAATCGCCTCCCACAATCATAGTATAAATAAACTTTGCTACAATTAGACTTGCGACTGCTAATCCTGCAGCCACCAAGGCATATTTGCCAGCATCTACTGCTTTATGTTTTAGAGAATCTACTTCTTGGGTTAAATTTTGCCCAAATTCTTCACTTTTCAATTGCAAAGCTTTTCTTTTCTCTTCAATTTCAGGTTTGTTGCTCATTGGGCTGTTGTTTATTTTTTTTATCAAAATAAATTTGAAAAACTTGGTCGTAGTTTCTGTAAAAGTATAAAATTACTAGTATTGAAAGATAAAAAAAGGAAATTATCAAATAGCCCCATATCCTACTTTCCATTGCATTGTTAATCATTTGGGCAATCGCAATACTTAGAAAAAGCAAGAACAGCGAGCCTACAATTCCGAAAAGCAGCAATTTTACCATTTTCACCAAACTCAATACCAATTGCTCTTCTACTTCGAGTTTCAACAATTCTACTTTGGTGAGTATATAGCCTTCAATATTTTCTTTGATTTTGGAGAACAAACTAATGAATTAAAGATGAAAGTATGATTTGGGGAATAACTAACTATTTTTAAGCTTTTATCTCCGTTTCTTGGTATTTAGAAGGGCATTTCATTAGTATTTTATCACAGACAAACACACCTTTTTTCATGCTGCCAATTACTACTACTTGCTCTGAGCGCTCAAAATCTTGTGGCTTAGGATTTGGAAACACTACTTTTTTTATTTCATTATTCTGATCTACCAATTGAAATTCAAAGTAATTGGGGTCGAGTTGCGGCACATACACCATGCCTTGTATTTCCCCTTGTTGTGATTTTTTAAGCTTGCCTACTATGTGAACTTTGGTATCGTCTCCGTCATTTTCCATAGCAATGGCTTCTTTAAAACTCACATAGCTGCTGGCATCTCCTGCCGTGGAAACTATTACCGCAATCGCTATTCCTATTACTACTATTGCTATGATATGTGATATTTTCATTTTAATAAGATGCCCCATCAAGAGAGCTATAAGTTAGTTGCCAATATTTTGAATGTAGTTATAAAATTGCAAACGCTATTAAAGGTGTGAAGAATAGCAATCTTCAAATTATAATCCCTAACATCAAAATTACTCAAATTGATGCCAAAAAAGTATTGATTATAAATATTTCAAAAATAACTCTTCGGCAGAATCTACCCATTTTTTGAAAGTTTCATTAGAATGTGCCTTATGAGAATCTACAAAATTTATTAAAGATTCTATATCGAAGAAAGTGCTTTTGATGCCAGCTCCGGATAATACAGCATCTAAAGCATTGCATTGCTGTTCAAAATGCCCTTTTGGCGGCACTAGCAATACTGGTTTGCCCAAATACATAGCCTCGCATATCGATTCAAAACCTGCCGTACTCGCATAAGCTTTGCAATCTTTCATCGAATTGATAAATTTCTTGTCGTCTACTCTATTGAAAATAAGCGTTTCATCTATTACAGTGCCGTCTTCAATGTCTTTCCTATCTGAAAAAAGGTGAATTTTCACGTCTTTGTGATTTCTATGCCAGGCAATAATATCGTTCGTATAGCCTGCATTTACGGCATAGGCTTGTAAATAATCGCCATTACCGGTCTGTATTTCCAAAACTTCTTGTCTCAAAAGAGGCGGTACTACTTTAATGTTTGTCTTCATATCATTTGGTACTTCACGAAATGATAATGCCAATTTCAAATAGGCATTTTGTGAAGTAATCCAGGTATTTACGAAATACCAAAATTTATCTACCTTGCTTATAACAGGAAACTGAAAATCTTTGTGTTCCAGTAAATATTGATGCCCAATACAAATATGTTTGGCCTTAGATTTGAAATTTCCGAAATATACCCCACAAAGAAAATCGTAGAAATTGATTACGTAATCGGGCTTATGAAGCTCTACCAATCGCTTAATCTTGAGTACGTTCTTCCAAAAAAATGGGATTCTAGGTAAATTATGGCTTAGTGTTTTAGGTAAATCTACCGTTTTATTGTCTTTATCGGTGAGGAAGTTGGGGCTATGAATAGGAATGATTTCTGTTTTGATATTATCATAGAAATATTGAGGAATTTCCCTTCTTTCACTCCTTCCTATCACTACAGCCGATATTTCGTGACCATGTTTGAGTAGCATATTTTGCAATGCAATCGCCTGTGTCATGTGGCCTCTACCTTCACCTTGTACTACAAATAAGAACTTCATATTTTATTAAAATGCACGAGTTCGAAAATTAGCTAAAATGTTCGATATATGGCTTTCAAAAACGATGGTAATTGAGATTTATTTCAGTTTTTGCAATTGCTTTACCATTATCCCCAACTTAAATAAATCTAAGATAAGTAAGGAGGGCCGTTTTGAAATTAAATTCGCCATCATAATATTTTTAAAAGTGTAAAACATAAAAATAGCAAAACCAGAAAGTCGGAATGTTTTTAAAAATTGATATGATTTGTAAATTGGGGTAGATTTTCCGATGTTCTCGTGTGCAATCATTTGGCAAAGTACTATCACTGCCAGCTTTGTTTTCTCTAAAAATTGTTGGGCTGTGCTAAGTCCTATATGATAGGTCTGGTTTTCGATGTGAAGTACCGGTATTGCTCTTTTTTCAAGGTCAAAGCCGAATTTGGTATCTTCATGACCGTATGTTTTAATTAGTTCATCTAGCAAAATAGTTGTAAAAATACTTTTCTTAATCAGAAGGTTGTCAAGCATAAAACTTCCGTATGGGCTCGCATTTCTAAGCAGAGCTAGTTTTTCCTCTTTATTTTTGCCTGCCAACCAATGCAAATAGTGTTCGGTTTTATAATAATTAAATGGTTTGTAAAGCCTGCCACCATTCAAGACTGAAGCCGCATTGGCATTGAGCAAAGAAATATAAGTTTGTATATAGTTGCCATTTGGCAATTCACAATCGCAATCTAAAAAAAGCAAAAAATCAAATACTGCATCTAATGCTAACAGATTCCTGATTTTAGAGCGCCCAATATTTTGTGGCAATTCCTTGTAGATTACACGAGATTTCTCTGCTAATGAGCCATTCAATTCTTTGGTGGAAGCATCGGAATAATCGTCATAAAGGCGAATCTCAAAATCGATGGCAGATTTTTCTAATTGAGAAAGTAAATCATCTACCAAACAACCAACTGAAAAGTTATAAACAGGAATGAGGACGGATAAACTAGGCTTTGCCATAGTTTTACAAATTAGGCTTTGTAGGTAGGCGAAGTAATTTCGAGTAGTTCACCATTTTGGCACTTTAATACCCGAGCAGGGTATTTGGTCAAAAAATCGTGGTTGTGGGTAGCCATCAGCACCGCCATGCCTCCTCGATTGATGTCTATAAAAAGTTTGAGAATTTCTTCAGCTACTTCAGGATCAAGATTCCCGGTAGGTTCATCAGCTAATAAAGCCTGAGGATCGTTGAGTAAAGCCCTTGCTATACAAATGCGTTGCTGCTCGCCACCCGAAAGTTGGTGTGGGTATTTATTGCCTACCGAACCTAGCCCTACCTGTATTAAAACCTCAGCAATTCTTTGTCTGATTTTCGCTGTGCTGCTCCACCCTGTAGCTTTGAGTACAAAAAGAAGATTATCCGTAATATTTCTATCGGTCAATAATTGAAAATCTTGGAATATAATGCCAATTTTTCTACGCAAATAGGGAAGTTTCGAACTTTTTATTTTTTTGAGATTAAAACCTGCCACTTCTACATCTCCAGCTCTTAAAGGCAAATCGCCATAAAGTGTTTTCAGCAATGAGCTTTTGCCGCTACCTGTTTTGCCAATCATATACACAAACTCGCTTTTCCGGATACTAAAGCTCACATCGCGCAATATCATTTTACTCTCCTGCAATATGCTCACATTGCTTACAGAAATAACGGGGACGGAAGAGAATGACATCTGGTTTAGTTTATTGATGCTTTAATTTAGCAAAGTATCTTTATAAGTCTAGTTTTTCAAGCTTTCCAAAAGGTAGTTTATTCACCAATTCATAAAAGGCAGCTTCCTTGCCAAGTAAGCCATATTTCTCAAGATTTTTATCTATTCTATCAGCTCTGAAATAGGCAACAAGTACAAAATCATCGTTTCGCAACTGAATATAATCGGGAATCTTGGCCTTGCCTTTTACTTTGAAAATATACATTTGAGATAGATAACGAATATGGATGCTTTATATTCTCAATTTAACCATTCACCTTCTTATGGTCTGCCAAGAATTTTTCTAATCCGCTATCTGTGAGTGGATGTTTTAATAATCCGAGCATAGAACTTAGTGGCCCAGTCATTACATCCGCCCCTATTTCGGCACATTTAATAATATGCAGCGGTCCACGAATTGAGGCAGCCAATATTTCGGTTTCATAGCCGTAATTATCGTAAATCAATCTGATTTGGGCTATTAGCTCCATACCATCAACGGAAATATCATCTAATCTTCCAATAAATGGCGACACGTAACTGGCACCAGCTTTGGCAGCCAATAAAGCCTGCCCAGCAGAAAACACCAAGGTGCAATTAGTGCGAATGCCATTGTCGGTAAAATAACGTATTGCTTTTATACCATCTTTAATCATAGGCACTTTTACCACAATTTTGTCGTCAATCGTTACCAATTCTTTACCTTCTCTTAGTATACCCTCGTAATCGGTAGCAATTACTTCGGCACTCACATCGCCATCCACAATATCGCAAATTGCCTTGTAATGCTTAAAAATATTGTCTTTTCCGCTTATACCTTCTTTTGCCATTAGCGATGGATTGGTAGTAACACCATCTAGTACGCCAAGTTCTTGTGCTTCTTTAATTTCTGCTAAATTGGCAGTATCAATAAAAAATTTCATATTGAATAATCCCCACCTCGTAAGGAGTAGTTTTAGATTTTACATTCAGAGAGGTATAAGATGAATGTTTGACTGCCCAGCTCTTTTAGGCATAAATTCATATTCATTCAGCAGAGCTAATCTGAACAATAAGTCAAAGTTAGTTTATTCTTTAAAAAATTAGAATTTTTATACTGATGAATTTGTGTAAAGCCCACTAGCAGATTTTGGGCATAAAAAAAGCAAGTCGAATATCTCACCGCTACAACCACCTACCCTTGCTCCGATCAAGGCCTGGGGGAGTTCAGCAGGAGCTGGTAGTACCGACTTGCGGCTGCAAAGGTAGTAAATTTGTTTTTATAAAAATCCTTTTCAAATCCTAAATTTAAGAGATGTTTGATATTCGTATATTTGCAAAAAATTTGAAAATGGAAAATGATAATAAATCACCATATCAAGAAATAGTAAAGCAATATCCGGATGAATGGATTTACCTTGGTATTCAAGAATTTGATGGAGATAGGATTATTAATGCAATTTTAATAGGCCATAATAAAGATAAGGGCGAATTGGCACGCCAAAATATTGGCAAAGGCATTGAGTTTTCAACATAGCCATAGTCAGGTATACTGGTGAAATTATTAATAGAGGAAAATGGCTCAGATTCAAAACCTTGAATTAGACAAAGAAGATAGTGTATTTACCGTTAATTGTTGGTACAAAAATCACCAAGCAAGGCTGATATTAGATACAGGAGCTACGCAATCTATTATCGACAAAAACTTTTTAATTATAATTGGTTACGACTTGTCGATGCCATTAGATAGTAAAGAATTTGAAACCGCGGGTGGAATAATTATTGCTGAAAGTCATATCAAACATGATTTCAAGCTTTGTGATATGTATTTTGAAGAAATTACATTTTTTACATGCGATTTTTTAGGGTTTGGCCTTATGACAGATTTTGAAGGCACATTAGGGCTAGATTTATTAAAGAGAAAAAAAATATTATTAGATTTCCCTGAAAATAAACTGACAATTATTTGAACACATTCGTATCTGAACTCAAGTGGAGAGGCATGGTGCATGATATAATGCCTGGCACCGAAGAATTATTAGAAAAAGAAATGGTGACAGCTTATGTGGGGGTAGACCCCACGGCCGACTCAATGCATGTAGGGCATTTGGTTTCGGTAATGTTGCTGAAACATTTGCAGTTGGCAGGCCACAAACCAATTTTAGTAGTGGGCGGAGCCACGGGAATGATTGGAGACCCTTCAGGCAAATCTGCCGAACGAAATTTGCTTTCTGAAGAAAGTTTGCAACACAATATAAATAGCCTCAAAGCCCAAATGCTGAAGTTTCTTGATTTTAACTCAAGCAAAAATTCAGCTGAATTGCTTAATAATTATGATTGGATGAAGGATTTTGGCTTTCTCCATTTTTTGCGTGATGTAGGCAAGCACCTCACAGTCAACTACATGATGAGCAAAGATTCTGTTCAGAAACGATTAGATACCGGTCTTTCATTTACCGAATTCAGCTATCAATTATTGCAAGGCTACGACTTCTATTGGTTGTATATAAATAAACGATGCAAATTGCAGTTAGGCGGTTCAGATCAATGGGGAAATATAGTGACGGGTACAGAATTGATAAGACGAAAAGCCAATGGAGAAGCTTTCGCACTTACCTGCCCTTTGATGACAAAATCAGATGGCGGTAAATTTGGCAAAACTGAAAGCGGCACTATTTGGCTCGACCCTGCAAAGACTTCTCCTTACCAATTTTACCAATTTTGGCTTAATGCAGCCGATACTGATGCTGAAAAATGGTTGCCGATTTTTTCACTTAAATCAAGGGAGGAAATTGAAAAATTAAAGCTGCAACATGCAGAAGCTCCACATCTTCGTGCATTACAAAAAGCGTTGGCAGAAGAGGTAACTGATAGAGTACATGGCAAATCAGAACTTGAAAATGCTATTGAAGCCTCAGAAATACTTTTTGGCAAAGGCACTACCGAAACTTTGCGGAAGCTAGATGAAACCACATTTTTAAGTGTATTTGATGGTGTACCTCAAATAGAAATTTCAAAATCTGAATATACTGATGCGACTTCTATAGCCGATTTGGTTTCTTCCATCACCAAAAATCAGATATTCCCTTCCAAAAGTGAAGCCAAGAAAATGATAGAGGGGGGCGGAGTAAATGTAAATAAAATAAAAGTATTGGAAGCAGGTGTTAAACCTCAATATGAATTAATTCAGGACAAATATTTGCTGATACAAAAAGGCAAAAAGAACTATTTTATAATTAAAGTGGGATGAAATAATGAGGAGTGATTCCATTTTAATTTATTCAGTACAGAAACATTT
>Ga0163149_10006031_pt1 | contig 12589 bp, 6 predicted proteins | sample OliLakLV19MP5G1_FD_148604 | JGI IMG/M metagenome (GOLD analysis project Ga0163149, IMG submission 148604) | Freshwater microbial mat bacterial communities from Lake Vanda, McMurdo Dry Valleys, Antarctica - Oligotrophic Lake LV.19.MP5.G1 | ecosystem: Environmental > Aquatic > Freshwater > Lake >...
TTTTTGAGTTGATCCATTCCTGCAGAATTTATATTGATCACATTTATTTTTTCATTGTCTACTTCAATTTTGTTAGAAATATTATTTAGCATTTCTTCTGTGAAGCCATATACTTCCAGTAATTGTTCTTTTTTATAAAAGCCTCCCAATAAATTTCTGTATTTAATTATTCTGTTGGTGAATGAAGGGCCGATACCTTTTAAGCTTACAAGCGATGATGAGTCAGCGGAATTTAATTCGATCAGGCCCCCATCCTCAGTCCTTCCCCCAAAAGGGGAAGGAGGAGAAGAAATAATTTGAATATATGGTTCCAGTTTTTTGTAATCGTTTTCTGATAATCCATAAATTTTTTTGAGGTCTTCTTTTTTGAAAAACTTTCCGCCTTTGTTTTTATAATTGAAAACAGTTTTGATCTGCTTATTGGTTAATCCAAGTAATTGCCATTCTTTCTCGGTTATTGTATTGGGGTCGAAAGGAAAAAGGTTTAAGGTTTCAGGTTCCCGGTTTAAAGTTGACGGTATTATTTTTTCTTCTGTTGAATCATTTTCGAAGGAGGTTGCTTTTTCTATTTTAGCTTCGAATTCTTTAAGATCAGTAGGAGCCTCGGGAGAAATAAATTTTTCCTGGAATAAGAGTACGAGCAGAAGTAAAACAATTATGGATGTAAGTACAATAAGCCCCCTTTTTTCGCGGGTATTAAAAGTAAAATATTCTCGGATGAAATTTTTCAAGCGGAGGTGACAGTCGTTTTTTTATTAATCAGGTAATAAACAGGAATGCCTATAAGTACAATCAGTAAGCCCGCTCCTGTGCTTTCTGTTTTGTAACATAAAAGATCGATACAGATTGCAATTACCACTAAAATATAAAGTGCTGGAATTACTGGATATCCGAATGCTTTGTATGGCCTTTCAGTATCGGGTTCCTTTTTACGCAGCACAAATATTCCTAAAATGGTTATAATGTAAAAAATAAGCGCCGCAAAAGTAGAATACTCAACGAGGTCGTTGTATTTCCCTGAGAGACAAAGTAAACATGCCCAGATGCATTGCAATGTTAGTGCATAACCCGGAACATCTCTATTATTAAGTGTCGCGGCTTTCTTAAAGAACAAATCATCTTTCGCCATCGCATAGAAAAGTCTTGAACCGGAAAGTATAAGTCCGTTGTTACATCCAAATGTGGATACCATAATAAGTGCAGCCATTATGAATGAAGCAGATGCACCAAAAATAGTGTATGCTGCTGCAGTACCTACACGATCATTGCTAGCGAACTGTATTCCTTGGCCCATAACATCTGTTACACCTATACTACCATGAATTGGAAGCAGCGCCATATAGGCGACATTGGCAAGAATATAAATTATTGTAACTATTAATGTACCGAAGAATAAACTTTTAGGAACATTTTTTTTAGGATCATTGATCTCTCCCGCAATGAATGTTACATTGTTCCATGCATCACTTGAAAATAAAGAATAGATTATGGTTGCGCCCATTGCACCTGCGAGTGCAAGACCTGTAAGCGTTTCTGTTGTAATAACACCTTTAGTATTAATAGTTTTATATGCATGCCATGCATCAGTGAAATTTTGTTTTAGGATGCCGGAGTTGAGACCGAAATAAATCCCAAGAGCTATTAATCCAAAAAGCGCAACAAGTTTTGCTGATGTAAATACTAGCTGAATTATTTTCCCATTTTTTACTCCTCTGCTATTTATATAAGTAAGCAATACAATACTTGCTATCGCAAATAGCTGCGCATAGGAAACAGAAAATTTACCAATGGAAAATATTACGTTGTTAAGAGCTGGAATAAAAACCGATGAGTATTTGGCGAAAGCAACTGCGACAGCAGCAATAACACCGGTTTGTATAACAGTAAAAACTGTCCAGCCATAAAGAAAAGAAATCAGTGGTCCGAAAGCTCGTTGCAAATAAACATACTGTCCGCCTGCGAAGGGCATCATGCCGGCCAACTCTCCATAACTCAATGCAGCAGCAAGTGTTATAAGCCCTGTAATTAACCACAACAATAAAATGTATCCTGACGAACCAATATCGCGAGCCATGAACGTTGTGACAATAAAAATACCGGAACCTATCATAGATCCGGCAACGATCATTGTTGCGTCTGTAAGACTTAAACTTCTTTTTAACTCTGTATGTTTTTCCTGCGACATCTTTAAAAAATCACAGGTATAAAATCTGTGAAAAATTTTGGTTATACCTTCCGCAAGGCGGGATTGTTCGACTAAACATTTCTCAAAAATAAATATAAGTCTCACGAATAAAGGGCGGATAAACCGCCCTTTAAAGGATTAGAAAAAATTTATTTATCCGGATTATTAAGTTTGCTCTTCTTTATGCTATACGCAAAATAGATAATAAAGCCTATCACCATCCAAACCAACAATCTTAACCAGTTTGTCCAACCAAGTCCATAGATCATAGCACCACAAACAATTATTCCTAATATTGGAACCAGAGGAACAAGTGGCGTTTTAAACTGTCTTTGTATATCAGGACGTTTGACTCTCATGATCCACACTCCGGCACAAACCAAAATAAACGCAAAGAGTGTTCCGATGCTTGTCATGTCGCCTGCAATATCACCGGGAACGAATGCAGCAAACAATCCTACGAAAATAAAAATTATCCAATTTGCTTTATGAGGAGTTCTGTGTTTAGGATGAAGATCAGAAAGAGATTTTGGAATTAAACCATCCTTACTCATGGAATAAAATACTCTTGATTGTCCCATAAGCATTACAAGAATTACGGAGGAGAATCCTGCAAGTATCGCTACTGTCACCAATTTAGCCAGCCATCCAAAGCCAGTCATATATGTTTGAATAGCATATGAGACGGATGCTTCCCTGCCTGAATTTCTAAAATCTTCGACTCCGGCAATTCCGGTTAAAACATAAGCGAATAAAATATAAAGTACAGTGCAAATGGCTAATGATCCTAAGATACCTATTGGCATATCCTTTTTTGGATTTTTTGCTTCCTGCGCTGCTGTTGATACAGCATCAAAACCAATAAATGCAAAGAATACAACACCCGCCGCTCCTAAGATTCCCATTATCCCTCCAAAATTATGATCCACTCCCTGACTGTCGGTATAGGTAGTAGGCTCAGGTATAAAAGGAGTATGATTTAAAGGATTGATAAAAGCCCAACCAAAAATAATTACCAAAATAACTATCGCCACTTTTGCTATAACGATAAGGTTATTTACAAAAGCGGATTCTCTCATACCTCTTATAAGAAGAAGAGTTAAAACAAAAACAATAAATAGCGCCGGAATATTCATCATGCCATGCGCTGTAACTTGTCCCGAAGCATCTTTGAGAGATTCAAAAGGGGAGTGGCTCCATTCATAAGGTATATGCATACCCACATACCCGAGCAATTTATTCAGGTACTCACTCCAGGCAATACTCACCGTTGCTGCACCAATAGCATATTCAAGAATAAGATCCCATCCAATAATCCATGCTACCATTTCGCCCATTGTTGCATAACTATATGTATAAGCACTTCCAGCGATAGGGATCATTGATGCAAATTCCGCATAACATAATCCAGCTAATGCACAGCCAATTCCTGCCACCACAAATGCTAATGTAACCGATGGTCCTGCGTGATTTGCCGCCGCCGCTGCTGTTCTTACAAAAAGTCCGGCACCAATGATGGCACCAATACCCAATGCAATAAGGGCTCCAGCGGTAAGTGTTCTTTTAAGACCCTTTTCAGAATCATCGGCTTCTGAAATTAATTTATCGAGTGATTTTTTTCTCCAGATTAAAGACATGCTTTATTTTTTTTAGTTTAAAGGGAATTCAAATATATAAGTTTTTTACTTGCACTAACAAAGTGTTCATTCTTTAGTACTTCGGATTAGTTTTTTACGGTATTCGGTAAAAATATTTGATTTGGAAAGGAAGCCAATGTATTTTCCGTTTTCGAGTACTGGAAGATTCCATGCGGCAGTTTCATCAAACTTTTTCATTATCGAATACATATCCTCATCGATATTTACTATTTCGGCAGGTTTACGCATTACCTGTTTAACAAGTGTTGAATCATATAATTCCTGCCGGAACATGATGTCCCTTATATTATCAAGCAATACAATACCTTCAAGATTCCCCGATTCATTAACTACAGGAAAAATATTGCGCGTTGAATTGGCAATGACTTTTACCAATTCACCTAATGTTAATTCCGGATTAATTTGTTGAAAGTTTTTTTCAATAAGTGCGTGAATCTTAATCACAGATAAAATATTTTTATCCTTATCTCTCGTAAGTATCTTTCCTTTCTTAGCCATTTTCTTTATGTCCATTGAGTACGGCTCAAAATACCTCACTGTAGCGTAGCTTATTGCAGAAACGATCATCAATGGTATCATCAATTCGTATCCTCCGGTTATTTCAGCGATAAGAAATATACCTGTAAGCGGGGCATAAAAAATTCCGGTCAATGATCCTGCCATGCCAACAATGGTGAAGTTACTTACTGAAACCGTTGTTATTCCTGAGAGATTAATAGCATTAGAAAAAACAAAACCGAGGCAAGCCCCGACGAAGAGGGAAGGAGCAAAATTTCCGCCGTTTCCACCACCATTAATAGTTAGTGACGCAGCAATTGCCTTTAAAGGAATCAAGAGTAAGATGAAAAACAATAGTATCCAAGGGTAATTAACGAATTGATAAAAAAAAGAATTTTGAAAAAGCTTTTCTGGTTGTAAAAGTGAAAGTTCTTTTACTGTATCGTATCCTTCTCCAAACAGGGCGGGAAAAAACAATATGATAACCATAAGCGCAAGGCCGGCGATAATTGCCTTCATGTATTTTTTTTCATGAAATGGTTTAAGTGCTTTTTCTATACCTAAATAGGTTTTTGCATAATACAGCGAACAAACACCTGCCAATAATCCAAGAGCAATGTATAAATGCACATGACTATAATTAAATGCCTGCTGGAGGTGAAATGACAATAGAATATTTTCGTCTAATATTATTTTCGAACACAATGCGCCCATTGCAGCCGCAATGATCAATGGTGTAAAAGCAGAAATGGAAATATCCATCAGTAATACTTCTAATGCAAAAAGAACCCCTGCGATAGGAGCATTAAAGGCGGCTCCGATACCAGCTGCGGCTCCGGCGGCCAATAAAAGTGTTCTATCCTTATATGGTATATGATATGTTTTTGAAAAATTTGATCCAATGGCAGCGCCGGTTGTAACAATCGGGGATTCTAATCCAGCCGAGCCACCGAAACCCACAGTTATTCCGCTGGTAAGTATGTGTGAATACATTTGATCTTTCGGAAGAAAACTTGATTTTTTTGCAATAGCATAAAGCACATTGGCTGTTCCTCTACCCAGTCTGTTTTTGCGAAATTTTTTCACATACCATACTGTAATTAAAATTCCAATAAGGGGAAATGCCAGGTATAAATAGTATTGAAATGGTATGTTGTGATTTTTGGTAAGTAAAATATGAATGTAATGAACGAATGTTTTTAGAATTACCGCTGCAAGCCCCGCCGAAAAGCCAACCAGTGCGCTTGAAAAAATAAGGAACTGATTTTTTGAAAGCTTCTTATGCATCCATTCTATGGGACGCTCATATATAAAAAAGTGTTTTTTCATAATTACGGGTGGTACTAAGTTAACTATAATGAAAAGGAAATTTTATTTTTTAATGAAAGTTTTTATCGTCTATCTTTGAATCCTGATGTCCATTTTAGTCGTAATTATTTTTGTGCTAGGTTATTTACTTATTGCTTTTGAGCATAAGCTAAATATTAATAAGGCAGCAAGCGCTTTGCTCACGGGTGTGTTGTGCTGGACCGTTTACATAATGAGTGGAATTGATGAGGCTCATTCCATTTCCGAAAAATTGGTTGAACACTTAGGTGATCTTTCCGGGATACTTTTCTTTTTAATGGGAGCTATGACCATTGTAGAATTGATAGATGCACATGGCGGCTTTGATGTAATAACAAATCTTATCACGACAACAAACAAGAGGAAGCTATTATGGATCTTAGGTTGTATTTCATTTTTTCTTTCCGCTGTACTTGATAATCTTACCACAGCAATTGTAATGGTTTCTCTTGTAAGAAAACTTACTGATGAAAAAAATGACAAATTATTATATTGCGGAATCATAATTATTGCGGCAAATGCGGGCGGTGCTTGGTCTCCAATTGGTGATGTTACCACAACAATGTTATGGATAGGGGGACAGGTGAGCGCGCCTAATATTATTGTAAAACTTATTCTCCCAAGTATTGTATGTTTAATTGTGCCATTGGTTTTAATGTCTCGCTTTATGAAGGGGAGTATTGTCACGCTTGCCTCTTTAGATAATGGATATGTTACAACAAAAAAGGAGAGGATGATTATATTCTGGCTTGGACTTGGTTCATTGCTGTTTGTACCTGTATTCAAAACAATAACACATTTACCTCCCTTTATGGGAATACTTTTTGGTTTGGGAGTTTTGTGGGTAGTAACGGAATTAATTCATAGTAAAAAAAATACCGAAGAACGGAATTCGCTTACTGTTGTAAGTGCTTTGCAAAAGATCGATGTTCCAAGTATACTTTTTTTCCTGGGTATTTTATTAGCTATTTCGGCATTACAATCAATGGGGCATTTGGCTCAACTTGCGGACATAATGAATGAAAAAATAAAAGACATCAATATCATTGTGCTGAGCATCGGTATTTTGTCAGCGATCGTTGACAACGTACCCTTAGTTGCAGCATCGATGGGTATGTACGATCTGTCGGTTTATCCTATTGATGATTATTTATGGGAATTCCTTGCTTATTGTGCCGGAACGGGAGGCAGTATTTTAGTTATTGGGTCAGCTGCCGGGGTGGCAGCTATGGGAATTGAAAAAATAGATTTTATGTGGTATCTAAAAAAAATATCATGGCTGGCTGCTTTGGGCTACTTTGCCGGAGCAATAACCTATATAGGCCAAGAATATTTTTTTCATTTATAGACTATTTTTATCCGTATAAGAATACTCCTGCAAAAAATAAAACAAATGCTGCAATCAAGACGATAAGATCTGTCATTTTTTTCGCGTCCATGGGTTTGATTTATTCTAAAGACGCCGGATAAAGCAATGGTTGCTTTTGATAGAATACTAAAAAGAGGAGGAGCTAAATCAGGACTGTTCTTTAAATTGTTTGTCAACAACAGCCAACCCTTCTTCAAAAGAATGTGGGTTATATTCAAGCGTTTGTATTGCTTTGTCAATTATAAAACCTGTGCGTGGCGGGCGCTTTGCAGGCTGATTCAATGAACTCGATTTAGAAGGAGTAATAAGTAATTTATCTAGCTTCCAGAAGTCGGCAGCTTTATAAACAAGTTCAAGAATGCTCATAAAATCTTTTCCGGAAATATTATAAATCCCTTCCACTTCTTTTTCAATAATGAGAATACAACCTTCTGCAAGATCTTCTGCAAGAGTAGGGGTGCGGAACTGATCATCGACAGCATTAATTTTATGCCCTTTACTTAAAATATCCTTTGCCCAAAGCACAATATTACTTCGGCTCATATTGTCCACCACACCATAAACAAGCATTGTTCTTGCAATGGCCCATTTTAGCTGGGAACAAAATACCACTTTTTCACTTTCGTTTTTTGATAGCGCGTAATAGCTCAGTGGATTGGGAACAGCTTTTTCATTGTATGGTCCTGATGTACCATCGAAAATAAAATCGGTGGAAAGATGGATAAGGCGAGGAGTTCCAAAACCGGTAATTTCTTTTTCTCTGGGTAAGGGATTATTTTCCAAAGCCTCTACAATGTTTTCCACCGCAGTAACATTCAGCGCCCAACATTCCTTCCGTTGTGTTTCACATGTATCCACATTCGTCATAGCGGCAGTATTGATCACACAATCAGGAGAATGTTTTTTTATTATTTCTTCCACCTCTGCTTTATTAGTAATATCAAGCGACTCGTAGATATAACCTTTTTTTTCTTTCAGACGATTTTCACCCTTAGAAGTTGCAATGATGTGAGCATTACCTCGTTTTAATAAATTGTAAATTATTTTCTGTCCAAGTAAACCATTGGATCCGGTAATAAGTATTTTCTTTTTTTGCACGGTCAATAAGTTTAAAGATCCCAAACACTTGGCCTTTTTCTTCGGCCAATTTTAAAATATTTTTTGTGTTCAAGAATAAATGCCATTATGAAATAAATAAGTATTGGTGACCCAACAGTAAAAAAAGTAAGGTAAATAAAATACATCCTGATCGTGTTGGGTTTTATTCCCAATTTTTTTCCCCACCATGAGCAAACACCAAAGGCATGTTTCTCAAACCAGTCTCTTATATTTCGTATAATATTCAGCACAATGACTAAGTTACTGCTTTTTGAGCAAACTGTTTCCAATGGCACATTTAAGACAATGTTTCTTATCGCAATATTCCTTTTTTAACTCCAGGTAGCCTTGCGATTGCCAGGCATTGTCACATTGTGCTCCCAGTGTTTCCCATAAACTTATTATACTGTTTTTTTCTGGTGGACATTGTTCGAGCCAGCCTAATGCTTTATCGCATAAATCAGCAGAGTCGCGTTGTTTGCCATAAATAAAAACCAATGGTACAATGCAGTTAATAATGATCTGGTGAATACCATTGAGTCCAAGTTTTTTTGTTTTAGTTGCAGAGGCTTTTTTGAAATTATAATGTGTTTGCCAATATTCAGAAGTACCGATCTCAAGCATTTCAATTAACTGTTCAATAGAATTTGCCTCAATCACTTTCGCGAATAAATTATTTTGTTTGAAAAGTATATTACTAAGCTGTGCAATACGAATAGTAGGGAAGTTCGCCGGCCTCAGACGCAGGAATTTCCAGAGGTGCGCTGGCAAAGGGTTGAGAGAATATTTTTTTCTTAAAAATCCGTATTCTTTTTTTAATGAATTGTGATATTCATCTTTCACTTCGTTTTCCAATAAGCCGCTTTGTCCAAACAAAAGTGCTTCAATTTGAGTTAAATTGCTTTTGTGTTTATTTAATACCGATAGCGGAATAGATTTTGCAAGCAGTTCCATTGGCTCAGCATTAATACCAAAACCAAGACTGCGTGAAAGAAAAATATAAAATATTTCCTCCCAGTTACTTTTTGTTTTGTTTAAGTTGTTTGTTATCGATTCTGTTTTTCTTTCAAGTCTTTGTAATAAAATTCTTTCTAGCCATCCATTTACAATAAAATCATTTACATCTTTAAAATTTTTCTCACAGGGGATCTTTGCTCTCGAAGCTTTTAAACCGGAATAGAGACTGAACGTATTGGGGTTAATGAGTTTTTTTAATTCAAGTGTTGGAATTACATTCCCCTTTTTGTCAAGCAATGTTTCATCATGGTTATAAACAACGTGCAAAATTATGTTGTCATAAGCTTTATCGGACGAGTGTTTGTGAAGGTTCCAATCAGAAGTATTAATGTGTATTTCCACATTTCCCGCCCAAATTGTGTTGCCTATTTTGATACGGGCATTAAAAAAATCGGGGCCTGCATTTGGGTTGTGTTCCCCAGATTTTATTATTTCTATATTTTCTCCCGTTATAAGGTTAAGGATATCTGTTTTAAATAATTTAAATTGCCATAGATAGTGCAAAAAAACTTCAGTCATCGGTTCTATTGATGCCGAAAGATAAAAACAAAATATGTACGAATTATCTAATAAGATTAATATTTCCTTTTTTGATAATGGAATTGGCTAAAGCTTGTTCAACAATTAGTGTGTAAAAATAAACATCGGTGTCCATTTGTTTTCCTTTAAATATTCCGTTCCAATACCCGTTTTGATCGTTAGTTTCAAAAACTGTTTCACCCCAACGATCAAATATTATGAGGTGAATTTTTTTTATGCAGGTTTCGTCCACAAAGATCTTAAGGATATCATTTTCTCCATCGCCGTTAGGAGAAAAAGCATTAGGTATAAAAACATCTCCACATTCTGTTTTTACATTCACTGTAATGCTGTCGCTTGAGGTACACCCATTCGCGTCTGTGACTACAAGAATATAAGTGGTAGTTTGTGTTGGGCTGGCAGTTGGACTGGCACAGGTACTGCAGCTCAAACTTCCTTCGGGTGACCAGGAATAACTTATACCACCACTTCCGTTTAAGATGGTTTGATCTCCTTTATTAATACTTATATACGATCCTGCATCCGCGGTAGGGCCAACCAAATTGGCAATGACCACGATTTCGGATTTAGTGCAATTGTTTAAGTCGGTTATTACAATGTTATATTTGCCTGATGATAAAGCCGTATTGATGGTATTGGTATTTCCATTGCTCCATGAGTAAGAAAAAATACCGGCCCCACCGCCTACAATAACAGATGCGCTGCCAAGCCCATTGGAGCAAGTGTCGGGGTTCGAAGTGTGATTAATAATAATGGCAGAGGTTTCTGTAATTGAGATCGTATTTGTTTGTACGCAATTATTCTTGTCAGTAACAGTAACGGTATAAGTCCCTGCTGCTAATCCAGTGGCAGGATTGTTTGTTCCCCCGGATAAAGACCAACTATAGTTGTAAGGATTGGTTCCTCCGCCAGGTATTACGCTTGCACTTCCGGTATTTCCTCCGTTGCACAATACATTCGTTGTCAAGTTTGGCGTTAATGTTAAAGGAGTAGGTTGAGTAAAAGAAATTGTTGTAGTTGTTACACAATTATTAAGATCAGTTATCAAGCAAGTATAGGAGTTAACGCCAAGGCCTGTAACAGAAATATTGGTTGAGTTGTTATTCCATGAATAAGCATAAGGACCTGTGCCGCCCCCAACATTAATTGTCGCTGATGCTGTGCCTCCATTGCATAAAATAGTTGTGGTTGGTACAGCAGTTGCAGTTAATAATGAAGGTTGTGCTATTGATACCGTTTGTGTTTGTAGGCATAGGTTCCCGTCAGTGATTGTACAAGTGTAATTTCCGGCGCAAAGTCCGGTAGCGTTAGCTGTTGTTTGAGATGAAACTGTATTCCAACTATATGCATAACCAATTGTACCACCTGATGCATTTAGGGTTACGCTTCCGTTGCACTCGTTGTTACATTTTACATTAGTTGTTGTTACTGTTGAAGACAATGATGCTGATGGCTGTGCTATGCTAACCGTTTCGGTAGTTATTACACCAACTGAATTAGTAACTGATACAGTGTAGCTGCCGGCACAAAGGCCTGTTGCCACTTGAGTAGTTTGAGCAGGTATTGTATTCCAGGAATAAATGTATGGGCCGCAACCTTGAGGGGTAACAGTAGCGGTACCTACACAATTGCCATGGCAACTGACATTTGTATTTCCTACACTAAGGGCATTGGAAATTTTTACAAGAATGGCATCCGCACCGGCTCCTCCGGCAATAGAATTCTGAAACCCTCCGTATGCAAGATTTCCGGGGCCGAAATTTTGTGATTGTGCTGCTATGTAAACATCGCCTGCTTTATCAACTGCAACCCTTCCAATTTCTTCATGCCACTCTCCATAATAGGTTGCGCATACACGATTTCCGGAGGGATCGAACTTTACAACAAATGTATTTTCCGAGCCGTTTAACGTATTTTGAAAACCAAGGTGAGCCATATTGTGGCTATAAATATCACCTGCTAGGTATACATTGCCGCATGGATCGATCGCAATACTGGCCCTTTCTTCTTTACCTTCTTGAGCACCCATGAATGCTCCACCATAGTAAGTAGCCCAAGAGCGTGTGCCTGTAAGCGCATTAAATTTCACGAGGAATAGGTCATCATATGGTCCACTGCCTATAGTATTCTGAAAACCTCCCGATGCAAGTGTTGTAGAACCAGACCCTGCAATGCCTGCCATGTAAACATTTCCAAAAGCATCAGCAGCGACATCTAAGCCGAGATCAGATCCCAATGCACCATAGTAAGTTGCCCAAGAACGATTACCTGTAACTCCATCGAATTTCACCAGATATGCATCACCATTACCTCCATTCGTGTTTTGAAATCCTCCTAATGAAATATTGCTTGAACTATAGGTAACACCAACAACATATGCATTCCCGGAATTATCTGTTGCAACGCCATAGCCAGTATCATATCCGGTATCGCCATAGTAGGAAGCCCAGATACGCGCACCTGTTAGTGCATTAAATTTTACAAGAAATGCATCGTTTAATCCACCAATATTATTTTGAAATCCGCCTGACGATATTCCTGTTGGGCTATCTGTACGGCCTGCTAAAAAAACATTCCCTAAAAGATCAGTTGCTACATAGCCGTCGTCATCACCGGTTCCTCCATAATAAGTAGACCAAACGAGATTGCCCGTTGATCCATCAAATTTAACAAGGTAGGCATCTAAGCTTCCCCCAATTGTATTCTGAAATCCTCCTGAAGCTATATTGTTTGGACTATCTGTTCGTCCTGACATATAAACATTTCCAACGGCATCTGTGGCTAGGCTTAAAGCGAATTCGTTTCCCGTTCCTCCAAAATAAGTCGCCCATTGGCGATTACCGGCAGCATCAAACTTTACAAGAAAGGCATCTTGTT